>SL_3KL_010_SEDDRAFT_10002802_pt1 | contig 15868 bp, 12 predicted proteins | sample SodLakKL_010_SED_2_FD_10381 | JGI IMG/M metagenome (IMG submission 10381) | reverse complement strand
CGGGCGCGCGAGCCGCGGTGCCGCACGAGACGGTACGGCGCGCCATCGGACGGGCCGGCGAGATCACCAGCCGCGCGCCACAGCGCCGCGCGGCGGTTGAGGGCCTGTTGCGAGGCGCTGCCCGCGCCGCGAACGTGAGCCTGCCCGACAACCTGGTGCTGAGCCTCACCGAGCGCTTCATGACCGCGCTGACGGTCGAGAGCGACGATCTGCTCGGTCTGCTCGAACGTGAGGAAGGCGCCGTCGGTGACGTCCACGCCATCACCGGCGAGCCGCTGACGGTCGAGTTGGGGGGCCAGAAGCTCACGGTGCGCGCCTACCCGGGGCGACAGCGCGACCTGCCCGAACAGCTCGTGGTGATGCTTCCGGGGCACGTGATCGGTTCGTTCAGCGACGTACTGGTCGAACAGGTCGGGGACAGCACGCTGGTCTGCGCGCGGGCCGAGCAGGAGGTCGTGATGCTCCAGTTGAAGGGTCGCCCGCTCACGGTCGCCTCGGCGCAGCGGAGGTAGGCTGAAGCTTCGCGAGGAGGAGACCGCATGCCCGAACCCTTGACCGACACGCAGCTCGAGCAGGCCTTGGCACGTTTGGAGCGTTGGCGCCTCGACGACGGGGCGTTGCGGAGGGACCTGCGCTTCCCGAGCTTCGTCGAGGCCTTCGCCTTCCTCAGCGCCGTGGCGCTGCTGGCAGAGCGTCAGGGCCACCATCCCGAGATCGAGAACGTGTACCGCAACGTCACGTTGCGGCTGCGCACGCACGATGCCGGCGACCGCGTGAGCCAGATGGATGTCGACTTGGCGCTGGCGATCGACGCCCAGGCGGGCAACCACTGAGGTGTGACGTGTCCGCGGTGGCCACGGCGCGCGCTGATGGCCACCGCAGGCAGGTCTGACCGTCAAGGAGCGCTGTCGGAAGCGTTCTGCGGCTCGTCCTGCGCCGCTGCGTCCTCGCCCGACTCGGGCTCCGGCTCGGTCTCGGGCTCCGGCTCGGTGGTGTCGTCCGGTGCGTCGTCGCCGACGGCGTCCGCGCTCGCCTCGCTGCCGATGGGCGCGAAGCGGTAGTGCTCTCGCAGGACGTCGAGATCTCCGTCCCCGACGACCCCGTCGCCGTCGAGATCGGCCGCTAGGTTGATGCCCTGGCGACCCCACGCCGACGCCAGTTCCAGCAGATCGTCGAAGCCGACGTTCCCGTCGCCGGTGACGTCGCCGGGCAGCCCGACGCCGGGCGCCAGCGCGGCGGCGTCGTCCGGGCCCGGACGACGAGGCTCGTCCGCCTCCAGGCGCGGGTCGAGCACACCGACCCCGGGGGTGCCGCCCAGCGCGATACCTATGGCGATCACGAGCGCGTCGTCGAGCTGCTCGCCGGCGTCCGCGCGGACCACCAGCTCGAAGTCGACCCCGGGTGGGCCAGCCGTGATGACCAGGCTGATGGCGTCCGGTCCAAGCAGCGCGGCATCGCCGTAGCGGACGAGCACGGTGCGCTCGACGGCGTCGACGTCCGCGCCGGCGGCACGCCAGGCGTCGACGGCGGCGTCGACGCGAGCACCAAGGTCGGCGGGTCCAGCCTCGTCATCGACGCGAACCTCCCACGCCGACGCCGAGCCGAGCAGCAGAAGCGTGGCGATGGCCGTGCGCCAGCGGCGCCGTACGCTCATGGCGTCCCCCGCAGCTCGCGCAGCAGGGTGCGCAGCGCCGGCAACCAGACGATCTCGGGATCGCCATCTCGGGCCAGCTGAACGCGGCCCGTGGCGTCGATGGCCAGCGCCTGGTCGTCGTCGTCGCGCCACACGCCGTTCGCTTCGCGCCAGAGCCCTTGCGTCACGCCCACCAGGGGCGAGGCGGCGGTGCTGTCGGCGCCGTAGCTCGCCACCAGCACGCGATCGCCCACGGCGAACACGGGGAAGCCCGCGACCTGCCGCGGCGCCGTGCCGGTGGCGCTGCCGCCCAGGAAGGCCAGGTCCACGTCGAAAGGTCCCGTCTCCGTCACCGTGCTGTCATACAGCACCCACTCGTCGACGGCGATGGACACGACCGTCCACGGGTCGTCGTCGCGACGTTCGCTGGACACACTGGTGACGCGGCCGACGAACACGTCGACGGCACGCTCGAGCCGCTCCTCGAAACGCAATGCCTGGAAGGCGGTGGCGTGGCCAACCCCGATCGCTGCGCAGAGCAGCAGCAGCGCCGCGAACGAGGCCAGCTGGGCCCGCGCTATCGTGCTCATCCGATCCCCTCGTCGTCTGGAGTGCCCTCGTCGGGTGCGTCGCTCGGTTCGTCGTCGCTCGGTTCGTCGTCGCTCGGTTCGTCGTCCGGTGCGTCGGGTTGGTCGATCGGTGCTTCGGCCGGTTCGGCCGCGTCGTCCTGGACCGCCTCTTCGGCAACCGCGTCCGGGCGAGCGATGGGCGCACCGAGCCGACGCGTGTCGAGCGTGCGGCCGGCGGTCGTGACCGATGCGGCGGTCACGCTGAGCCCGAGCCGTTCGGGTTCGCGCGGCTCGAGCGTGAAGCGGAGCAGATCGGCCGCGCGCGAGAGCGGTTCGCCCAGCGCCGCGACGTCCACTCGGAGACGTCCCGGCTCCGCTTCCCAGACGGCGATGAAGTCGCGGCTCGCGGGCCGCACCGAGTCGCTGCGCAGGTCGAAGCGCTCAGCATCCCACGTGACCACCACCTCGGCGCCGCGCCAGCCGCGGCCCGCGTCGAGCCGCAAGCGCAACTCGGTCGCCCGCTGGAGCTCGGTCGGTGGCACGTCGACGCTGATGACGGGATCGGGCAGCGGCCGTACGCTCAGGTCGAGCCGCTGCACCGTTCGGTTCAGGTTGGCATCGCTCACTTCCACGGTGAAGGCGAACCGGCCTTGGGCGCTCGGGGTGCCCACCAACCGGCCCGCCTCCAGCTGGAGCCCCGGGGGCAGAGCGCCGTCGACCACCGCGAACGTGTACGGCCGCAGCCCGCCCGTCGGTCGCAGGGTCGCTTCGTACGGCTCGCCCTCGAAGGCGGCCGGAAGGGTCGGGCTGAGCAGCCGCAGCGGCTCGCCGGGACTGGTGATCTCGCCCGCACAGGCGGCGAGCACCAGCAGAGCACCAAGCACCACGAGCCAGGGAGCGACGCTCGCTGGCGGCGCCAGCGGTGCGCGCGCGGGTCTGCGCGGCGAGCGCATCATGCTGGTGCCTCCGCCGGCGACCACCAGGCGTAGCCGTGGCCCTCCAGCGCAACCGGGATGGCGTCTGCCGTGGCCTCGGTGCCACGTGGGGCGTCCTGGGACAGGCGGCCGCCGAAGCCCAGCCGGAGGCGTCGCCCGGCGAGCGCCGGCACCGCCAGCTCGAGCCGCCGCGGCTCCGCGGCGAGGTTGTGCACGGCCACCACGGCGTCGTCCTCGCTGGTCGAGAGGAACACCGCCAACGCCGGATCCGGGCTCGGCAGCATCGCGAAGCTTCCGCCGCCAAGGGCGGGGTGCCGCTTCCTGGTGGCGATCAGCGTCCGGATCCAATGGAGCAGCGAGCCCGGATCGCGCTCGGCCGCGGCCACGTTCACGCGCTGCGGCGCGGTGGCGCCGCGCAACAACGGTGCGTAGGTGGTCGGGTTCTCGCTGAAGCCGGCGCCAGGACCGTCGTTCCACTGCATCGGTGTGCGCACCCCGTTCCGGTCGAACAGCGTCAGGTCGTCGCCCATGGCTATCTCGTCACCGTAGTACAGGATCGGCGTGCCTGGCAACGTCATCAGCAACGAGTGCAGCAGCTCGATGCGAGGTCGCTCGAAGTCGCACAGGGGGGCGAGGCGCCGGCGGATGCCGACGTTGAGCCGCATCACCGGCTCGGGCGCGTAGGCCGCGTACATGAAGGCGCGTTCCTCCTCGGTGACCATCTCGAGCGTCAACTCGTCGTGGTTGCGCAGGAACACCACCCATTGGCACGAGGCCGGGATGGCGGGCGTGCGCTCGAGGATCCAGCGGATGGGCGCGGCGTCACCTTGCGCCAGGGCCTTCCACAATCGCGGCATCACCGGGAAGTGGAACAGCAGTGGCATCTCGTCGAAGCCGTCGCCGAAGTACGGCAGCGTGTCCTCGGGCCACTGGTTCACCTCGCCGAGCAGGAAGGCGCCGGGCGTGATGCTCTCGACGTGGGCTCGCACGACCTTGAGGAAGGCGTGCGTCTCCGGAAGGTTCTCGCAGTTCGTCCCCTCGCGCTGGTACAGGTAGGGGATGGCGTCGAGGCGGAACCCGTCGACGCCGCACTCCAGCCAGAAGCGGATGACGTCCAGCATGGTGGAACGCACGTCGGGGTGGTCGTAGTTGAGGTCGGGCTGGTGATGGAAGAAGCGGTGCCAGTAGTACTGACCTCGCACCTCGTCCCAGGTCCAGTTGGAGGTCTCGCTGTCGGTGAAGATGACGCGGGCCTCGCTGTAGCGTTCGGGGTCGTCGCTCCACACGTACCAGTCGGCCTTGCCGTCGGCGCGTCGGCGCGAGGCCTGGAACCACGGATGGTCGCTCGAGGTGTGGTTCATGACCAGATCGGTGATGACCTTGAGCCCGCGCGCGTGCGCCGCATCGATCAGGTCGCGCAGGTCGTCGAGGGTGCCGTAGTCAGGGTGGATGTCGCAGTAGTCGGTCACGTCGTAGCCGTCGTCACGTAAGGGTGAGGGTGACAGCGGCAGCAGCCACAGCACGTCGACGCCGAGGTCGCGCACGTAGTCGAGGCGCTCGATCACGCCGCGCAGGTCACCGTGACCGTCGCCGTCCGCGTCGCGGAACGCGCGCACGTACAGCTCGTACAGGACCGCCTGCTTCCACCAGGTTGGTTGCCTCGCCATGCCACCTCCAGGGTGGTGCTCGCGCCAGCATAACCGGGCGCCGGACGGCCTCCGTGGTACGTTCGGTGCCGCGGCACGGTGCTCGCTGCGGCGCCGTGGACCGCGGGAGGAGGCCCGCGTGCCCGTTGCGTTCAGGCTGCCGTGGTCGATCACCGGCCCAGCCCGCCGCTTCCACGTGGCGCTCGAGGCGCGCCGCCGGTACCAGGTCGAGGACGAGCTCGTGACCGTGCGCGGCGACCTACTGCTGGCCGATCCCGACGCCGCCGCCCGCGTCGCGGCCGAGGTCGAGCGTCAACGCGACCCGGAGCAGCCGCCGCTGACGGGTCCAGACCTCTACGCGGGCGCGCTGCTGGAAGAGGTCTACCACCTGTTCATCGCCTACCACCTGCGCAGCATCGATTCGGAGGCCTTCACGGCGGTGGAGCGGCGCCTGCGCGCGGCGCAGGGCGCCGCGGGCGAAGCCGCGCTCGAGGCCTTCGTGCGGCGCTACCCGCCGCGCGACGTGGCGGCCGGACTGCGGGGTCCCGACGCCGTGTTGGACGCGCTCGTCGAGGGCGTGCCGGGACGCGAGGTGGTGCTCGAGGAGATCCTGACCTGCTGGTTGGCCAACGTCAACCCGGCGCTGCTGGGCGCCAAGCCGTTGGTGGACGACCAGCCGCTGCGCAGCAGCAGCGCGTACGAGGCTGTCATCGCGCTGGTGCGCGACACGCTCGGTCGCCGGCCCGGCCCGCCGGGGGCCGGCGGCTCGCTGTTCGACGAGCTGCTGGCGCCGCTGCGCGCCTCGCCGCAGGACCTGCGGGGGCAGCTGCGCTTCGTGCGCGAGCGCTGGAGCGGCTTCCTGGGCGAGCGCTTCGAGGTGTTGCTGGGCTCGCTGTTGACGGCCATCGACGCCTTGGAGGAGATCCACCGCCCGCGCGGCTTCGGCCCTGGCGGGCCGTCGCCCGATCACGCCAGGCGGATGCTGGCCGATGCGGCCGCCTTCGACGAGCGTTTCAGCCCCGATGCCGGCTGGATGCCGCGGGTGGTGCTGATGGCGAAACACACGTACGTGTGGCTCGACCAGTTGGCACGGCGCTACCAGCGCGAGGTGCGGCGGCTCGACCAGGTTCCCGAGGAGGCGTTGGCCGAGCTCGCGGGTCGCGGCGTGACCGGCCTCTGGTTGATCGGCCTGTGGGAGCGCTCGCGCGCCTCACGCGCCATCAAGCAGCTGCGCGGGCAGCAGGACGCGGTCGCGTCGGCCTACGCGCTGCACGACTACGTGATCGCCGAGGACTTGGGCGGCGAGTGGGCGTACGAGCGCTTGCGCGACGCCGCTGCGCGCCACGGCCTGCGGTTGGCCTCTGACATGGTGCCCAACCACGTTGGCATCGACGGCCGCTGGGTGATCGAGCACCCCGACTGGTTCGTGCAGCTCGACCATCCGCCCTTCCCGGGTTACGCCTTCGAGGGGCCCGAGCTCTCGAGCGATCCGCGCGTGAGCATCCACATCGAGGACCGCTACTACGACGGTAGCGACGCGGCGGTGGTGTTCCAGCGCCGCGACACCCGGAGCGGCGAGGCGCGCTTCATCTACCACGGCAACGACGGCACCGCCATGCCGTGGAACGACACCGCCCAGCTCGACTACCTGCAGGCAGAGGTGCGCGAGGCGGTGATCCAGACGATCCTGGCGGTCGCGCGACGCTTCCCGATCATCCGCTTCGACGCGGCGATGACGCTCGCGCGCCGGCACGTTCGCCGGCTCTGGTACCCGGAGCCAGGGCGTGGCGGCGCCATCCCCTCGCGCGGGCGCTACGGTGCCATGACCGACGAGGCCTTCGACGCCGCCATGCCGGGCGAGTTCTGGCGCGAGGTGGTCGACCGCGTGGCGCTGGAAGCGCCCGATACGCTGCTGCTGGCCGAGGCCTTCTGGATGCTCGAGGGCTACTTCGTCCGTAGCCTGGGCATGCATCGCGTGTACAACAGCGCCTTCATGCACATGATGAAGAACGAGGACGGTCGCGCCTACCGCGGGATGATGAAGGAGATGCTGGCGTTCGACCCGCAGGTGCTCAAGCGCTTCGTCAACTTCATGAACAACCCCGACGAGGAGTCGGCCCGTGTGCAGTTCGGTGACGGCGACAAGTACTTCGCGGTGGCGACGCTGCTGGCGACGATGCCGGGCCTGCCCATGCTGGGCCATGGGCAGTTCGAGGGGTACCGCGAGAAGTACGGCATGGAGTTCAGCCGCGCACGCTGGGAGGAGCACCCCGACGAGCGGCTGCTGGCGCGTCACGAGCGGGAGCTGGTTCCGCTCCTGCATCGGCGCGCCCAGTTCGCCGAGGTCGATCGCTTCCGCCTCTTCGACGTGCACGGTGAGGACGGCGCGGTGCTGGAGGACGTCTACGCCTACAGCAACCATGTCGCCGGCACCGGCAGCCTGGTGGTGGTGAACCTGCGTTACCCCCAGGCGTCGGGCGTGCTGCGTGAGAGCGCGCCGTTCCGGTCGAACGCGGACGATACGCTCCGGCAGGAGGCGTTGGACCAGGCGCTCGGACTGCAGGGAGGTCCGGACCGCTTCGTGGTGCTCCATGAGCACGTCTCCGGGCTCACGTACCTGCAGCGTTCCGATCGGTTGCTCGCCGATGGCCTGTGGGTGCGGCTCGACGGTTACGGCCGGCGGGTCTTCCTCGACGTCCACGAGCGCGTCGACCACGATGGTCGTCTGGCCCGCCTGCACGAGCAGCTCGCGGGCGAGGGCGTGGCCTCGCTCGAGGAGGCGCTCGAGGAGCTTCGCCTCGAGGGCGTGCACGACGCCTTCATGGCGCTCGTGGCCGCCGACGCGTCCGACCGCGAGGCGGTGGTCGCAGGCTGGTCGCGCTTCGTGGCGGCCGGGCCAGTCACCACCGCAGCGGCGCTCGAGCCGCTCCCGGTCGGCGCCCTGTCGCGCGTCGAACGGGGCCTCGGTCCGGCGGTCGCGCGCCTCGCGTGGGCGTTGCATGCGCTCTCGCACGCCGCCTGGCCGCAAGAGACCTGGCGTGCGTTCCGCTTGGGTCGCGCCAGCGCGCGCTACTTGGCGCAGGCGCACAGCGCCTCGGTGCCCTCGGTCGTGGGGCAGGTCGCGCTGCACGCCTGGACCGTCACGGCGCAGAGCTGGCAGCAGGGCGCGCAGCCGCCGGAGCCGCTGGCGTGGCTCCGCGCGGTGCTGGCCGCGCCCGGCGCGGCCGAGGCGCTCGGGATCAACGATCACGACGGTGTCAGGTGGTTCCGGCGCGAGCCGGTGCTGTTCCTCGCCGACGTCACGAGCGCCCTGCTGCGCTTGAGCCGGCCCGGCGGTGCCGCCGCTGCGAGCGCGGCGGGCTGGCGACGGCGCGTGGGGCGGTTGGTCGACGCGAGTGGTTACCGTGTGGAGGACCTGGTGGCGCCGACCGCGGCCGTGCGGGCGGCCGTCGCGGCCGGAGGTCGTCGGGCCGGCGACGCGAAGCGTCGCCGCGGTGACGCGAAGCGTCGGGGCAGTGACGACGCGTCGAGACGCAAGAAGCGCGTCACGGGCGCTGCGAAGCGGCGCGGGCGGCCACGCGGTGGGCGCTCCAGTGGGTGAGCGCGAGCGCGAGCGCGTCGCTCTCGTGATGGCTCGGCGGTGCCTTGCCGAGGTTGAGGAGCGCCCGCACCATGTACGCCACCTGGGCCTTGTCGGCCCGGCCCGTCCCGACCAGGGCCTGCTTCACCTGGAGCGGTCCGTAGCGGCTGACGGGGACGCTCGTGTGATGGGCCGCGAGCAGCACCACGCCGAGCGCCTGGCCGACCTTCGTCGCGGCGTCGCGCTGGCGGTGGAAGAACTGGCCTTCCACCACCAGCGCGTCGGCCTGTACTCGCTCGATCGCGTCGCGCACGGCCTGGTAGAGCTGCGCGAGGCGCGCCCCCTCGTCATCGCGCGAGCTGGTGCGGATGAGCTCGGTCGTCAGCAGCCGGGCCTCGCCGCCCGCGGTCTCGATCGCGCCAAGACCGAGGTTGGCGAGCCCGGGGTCGACGCCGAGGATGCGCACGCTCAGTACTCGGCCAGGTAGCGGTCGAGCTCCCACTCGTGCACGGCGATGCGGTAGGCCTCGAACTCGATCGACTTGGCGTCCTGGAAGTGCTCGTAGACGTGGCTCCCGAGCGCGTCGCGCACGTTGCGGTCCTTGTGCAGCGCCACGAGCGCCTCGCGTAGGGTGGGTGGCAGCTCCTTGATCTTGTGCCGGCGCCGCTCGCGGACGCTCATCTGGTAGATGTTGCGGTCGATCGCCGGCGGCGGTACCAGGTTGCGCTCGATCCCGTCGATGCCGGCCGCCATGATCGCGGCCAGCGCCAGGTAGGGGTTGCAGGACGGGTCGGGCATGCGCAGTTCGCAGCGCGTGCCCTCGCCGCGGCGCGCCGGGATGCGGATCATGGCGCTGCGGTTGCTGGCCGACCAGGCGATGTTGGTGGGGGCCTCGTAGCCGGGCGTGAGGCGCTTGTAGCTGTTGACGAGCGGGTTGGTGAGCGCCACGATGCCTTGCGCGTGCTCGAGCAGGCCGGCGATCCAGTTCTTGGCGGTGTGGGACAACTGGTACTCGGCCCGGTCGTCGACGAAGGCGTTCTGACCGTCCTTGAAGAGCGACAGGTGGATGTGCATGCCGGAGCCGTTGATGCCGGCCACCGGCTTGGGCATGAAGGTGGCGTGCAGACCGTGCAGCAGCGCCACCCGCTTGACCACCATGCGGAAGGTGGCGATGTTGTCGGCCGTGGCCAAGGCGCTGGCGTACTTGAAGTCGATCTCGTGCTGGCCAGGGGCCACCTCGTGGTGGGCGGCCTCGATCTCGAAGCCCATCTCGACCAGCGCGTTGACCATGTCGCGGCGCGCGTCCTCGCCCCGGTCGACGGGCGCCAAGTCGAAGTAGCCGGCGGCGTCGTGGGTGTTGGTCGTCGGCGCGCCGTCGACGTCACGGGCGAACAGGAAGAACTCGGGCTCGGGACCGGCGAGCATGTCGTCGAACCCGAGCGCGCGCAGGCGCTCGATCTGGCGCTTGAGCACGAAGCGCGGGTCGCCCTCGAAGGGGCTGCCGTCGGGCAGGGCGATGTCGCAGATGAGGCGGGCCACCTTGCCGCGGCTGTCGCCTTCGATGATCGACGGGAACACCAGGAAGGTGTCGAAATCGGGCTTGAGCAGCATGTCGGACTCCTCGATACGGGCGAAGCCCTGGACCGAGGAGCCGTCGAACATGATCTCGCCGTCGAGCGCCTTGTCGAACTGCGAGGCTGGCACCTCGACGTTCTTGTTCTGACCGACGATGTCGCTGAACTGGAGCCGCAGGAAACGGACGTGCTCGTCGTCGAGGCGGGCGCGGATGTCGTCACGGGTGAGGGGCATGCATCCTCCGGGTGGGGCGGCTGCCGCTACTGCGGTCGTGCCGCGTGATTGGGACAGGCGTACAGGAATCCCTGCACGAATAGCCGCCGTGCGCGATCATGACCCGCAGAACCGACCGTGTCAATCGGCCAAGCGTCCGTATTTGCCTGCACGTCGTGCACACCGTGCTCGATCCATGCCTCGCCTCGTTCTTGGCGGCCGACGGACCGTGGGGGTCGTCGTTCCGGCCGACGTCGCCGGCCTGCGCTGCCGCCGTTCGATCCGGGCATTGGCGATGCATAAATTGACAGGTCGGCGAGGCGTGGCTAAGGTGTGGAGCGTCCGCGTCCGACGGGCACGACGTCCGTATCGACAACGGATTCAGCGGCATTCGGAGGCTTGCCATGAAGAGTCAACCGCGCTCGACACCTCGCGCTTCCTGGAAGCTGCCGGCCGTGGCGCTCGCCACGCTGCTGGTCGCGGCCTCGGCCCTGGGCTTCGCCCAGCCCACCGTCGTCCCGGTCGGGACGCTGCTCGACTACACCGGCGCCCTGGCCGAGTTCGGCCCGGCGCACCAGAACGCCGCCGAGATGGCGGCAGGTCAACTGAACGACGCCGCCATCGAGGTCTTCGGCGGCCCCATCATGCGCCTCATCCACGAGGACTCCGCCACCAGCGCCGCCACCGGCGTCGACCGCGCCCGCAAACTGGTGGACGCCGACGGTGTGCCGGCGATCCTGGGGTCGCTCGCCAGCGGCGTCACCATCAACGTGGCCGAGTCGGTCACCATCCCGGCGCAGGTGCTGCAGATCTCACCGGCCAGCACCTCGCCCTTGCTCTCGGTGCTCGAGGACGACGGTTACCTGTTCCGCACCACCTCCTCGGACGCGCTGCAGGGCGTCGTGGCGGGGCAGCTGGCGATCGGCGAGATCTTCGACGACTACGCCTTCACCAGCGCGGCCACGATCTACGAGAACAGCCCCTACGGCCAGGGCCTCAGCAACGCCTTCGCGGCTGCCTTCGAAGCCCGCGGCGGCACCGTCACCGCGCAGGTGGCGCACCCGACCGAGCCGCAGCCGACGTACGCAGCGCAGCTCGAGCAGGTGCTGGCCGGCAACCCCGAGGTCGTGCTGGCGATCGGCTACCCGGGTCAGGCCACGGTGTACTTGGCGGAAGCGCGCGACCTCTTCGGCTTCACCAACTTCCAGTACGTCGACGGCACCCAGTCGGAGCTGATCATCGACGTCATGGGCGATGACCTCGAGGGCAAGTACGGCACCTCGCCCGGCTCGGACCCCGAGTGGGCCGGCTTCCAGCAGTACGCCGCCGACTACCAGGCCCTGTACGGGTCGGTGCCCCCGCTGCCCTTCATGGACAGCGCCTACGACGCCGTCGTGGTGATCGGCCTGGCCATCGCCAAAGCCCACGTCGACGGGGTCGAGGCGACCGGCACGGTGCTGCGCGACAACGTCCGCGCCATCGCCAACCCGCCGGGCGAGACCGTGGGTGTCAACGACTTCGTCCGGGCGCTCGAGCTGCTCGCGGCCGGTGAGGCCATCGCCTACACCGGCGCCGCCAGCGAGGTCGTGTTCGACGAGAACGGCGACGTCGTCACCGCGATCGAGATCTGGCGCTACGAGGGCGGCACGATCGTGCCCGTGATGATGCGCACCGCCGACGTCATCCCGTTCGAGTGAGCGACGCGCTCGGCTGAGTAGCGCCGGGCGACCGTCCGGGTCGCACGGCTGCCAGCGAAACGACGAGGGGCCACCCTGAACGGTGGCCCCTCTCGCATGGGTTGCGGTCTGTCGCCGGCGTCCCGGTGGTGTGGCGTGGCGCGGACGTGGGCCTGCCTGCCGCGTCAGGCTTGGGGCTGCTCGCGCCCACCCGAGAGGCGCGAGACGAACTTCTCCTCGCCGATGAGGCCCTTGGGCCGGAACAGCAGGATGAGCAGCAGCACGATGGCGATGAACATGAGCCGCAGGTAGGGCCCGCGCGCCGGCAGGTCGGGGGAGATCGCAGCCAGCGCCGGCCGCAGCATGTCGACGAAGAAGGCGGTCCCGGTCCAGACGCCCCAGATCACGAAGGCGCCGAGGATGGCGCCACGATTGTTGCCGCTGCCGCCCAGCATGAGCATCACCCAGATCAGGAAGGTGGCGTAGAGCGGGTCGAAGTGGCTGTAATCGATCGAGACCATGTANTGCGCGTAGAGCGCTCCACCGATGCCCATGATGACCGCGCCCACGGTGAAGGCCTGCAGCTTGATGCGGGCGACGTCCTTGCCGCTCATGGCCGCCGCGTCCTCCTCCTCGCGTACCGCCCGCAGCACGCGGCCCCAGGGCGAGCGGATGGCGCGCTCCAAGACGAGGAAGGTGAGGATCACGAAGAGCGCGGCGATGACCAGGTAGACGAACGTGTAGTCACGTGGCGCGAGCGGCGCGAACAGCGCCATCACGGGCGCGGGCAGCCACTCGCAGCCGGCGTCGCGCACCAGGCAGTTGAGCGGTTGCGGGATGCCCCTGAGCGGCTGCGGGCCGTTCGCCAGCCAGCGCTCGTTCTGGAAGATCAGCCGCACCACCTCGGCGATGCCGATGGTGGCGATGGCCAGGTAGTCCTCGCGCAACCGGAGCGTCGGACCGCCGACCAAGAGGGCCAACAGACCCGCCGCCACGCCGGCCACCACGACGCCCACCAGGAAGGGCGCGCCCAGACCGAAGGCCTGCTGGGTGAAGCCCGCCATCACGCCGGTCGGCATGGTGGTGGTGACGAGCGCGGTGGTGAAGGCACCGATCGAGAAGAACGCGGCGATGCCGATGTTGAACAGCCCCGTGTACCCCCACTGGACGTTCAGCCCCAGCGCGATGACGGCGTAGATGGAGCCGACGATCGCGAACGACACCAGGTAGGCCATCAACCCGCTCGGGACCAGCAGGGTGACCGCCGCCGCGATCGCCCAGCCGCCGACCAACCCCCCCGCCAGGCGCGCGAGGACGGGCCAACCGGCGGGCAACGCGCGCCACGTCAGGAACGCCAGCGGCAGCGTCAGCAGCAGGCTCTTGATCAGGGCCACGTCGCTCATCAGCCGCCTCCCGGTTTGCCGAAGATGCCCTGCGGCCTGAACAGCAGCACCAGGATCAGCACCATGAAGGCCACGCCGGGCCCGTAGGCCGGGTTGAGGAAGGCCGTCGAGACCTGCCACACGATGCCGATCAAGAGCGCCCCGACGAGCGCCCCGTAGGCGTTGCCGATGGTGCCGAGGATGACCGCGGCGAAGAGCGGCAGCAGCAACCACCAGCCCATCTCGGGCCGGAGCTGGGCGTCGAGGCCGTACATCACGCCGCCGGCCCCGGCCAGCGCGCCGCCGATGAGCCATGTCCAACGGATCACGCTCTCGGTGTCGATGCCGGTGACGCGCGCGAGCTCGGGGTTGTCGGCGGTGGCGCGCATCGCCTTGCCCATCTTGGTGCGCTCCAGGAGCAGGTACACCAGCACGATCATCGCCAGCGCCAGGCCGAGGATGAAGAGCTGATCCGGCCGCACGCGGATGCCGGCGAAGAGCTCGAAGGCGGGCCGCGGGCGACCGGTGTAGTAGAAGACGAAGTCGGCCCCCCAGAACACGTAGACCAGGCTGCGCACCAAGAAGGCGCTGCCGAGCGCCGCCATGGCCATGATCACGGGCGGGCTGCGCTTGCCGCGCAGGCGCCGGAACACCAGCCGGTCGAGGCCGTAGCCGAGCAGCCCGACGAGCGGCATAGCGACCAGCAGCGCGATCAGGAACTCGTACCCGAACGAGAACGGCCCCAGCGGGGCGCCGAGCGGCAGCAGCGACATCACCAGCAGCGCCAGGTAGGCGCCGGTCGTCATCATGTCGCCATGGGCGAAGTTCGGGATCCGCAAGACGCCGAAGATGAGCGAGAGCCCGATGGCGCCCAGCGCCAGGATGCCGCCGAGCATCACGCCGCGCACCATCAGCGACAGCACCCGTTGGCCGGGGATGCCTTGGTAGACGGCCACGAGCCACAGCGCCACCAGCACGAGCCCCAGCAGCGCCACGAAGGCCTGCCGGCTGCCGAGCAGGCGCTTGACGCGCTCGCCTGGGCGCAACTGCGTCGCAGCCGCGCCGTTCATCGCTTCGCTTCCGTCACGGGCACCTCGCTAGCCTCCCAGGAACAGCCGCCCCACCTCGGGGTCGGCCAGCAGGGCAGCGCCGCTGCCGTCGATGCGGTTCTCGCCGTTCACCAAGACGTAGGCATGGTCGGCCAGCTCGAGCGACTTCTTGGCGTTCTGCTCGACCATGAGGACCGACACGCCAGCGGCGTTGACGTCGCGGATCTTCTCGAAGATCATGTCCACCAGCAGCGGCGCCAGGCCGGCCGAGGGCTCGTCGAGCAGCAGCAACGTCGGGTCGAGCATCAGCGCCCGACCCATCGCGACCATCTGGCGCTCGCCGCCCGACATCTTGCCGGCGCGCTGCCGGCGCCGCTCGCGAAGGCGCGGGAACAGCTCGAACACGCGCTCCTTGCGCGCGTCGATCGGCCCGGAGAGCACGAACGCGCCCATCTCCAGGTTCTCCTCGACCGTGAGCGACGGGAACACGTTGTCGGTCTGGGGCACGTAGCACATGCCCGAGCGGACGATCTTGTCGGACGAGAGGCCGCCGATCTCGCGGCCCTCCAGCCGGATCGAGCCCTTCCAAGGCGTGAGCAGACCGAAGGCGGCCTTCATGGCCGTCGACTTACCGGCGCCGTTGGGACCGATGATGGAGACGATCGAGCCCTGCTCGACCTGGAGCGAGACGTCCCGCAGGACCTCCATCTCGCCGTAGCCGGTGGTGAGGCCCTCAATCGTCAGCAGCGCCATGCTGGCCCCCCAGGTAGGCTTCGAGCACCCGCGGGTCACTGCGGACCAGCGAGGGCGGCCCCTCGGCCAGCTTGGTGCCCTGGTTCATCACGATGACCGGGTCGCACAGCCCCATCACCAGCGGGATGTCGTGCTCGATGAGCAAGAAGGTGATGCCGCTTTCGCGGTTGAGCTGCACGATCTTCTCGCGGATGCGCGCCATCAGGCTCGGGTTGACGCCGGCCGCGGGCTCGTCCAGCAGGACGATGCGGGGGTCCGCCATCAGGGTGCGCGCGAGCTCCAGCAGCTTCTTCTGGCCGCCGGAGAGGGTGCCGGCGTACTCGTCGCGCAGGTGCGCGAGCGTGAGGAAGTCGAGCACCTCCAGCGCCTTCTCGCGGATGGCCCGCTCCTGCCGCCGCACCGCGCCAGGGCGCAACAGCGGGTTCCAGAAGCGCTCGCCCAGCTGATCGGGGGGCACCAGCATCAGGTTCTCGAGCACCGTGAGCGAGGCGTGCTCGCGCGGGATCTGGAACGTGCGGCACAACCCGCGCCTGAACACCTGGTGGGGGGCGAGGCCGGTGATGTCGTGCCCATCCAGGTGGATGCGGCCCTCGTCAGGCCGGAGGAAACCCGACACCAGCGCGAACAGCGTCGACTTGCCGGCCCCGTTGGGGCCGATGAGGCCGGTGATGCTGCCGCTGCGGACCGAGAAGCTGCAGGCGTTCACGGCCCGGAGGCCGCCGAAGTCCTTCGAGAGCCCTTGGACCTGCAAGAGCGCGGGCTCGCCTTCTTGGGGGACCACGTGCGCCTGGGTTCGACGCGATGCCGTCGACGCCAAGGCCAGACCTCCTCCGACGGTGGATGCGCCGACCGGGCCC
>SL_3KL_010_SEDDRAFT_10002801_pt1 | contig 15872 bp, 13 predicted proteins | sample SodLakKL_010_SED_2_FD_10381 | JGI IMG/M metagenome (IMG submission 10381) | reverse complement strand
GGCCGAGAACGTTGTAGAGTTTTTTCCCGCCCCCGCCGATGAGCATGATACTGGCAAGATACATCGACAGGCGTACGTACCAGGAACCAAAGAAATGTTCGTGTTCAGCGAACTGCTGCATCACTTCCGGTATGCGAAAAAAGAAGGCCAGCCCCATCAGTAGCAGGGCACATCCCCACAGGAGCTGAAACATCTGTGAATTGTCCAGTTTTTTTTTATCCGGCATTATGTTTCACTGATTGAGGTAAAAAAATAATCGTTTGCGCATGAGCGTTTACGAAGTCCTCGGATCGCGAATTTTTTACGATTGCACCCTGTTTTTACGATCGCATCCTAAGGGTCCGGTTGGAAAACCCCGATTTTTGCCTGTTGATAATTTATACACCGGATGGTCAATCATGTCAACTGCGGGCGGTTCCGCCGGGTTCATGGAAATACCATGTGCAAATTTGACGGCTTTGTAAAAGTCCAATATCTGCGCTATGCGCGATTTCTCAGAATTTGCGGCTTACGCCTTGTAAACATGCACGTACGCCAAGCATGCCGCATTCTTCGAAATCGCGCAAGCCTTGATCTTGAACTCTTTACAAAGCCGTCAGATCAAGACTTTTACGAGTGCATCAATATATAATAGACAATATTTTTTATACGGCTCCGGCGAATCTGAAACCTGAAAATCCAAACAGGAAAGACCCATCGAAATGGAAAACGAAAACAGCGAACAGTTCGAGCACAAGTTATCCCTCAGGAACCTGACCAAAGAAGACTATGCCGATATCGAAGAAATCATGGAGATGGTCTACCCCGGCATGGGCGCATGGTCATACCAGGAATACGCAATGCTGATCGACCGGTTTCCGGAGGGGCAGATCTGCATCGAGGACAAGGGAAAGGTCATTGCAGCAGCCCTTACGATCAGGGTGAAGATGGAAGACTACGAGACCCGGCATACCTATGATGACGTGGTCGGCAAAGGGCGCTTGCAGCGCCACGACCCTAAGGGGGACGCCCTGTACGGCATCGACGTGTTCGTTCATCCTGATTACCGTGGGCTCCGGCTCGGCCGCCGCCTCTACGATGCCCGCAAGGAATTGTGCGAGGAGCTGAACCTGCGGGGAATCATATTTGGCGGCCGCATTCCGGGATACGCCGATCATCACAAGGAGCTGACCCCCCAGGAGTATATCGAAAAAGTTAAAAACAGCGAAATTTACGACCCGGTTCTGTCCTTTCAGCTGGCAAACGACTTCCACATAAAAAAAATCCTCAAGAATTACATGCCCGAGGATAAGGAATCCCGCTCCTACGGCATCCTGATGGAATGGATCAACATCTTCTACGAAGTGCAGAAAAAGCTTTTCGGGGGAAGGAAATCCTATCCCCGCATCAGCGTCGTGCAGTGGCAGATGCGGCCCTTTTCCTCTTTCGACGATTTCATTCATCAGGTGGAGTTTTTCGTGGATGCGGTATCCGGATACAACTGCGACCTGGTGCTTTTTCCCGAACTCCTGAACGCCCCGCTCATGGCCCATTTCAACCAGGAAAACCCCGCGGAAGCGATGCGGCTGCTGGCCGATTACACCGAACCGTTGCGCGACGCGGTCCTCCAGATGGCCCTGGCTTACAACATCAACATCGTGGCCGGCTCCGTGCCGGAATACCGTGACGAGCACCTCTACAACGTCTCGTATATCCTCCGGCGCGACGGAACCTGGGACAGCCAGTACAAGCTCCACATAACGCCGGATGAATCGCAGTACTGGGGACTGCAGGGCGGTGAGGAACTGAAGATCTTCCAAACGGATATCGGCAGCATAGGCATTCTCGTGTGCTACGACGTGGAGTTTCCGGAGTTGGCCCGCTACCTTGTTGACAAGGAGATGGACATCCTCCTGGTGCCCTACTGGACCGACACGAAAAACGCGTATCTGAGGGTACGGCGGTGCGCACAGGCCCGGGCGATCGAAAATGAATGCTACGTGGCCATATCCGGATCGGTGGGCAACCTGCCTCGCGTGGAGAACATGGATATCCAGTATTCCCAGTCCGCCATTTTCACGCCGTCGGATTTCGCGTTCCCCCACGACGCCATTGCCGCCGAGGCGACGCCCAACACCGAAATGACGCTGATGGTCGACCTGGATCTTGATTTGCTCAAGGAGCTCCGCGAACAGGGAAGCGTGCGGAATCTCCAGAGCCGGAGGCTCGACTTGTACAACATTTTATGGAAAATGGATCTGCCGCGGTAGCCGGCGAGTGGCGGAGGACGGAAGACCTTCTTCCGCCCCCTGGCTTCTATCTTGTGACTTCTGCCCTCAAAACGGCCGCCGCGCCTCAAGCGCCTCGAGCTGCCGGTCGAATGCCGCTTCCCGCTCTGTCTGCTGGGCTTCGAGAAACTCCATTTTCGAGAAGGCTTCGTCGATGATTTCCTGGCAATCGTGAATTTGAACGGATATTTCACGGATGCGCCCGTTGTCGCCGCCATCCGCAGCCTCCTGCATCGCCTCATTGAGATGTTCCAGTTTTTGCTCTTTTTCCACGATGCGGGCTTCCAGAGATTCCAGATCCTCCCGTACAGGCTTTAGCGAACGATTTTTCTCCGAAATAAGGGCCGAACGCATCCGCTTGTAGTCCTTTATGGAAAAACGGTCGCCCGGATCGTTTTCAGCCTCCTTCACTTTAGCATCCGGCGAGGCCTCTTCGTCGCCCCAGCCGCCGGAGTCCAGAAACTCCCGGTAGGAGCCTTCAAAAACGTCGATCGCGTTTTCCGAAAAAACCACGAGGCGCTCCGCGATGGCATGGAGAAACATCTCGTTATGGGTCACCATGACGACACCGCCCGAAAAGGTGTCCAGGGCGGCCAGCAGCGCATCGGAGGACTCCATGTCGAAATGGTTGGTGGGTTCGTCGAGTAGAAGGAGGCTGGCCGGTGCGGCAAGCAGCTTTCCCAGCATGACCCGGCACTTTTCGCCGCCCGACAGAACGCTTATCTTCTTCAGGGCGCTATCGCCTTCAAACATCATGGCACCGCAAATATTCCGGGCCGCCTGCCGCCCCATGTCCGGATTGGCATATAAAATCTCCTCTTCCACGGTGCGGGAATCAACCAGGGAGGCGATGTTGGTCTGCTCGAAAATACCTGTAGCCAAGTTGGGGTGATACGCGATTTTTCCCGAATCCGGGGTGAGACTCCCGGCCAGGAGCTTGAGCAGCGTGGTCTTGCCCGCCCCGTTTTTTCCGATGATACAGACCCGATCACCCGCGGCGATATTGATGGAAAAATCGGAAATCAAAGGGTTTTCTGCATTCTTACCCTTTTCGTAGGAAAAACCAAGGTTTTGGGCATGCAGCATATACTTGCCTGTAAACGGCGCCTCGTTGAAACGAAATTCCAGGGTTTTGTAATGGGCCAGTTTCTCGGTCTGCGTCATCTTTTCCAGGGTCTTCATGCGGGACTGAACCAGGTTGGCCAGCCTGGCCTTGGCGCGAAAACGGGTTATGAAGCGCTCGACTTCTTTTTTCCGGCGCTCCTGGTTTTTCCGGGTCTTTTCGTGGATCTCCTCGTCCTGGGCAATCCGGGCGTAATACTTACCGGTATCCCCCGCGATTTTTCGGACGTTTTTCCGGACGATTCCCAGCACATGGGTGACCATGTCGTCCATAAAGCTACGGTCGTGGGTAATCAGCAGCAGTTCACCGGGCCAACTCCGCAAAAACCCCTTGATCCAACGGATGGATGTGATGTCCAGGTAGTTGGTCGGCTCGTCGAGCATCAGGCAGTCCGGCTGGCTGACCAGGGTGCGGGCAAGGTTGAGGCGGACCTGGTATCCCCCTGAAAAACCAAAAGGGCTTCGGTGCATGTCGTCGACGGAAAAACCGAGCCCTGCGAGAATCTTTTCCACCTGCCAGTGCTCGCCGGCGGCTTGCGCTCCCAGCCCCCGCATCCCTTCTTCCAGGACCGTTGCGGCCTGAAAATCGATTTTCTGGGTTACGTATCCGAGCCGGTAGTTCTTCGGCACCCGGATGTTACCTGCGTCCGGAGACGTGAATCCGCATATCATGTCGAACAGCGTGGTCTTTCCATGGCCGTTGCGGCCTACAAGCCCGACTTTTTCCCTGGGATTGATCTTGAAGCCGACGTCTTCGAAAAGAACATGGTCGCCGTAGCTTTTATAGAGATTTTCAACGCTGAGCATTGGGTATATAGTCAGTCAAAAAAAAACAAAAATTGACGGCTTCGTAAAAAGTCGCGATCAAGCGTATCAAAACTGGCGAACCTTCGCTTTACCTAGTCTGAGGTTTTATTCCGGCTTCTCGATACCCAGCTTCCCGAGCCGGTAGCGAAACGAGCGGAAGGTGATACCAAGGAGTTCCGCGGCCTTGTTCTGCTTTCCCCCTGTAAACTCAAGGGCTTTTTCCAGATAGGCCTTTTCGATCTCCTCCAGGACGTTGTCCAAAGAGACGCCGTTGGCGACATCGTCCAGGTCGAAACGCCGGTTTTTGATCCCCTCGATCCAGCGCCGCTTGTGAATGGAAAGCGAAAGGTTGTCCGGCAGCAGGATGTTGGTGTTTGAAAGCGCCACGCTACGTTCGATGAGGTTTTCCAGCTCCCGGATATTTCCCGGAAAATCGTATTTCTGCAGAAGATCCACGGCATACGATGAAATCTTGGTGATTTCCTTTCCCTGCTCCCGCGAAAACCGGTCTAAAAAATGCTGGGCCAACGCGCGGATATCCCCTTTGCGCTCCCTGAGCGGCGGCACCCGGATTTCCACCACGTTGAGCCGGTAATACAGATCCTCCCGGAAGCGTCCGGCGATGACCTCCTCCTCCAGGAGCTTGTTGGTCGCGGATATGATCCGTATATCCACGCTGACATCCTCGTTGGATCCAACGGGTTTGAAGGATCGCTCCTGCACCACCCGGAGGAGCTTGATCTGGAGCTGGGACTGAAGCTCGCCCACTTCGTCCAGGAATACGGTGCCGGTGTGGGCCATTTCAAAAAGCCCTTTTTTGTCATGGGAGGCTCCCGTGAAGGCCCCTTTCTTGTATCCGAAAAATTCGCTTTCCAGGAGATTCTCGGGAATGCTTGCGCAATTGATCACAACAAACGGCCGGTCCCTGCGGCTGCTTTGCTCATGGATGGCCCGTGCGATCAGCTCTTTTCCGGTTCCGGACTCGCCGGTAATCATGACGTTTGTGCGGGTGTCGGCAACCTGGGAAATGGTATTGTAAATATGCCGCATCCGCGGGCTGTTTCCCACGATTCGGCCGAAGTACATGCTTTCCCGGATAATGTCGTCGAGGTGACTTTTTTCCTCGGAGAGCGTTTTAAGGCGAAGGGCCTTGGAAACGGTCTGCCTGAGTTCGTCGTTGTCGAAAGGTTTCGGCAGGTAGTCGTAGGCCCCGTCGTTCATGGCCTCTACGGCGTTTTCGGCGGTTGCGTACGCGGAAATCATAATGACCACGCACTCGGGAGACCGGGATTTGGCTTTCTTGAGCACCTCGATTCCGCTGATATCCCCGAGCTTGATATCGCACAGCACCAGATCGTAGTGTTCTTTTTCCAGCATCGAAAACGCCTTCTTGCCGGTATCGGCGACATCCACGCCGTAGCCTTCCGCGCTGAGCATCAACTCCAGAAATTCGCGCATGCTCAGCTCATCGTCGACCACAAGTATTTTATTACAATCAGTCATATACAGGGCAGCATTCAAACGTTTTCCAAGCGATCGTAAACGATTTTTCCATCAACGAGGGTCCAGGCCGCGCACCCTTTCATTTTCCACCCGTCAAAGGGTGTATTCCGGCTTTTGGATTTTCCGTTGGCCGCGTAATAGACGTATTCGGCGTCCGGGTCGATCACCGTAATATCCGCCGGTGCACCGGCGTCCAGGCTCCGCGGGATACCGATGATCCGTCCGGGTTCCACGGCCATGGCATCAATCATCCGGAAGATGTCGATCACGCCGGCCTCGACCAGGGACAATGCCAGCGGAAGGGCTGTTTCAAGCCCGATGATGCCGTTTGCAGCGTTCTCGAACTCCACATCCTTGTCAGTGGGTGCGTGCGGTGCATGATCGGTGGCAATGACGCCGATGGTTTTGTCCGCAATCGCCCGGCGCACGGCTTCCCGATCCGATTCGGAGCGAAGCGGTGGATTCATCTTGGCATGGGTATCGTAGGCGGCAACCGCTTTTTCGGTCAGTGTAAAGTAGTGGGGGGCGGTCTCGGCAGTCACGGCCACGCCGCGATCCCGGCCGGTCCGGATCGCCGCAACGGATTCGGCCGTGCTCACGTGCGCAATGTGGACCGGGCATCCGGTAAGCGCTGCAAGGGCGATGTCACGCATCACCATGATACTTTCCGATGCATTGGGTATCCCGGCAAGCCCCAGGCGCGTGGAGAGAGGCCCCTCATTCATGGAGCCGAAGGAAAGATGCGGGTCCTCGCAGTGGGAAATCACGGGGACTTCCAATCCTGCGGCATATTCCAGGGCGCGGCGCATCAGAAGGGAATCGGCAACCGGACGGCCGTCGTCGGATACCGCACGGATGCCGGCCTGCTTCATTGCGCCGATTTCAGCCATCTGCTTTCCTTCGAGCCCCCTGCTGATGGCGCCGACCGGGAATACCCGTGTCATTTTCAAAGAATCGGCCCTCTCGACAATGTAGCGGGTAATCTGCGCATTGTCATTGACTGGATCGGTATTCGGCATGCAGCAGACGGCAGTGAAACCACCGGCTGCGGCGGCGCGCAGACCGGATTCGATGGTTTCCTTGTATTCATGCCCCGGCTCCCGCAGGTGCACATGCATGTCGATCAATCCGGGAGAAACGATGCATCCGGCTGCATCAATCTCCCGGTCCGCCTTAAAACCGTCCGGTCCGGGGGCATCCGGCGGGATTACAGCGACAATTTTTTTCTCCGCGATATAGACATCGGCAATCTGGTCCACGGATCGCTGCGGGTCCAGAACCCGGCCTTTCCTAATCCGAATCCGCATGGCGAACACCTCCGGCAAGCAGGTAAAAAACGGCCATGCGAATCGCAACGCCGTTGGTTACCTGATCCAGTATAATCGATTGGGGACCGTCAGCCGCTTCCGGCGAGATTTCAACGCCGCGGTTGACGGGCCCGGGATGCAGGATCAGGGCATCGGGACGGATGCGCTTCAGGCGGGCGCTGTTGAGCCCGTAGCGTGCGGCATATTCCCTTTCGGAGGGCATAAGAAACGGTTTTTGCCGCTCCTTCTGAATGCGCAGCATCATGATGACGTCCGCATCCTCGACCGCTTCATCGACGGTGCCTGCCACAGAGGCGCCCATCCGCTCGATGCCCGCGGGAATCATGGTAGGGGGGCCTGCAAGTCGCACATGGGCGCCCATGCGGGTGAACCCGGTGATATTGGACCGGGCAACGCGGCTGTGGGCGATATCGCCGATGATGGCGATATTGAGTCCTGCAATCTGTTTTTTGACCTCCCGCACGGACATCATGTCCAGAAGGGCCTGGGTCGGATGGGCATGCATGCCGTCGCCCGCATTGACAACACCGCAGGAAAGACGGCCGGCAAGCAGATGAGGAGAGCCTGCTGCCGAATGCCTTATCACCAGCATGTCCGGACGCATGGCCTCGATGTTTTTCGCCGTGTCAATGAGGGTTTCCCCCTTGATAATCGAGGAGGAGGCGGCCGAAATGGATATGGAATCCGCAGAAAGACGCTTTGCCGCAATATCGAAGGAAACGCGCGTCCGGGTGCTGGCCTCCAGGAAAAGCAGCACGATGGTTTTCCCCTTGAGGGTGGGGACCTTTTTTATGGGGCGCTCCGATATTTCCTTCAGCCCGGCTGCCGTATCGAGTATAAGGGATATCTCAGCCCGGGAAAGGGAATCGATATCCAGAAGGTCTTTTTTTGTCCAGGTCATATATGGATGCGCTCGTAACAGTCTGATGAACTCGTAAAAATCGCGATCCGACGGATTTGTAAATAGTGGCTGAACGAAAACCGACTTTTTCGCCAATCTCTGCGTCCGGCTAAAATTTTAATCCTCAAAATGCGCCAAGTATTCCTGCGGTTAGATTTTTCGCCGTCCTTGACCTTAACGAAAAATCCTGGTTTTCGTTCGGCCACTAAATAATCAGAGCACAATGGCTATCGCAGAATTTTACCAAATCTCGACCAACGGGGGGAAAACGCGTCGCTGTCCCAGGACCAGTAAATAATGAACGCCTCCCCCTTGATCACCTCTTCGTCCACGTACCCCCAGAACCGGCTGTCGTAGCTGTTATCGCGATTGTCCCCAAGAACGAAATACCTGCCCTCCGGTACCGTGACAGGACCGAAGTTGTCCCTTGGATTCACCTCGGGGGCAATAATGTGGTCCGCCGTATACTGTGTATATCCCTGCTCGATGGGCTCGTCGTTGATATACACCTCCTTGTCCCGGATTTCCACGATGTCCCCCGGAAGACCGATAACCCGCTTGATAAAATCCTTATCCGGCTCCACCGGGTATTCAAAAACGATAATATCGCCCCTTTCCGGATCACCCAGATCGATAAGGGTTTTGTGGGTAAACGGTATCCGGATGCCATAGGTAAACTTGTTCACCAGGATGTGATCCCCGATCTCAAGGGTGGGCATCATGGATCCGGACGGGATCTTGAAGGCTTGCACGATAAATGCCCGGATGAACAATGCAAGAATAATTGCGATCAAAATGGCTTCGGCATTTTCCCGAAACCGGCCTTTTTTCCTTTTTACCGGGTACTCACCCGATTTGGCTTTGGATTTTCTCACGGCTATCTGCCCACCTGCTCGGCCACGCTTTCCAGCTTAGCGGCAATGTTGTTTTCGACCCACCGGGCGTCCCACCATTCGTAGGGGTTTACGAAGACGTCGCCGACAATCATGGAAAAATGAAGATGATCCCCCACCGCAAGACCCGTGGTGCCGGTTTTGCCAATGATATCCCCCCGGGCAACGAAATCGCCTTCGGATACATCGATGCTGCTCAGATGGGAATAAAGGGAAAAAACGCCGGAACCATGGTCGATAACCACGGTATCCCCGTAAATGCCTACCCAGTCGGCAAGCACCACCCGGCCGTTGTTGGCCGCCGGAACAGGCGCATGCCGCATGGAAGCGAGATCTACTCCCATGTGTACCTGCTGATCCACGGTCTTTCCTTCATAGATGTAGGTACGGTGATCCGCGAATCCCGCCATACGCTGGGCTCTTGGAAGCGCCATGAAATCGCCCTCCCAGTGAATGGCGTCATCCGATTGCCCCGCAAGGGACAATACCCGCTTATCGTTTTTCCGGCGAAGATCCTGGTTGACGAAGAGAAACTGCGCCAGACGGGAGTCATCGAACGGGAAACCGGGTTCCGAATAAAATTCGGGAAGCACCCGGCGCATGAAATTATCGGAAAGATTCAAGTTGTCCGAGGGAAAGGAGCGGTTCTGTATATAGTACGAAAACCCGCTCTGTCCCCGGTTTCCGGCCCTGTCATGCGCTTCGAGGAGGATGTCCGTGTCTTTTACCTGGTCATGTCTCAGGGCAAAAAAAGCAAGATGGACATCGTCATCGTCAAAATAACCGGAATGACCCGGGAAAAAATTGTCTCCCACCCGGACACCGTGTTTTTTGCAAGGCTCTGAAAGACGATAAACAACAAGCCCGGAGCCTCCCTGGCTCAGGTTGTGCTGCCGGGTAAGCACCGATACACGGGGCGGGGTCGAATCAATGACTATCTCTACTTCCTTGTATGCCAGATTCCCGGCGAAACGCTGGCGCCAGGACTGGTCCCAGGCCGCAATCAGAAGCTGGGCATCACCGTCTTTCAGCCCCATTTCCCTGGCGTCAATGCGCAGGTTCAGTTCCAGGCGGCGGGGGTCGGCAATTTCCTCCGCACCCTCCCGGTCAACGGTCTTGTTCACCAGGGTCACTTCCCGCCCCTCCTGGAGGATGGATGCGTATACCCGGCGGAGACCGCTTTTTTCATCGCTTACCGTAAGCGGTATCTCTGCCGATCCCTGCAGGTAGCGGGATTCAAGCGCCAGGCTCAGAACCGGCGCATCGCCTTCCAGCTTGTCGAACAGAATCCATATAAGAGCGGCCGCCGCGGCGATACCCAGAAACCCGATAAGAACGTATTTGAGGTTTTTCCCCCGTTCCTTGCGTTTGAAGTTCATCCGTGTCTTCTTTTTATCCCGAAATTTTAAATTTTTTCCGGCTTCAAGCGCGGCAAACGCCGTTTTACGTCCGCTTCGTACGGCCGGTGAGGCCCGCAAAAATTTCTTCAAGCATCACTTGAACTTTTGAAAAGCCACCCGGTGTCATTCTTCGAGGTGTCTATTAACAGGTTGATCGCTTTTGAGCAAGTCATTATTGACGGCTTTGGTTTTAGTCGCTTGACTTTTGGGTGCTTGCGGGGTAAACGGTGCATTGATCCGGCAGAGATACCGTCCGGCAGAGACACAGCCTGACCCCTGCATCAATCAAAGATCGATTGTACTGTTTTGCCGCCGATGATTCAAGCATTTCCGAACAAAGAACCGATATCGGAATACCGCCAATTGTCAATATAAAAGCGATACACACATGAACCCGGTCGCCATAAAAAACGTCAGGATAGGCAAAGAGGCGCCACTGGCCCTGATTGCAGGGCCGTGCGTTCTGGAAACCGAAGCCGAAGCAATGGAAATTGCCCGGACGCTGAAAGACATTACCGGACGACTGGGAATCGGATTTATTTTCAAAGGGTCCTACGACAAGGCAAACCGGACGTCCATCGATTCATACCGGGGTCCCGGGGTGAATGAAGGACTCGCCATGCTGGAAAGAATCCGAAGCCGATTGGACATTCCCGTCACATCGGATGTTCATCAGCCCGCGGAGGTTGAAGCGGCCGCCTCGGTGCTCGACTTGCTGCAGGTTCCTGCTTTCCTGTGCCGGCAAACGGATCTCGTGGTCCGCCTTGCCGAAACCGGAAGGCCGCTCAATATCAAAAAAGGACAGTTTCTTGCCCCCTGGGACATGGCAAACGTCGTGAAAAAGGTGTCTTCGACCGGAAACCGCCGGATTCTGTTGACGGAGCGAGGCACCTGCTTCGGCTACAACAACCTTGTCGTGGACATGCGAAGCTTCCCCATTATGCAGCAAACCGGATGCCCTGTTGTTTTCGACGCCACCCACAGCGTTCAGCTTCCCGGCGGCGCAGGAGCCAGATCCTCCGGACAAAGACAGTTCGCCGGCCTTCTCGCCGGATCGGCCATGGCCGCCGGAGCCGACGCCCTCTTTCTGGAGACCCACCCCGATCCGGACCGGGCGCTTTGCGATGGCCCCAATTCCGTTTCGTTAAGCGAAATAGAGGCCCTTTTGCGGCGGATTACCGCCATACGCAGTGCAGCAATGACCGGTTGATTACGTTGGACAGAAGACGGAGGGCAGACAAATCCGGTATTCGTTCAGGCACTTTTTACCGATTTTACGGATATGTGTTTTGCACTTCGGACGAATGTATTATATTTAGAATATGACAAGCAATAAACTTGCCAAAGCGAAACTGTTTTTAATGGATGTTGACGGCGTGCTGACCGACGGCTCGATAATATACCCGGGCGAGGAGAGCCAGGCCATGATATTTAACGTCAAGGACGGGCTCGGACTGAAAATGCTCCATGAAGCCGGAATCCTCACGGGCGTGATCACCGGCCGGAAGTCGCCGGCTCTGTCCCGGCGCATAAGAGAACTGGCAATCGGGTTATGCTATGACGGGGTTTCGGACAAGGCGGCCCTTCTCGAATCCATTCTGATCGAAACCGGATGCAGCGCGGAAGAAACCGCCTTTATCGCCGATGATCTCCCGGATATTCCCCTTATGCGAAAAGTCGGCATCCCTATCGCGGTGGCCGACGCCCGGCCTGAAGTCCGGCTTTGCGCGGCAATGACCACGGAGGCACCCGGCGGCAAAGGAGCGGTCCGGGAAGCATGTGAAGCCATACTCAAAGCCCGCGGATGCTGGCCGGATATTGTAAAAAAGTGGTCGTAACAAAAGGCAAAACGCAACCGCGGCATAAATCCCGGCGTCTGAAATGGATTCTGGTAATGGTGATCCTTATTCTTGCGGGGATCGTCTCGGCGGTTTTCATCCACTACCGGTACTCGATACGCATGGTCGATCATCCGGAACGACCGGAAGAAACAGATGCCGCTTTCGTCATCAGCCGCTTCGAGCATACGGCCATGAAAGACGAACAACGGGACTGGATTATGAAAGCCGACTCCGCGAAATTCTATGCGGACTCCCGGAGGGTGGATCTCGAAGCGCTCGAAGCGGCCTTCTTTCTAAAAAACGGCGAAACGATGAGGCTTACCGCCGAATTAGGGGAGATGGACATGGCCACGAAAAATATCCGGGCAAGGGGGAATGTCGTGGTAGACCACCCCCAATACCGTCTTATGACCGAAAGCTTGAATTACAAGTACGACTCCCGTATAATGATCATGGACTCTCCATTGGAAATCGAAGGAGAAGGCCTCCGTTTCCGGGCGGATGCGGGACGTTATGAAATGAACGAAGAAACCATAGAGTTTGAGGGAAATATTGAAAGCTGGCTTGACGGAACACTTGATCTGTAGTCCGGTGGAAAAATCCGCCCGCATCATAATGGTTATAACCATACTCCTTGCCGCACCGGGATTTTTTCTGCCGGCCCGCGCCGGAGAGGAAAGTAATGCGCAAAAATCCCAAATCCACATTACCTCAGACCGGTTGATTTCCCGCCAGGCGGAACGATTTGCCGAATTCTCCGGCAATGTGCGGGCCACCCAGGACGATACGGTGATTGTCTCCGATTCCCTGCAGATCTACTTCCGGGATAATCAGGACGCTTCCCCGGGAGATGAGAACCGTGAGGGGGATTCGATCGAGCGACTGATTGCAACCGGCAACGTGAACATCGACCATGAAACTCTCTCCGCTCAGTGCGATCAGGCGGTATATACCCCAGCGGACGGACTTCTGGTACTGACGGGCGAAACCGTGAGTGTGAAAGACGAGGGAGGCACCATTACGGGTAAAAAGATGGTGTTTAACCGGGAAACGGGAGAAATCACCATCACGGGCGAGGCGGGAAGCCGCGTGGAAGCGGTTTTCGATCATCGGGGCGATCGGGTCCTGCCCGCCCAACGGGAATAATTCCCCGGAATTGGCGGTCTGCGAGAGCAATCAGCCCAACGGGTGGATCTGAAAACGATGGAAAACCAATTTCATGCCGACACTCAGGCTCGAAAAACTGATAAAGACATACCAGAAACGACGGGTTGTCGACGGGGTCGACCTGGAAATCGAAAGCGGAGAGGTTGTCGGCCTGCTGGGTCCAAACGGAGCGGGCAAGACCACCACGTTTTACATGACGGTGGGCATGATCCGGCCCGACAGCGGGGGGGTGTTCCTCGACGACGACGAGATCACGGATTACCCCATGTACCTTCGCGCCCGCAAAGGAATCGGCTATTTGCCCCAGGAAGCATCGGTTTTTAAAAAGCTCAGCGTGTGGGACAATCTCATGACCATTATCGAGACCCTTCCGATCCCGAAAGCGGCGCAGTCTGAAAAGGCTGAAGCCCTCCTTGGGGAGCTGGGCATCCAGCGACTGAAAGATCAGCAAGCCGCCGTTCTTTCCGGCGGCGAACGGCGCAGGCTGGAAATCAGCAGGGCCCTTGCCACCGACCCGGCATTCATACTGCTCGATGAGCCGTTCGCCGGCATCGACCCCCTGGCGATCATCGACATCCAAAACATTATTTTTCACCTTGCCAGGCGAGGCATCGGTGTGCTTATTTCGGACCACAACGTACGCGAGACATTAGGGGTCTGCGACAAGGCCTATATACTTAACAACGGGCAGGTGATCGAGGAAGGCGGGCCGGAAAAAATCGCCAGCAGCCCCACTGCCCGTGAAATTTACCTTGGAAACCGGTTTACGCTCTGACAATGGCATTCGAACTTCAGCAACATTTAAAACTTCAACAGCAGCTTGTCATGACGCCGCAGCTCCAGATGGCGATCAAGCTGCTGCAGCTCTCCCGCCTGGAGATGGTGGAGATGGTTCGCCAGGAGATGGAAAACAACCCGACCCTGGAAGAATCGGAAAACATCGAGCCGGCCGAAGAGGTGCAACCCGATACCGGCGAGTCCACCCCGACCCGGGAAGTCGCCGTCGAGGAAAAATTTGACGAACGCCTCGACTGGCACCATTACATGGATGAATACAGTTCCACCGGCAAGGTGCATTTCGAGTCCGAGGAAAAGGAAGCCCCCAATTACGAGGCATTCACAGCCAGCAAAACATCTTTGGCAGACCACCTGCGCTGGCAGCTGCTTATGACGCAGCCTACCGCCGAACAAGAGATGGTCGGAAGCCTGATCATCGGCAACCTCAACAAGTACGGATTCGTAGAGGACAGCCCGGAAGAGATTGCAGCCGTCGCGGAAACATCGGTCGAAAACGTCATGGAGGTCCTTTCAACCATGCAGACGTTCGACCCCCCCGGCATCTGTGCCAGGAATTTGTCGGAATCACTGCTCATCCAGGCACGGCAGATGGGCATCGACACGCCGATCGTGACCGAGTTGATCCGCAATCACATGAAAAACCTGGAAAACAAGCGATACAGCGTCATTGCCAGGGAACTCAAAACAGACGTGGAAAGCATATCCGCCGCGGTGGAGCTGATCCGGACGCTCGACCCCCGTCCCGGTGGCCACTGGGGGGACGATGAAGAGATCTATATCACACCGGATGTCTACGTCCAGAAAGATGGAGACGAGTACATCGTTTTTCTGAACGACGAAGACATCCCGAATCTTCATATCAGTTCCTATTACCGGAATGCCGTAAAAAAAGGCGGAGATGTCAGCCAGGAAGCCCGCTCCTATCTCAAAGACCGTCTGCGCTCCGCGGAGTGGCTCATCAAAAGCATTCAACAACGCAAAAGAACAATATATAACGTGATGACCAGCATCGTCAAATTCCAGCGCGATTTTTTCGACCACGGCATCGCCCATCTCAAACCCATGGTACTGCGCGATGTAGCTGAAGACATCAGCATGCACGAATCGACCATCAGCCGGGTAACCACCAACAAGTACGCGCACACGCCCCACGGTATTTTCGAGCTCAAATTCTTTTTCAACAGCTCCATCAACCGCTCCAACGGTGAAACGATCGCTTCGGCCTCTGTACAGGAGGAGATCCGCCGGATTGTTTCGGGCGAAAATCCGAAAAAACCCTATAGCGATCAGAAAATTTCGGAGCTCCTGGAAGATTCAGGAATCCGGATAGCCCGGCGCACCATCGCCAAGTACAGGGAAATGATGGGGATACTACCGTCGAGCAAACGCAAACAACCATAAGGAGGAAGGGAACCATGCAAACTTCGGTAACGTTCAAAAACCTCGAACCCTCCGATCAGCTCAAAGATTACGTAACCAGCAAACTCAACCGGATGGACAAGCTCCTGGACAACCCTGCGGAAGCCCACGTCGTGCTGAGCGTGGAAAAAATCCGTCACTATACCGAAATCCGCCTCAAAGGAGACCGGCTCAATATCGTCTGCCGGGAAAAATCGAGCGACATGCACTCCGCCATCGATCTGGCGCTGGATAAACTGGAAAAACAGCTCAAAAAACAAAAGGGGAAAATCAAGAACCATCGCCCCAGCAAGGGCGTGGAATCGGTCCGGGATATGGCCCTCGCCCCGGATGAGGAGCCGGCACAATCCCCTGAAAATCCGGAAGTAGCCGAAGAAGAGGATATACCGGAAATCCGGGTCCAGAGTATCGAGTACAAGCCGATGG
>SL_3KL_010_SEDDRAFT_10002800_pt1 | contig 15875 bp, 13 predicted proteins | sample SodLakKL_010_SED_2_FD_10381 | JGI IMG/M metagenome (IMG submission 10381) | reverse complement strand
TGGGGAAAATGATCTGCAAAATCTGAAAAAACAGCATAGTTTCCAGAGGAAAGATTTTCAAACCTTTCCTTATAGGATATTGGCGGTTTTCGACATACCAACTCATAACCCAGCTTTTCTGCAACGATTCTTCCCAGTGCATACTGGAAAAGGTTGTTTCCAAACCGTCCAATAAAATGAACCTCAACAGCCATAGTTACAATTTATTTAGATTGCAAGGAGCTCAGTATCCCAGAAATCATTCAAACATGGAAGCCTGTTTACTCATCTCCGAATTTTTATTCAGGTTAACAGCCGCCTCCCACATGGCCGGCCAGTGAATCAGAACCTGGCCGAACTTACCGACCAGTTCCCGGAATAACTCCAGCCGCTCCGTTGCACTTCCCGGCAGGTCGCAGGGAATGCAGAGATCTTCCTGTTTCATCAACTCCTTAAAATTGGAAAGAACCTGTTTAACATCAGCCTGCCAATAACCGGGAGCGTCGTACCGCTCATCAAGGCAGCGATGGAGGTAGTTCATTTGATTGCGGATGAGCTGCCAGCAAAGCTCGCGGACTTTACCCTTGAATTGAGATAACGGCAATTGACCCAAATCCGATAAATAGGTTCCCACAACAAACAAATTTTTTGCTGGGTCATCTCCAAATGGCCATTGGGAGAGAGACCACAATATGGCCTGCAGGACATCCGGCGTACGAAGCGGCCCCACACTGAGTGCGAAGGACAGGTCCACGTGCGAAGGCCGATCCGGCGGGTCGTGAACAATCGCATAGGGAGAATAACCCCTGCATGCTTGTTTGAAACCAAGGTACATCAATTGACCAAAAATCCCATCCTGATTACGCTGGACCGGCATGAACGGCGGCAGAAAATGACGGGTATCCAGGCCAATATTCATGGCCATGCAGAACGGACCGTCACTAATCGCCGCTTGAACAACACCCCGGAATAACTGCCGTGTGCACAGGTAATTCCTGTAAATTGAACCGTTTTCGATCAGGCGCTTGAACGAATCCCCTTTGAAACAGAGCCGTTGCCAGTGTCGAAACAAACCCGAATCACCCAACGCTCCGAGATACGTCACGGCGGTTCGTGCATCCGGGTGTTCAAGCATATCAAGCAAGCCGGATCTAAGATGATCGATATTGATCTTTTCTTGCTCTCTCACGAGAATACCGGGATGTCTCCCAAGTAAGCTTTCGTGCAACGAGAGGAAATCACAAGCTTCAACGCCCGGCTGAGCCAGAGATCCATTTAAAGATGTGTCATACCAGTATTGATTCACCCCGGCCTTTGAAGAAATGGCGATGCCGTCTTCCATCTCTGGAGTAGGCATGACTTGGCAAAGGGTATCATCATCCACGTGAACCGATGGCTCACCGGCAGCCATTAACAGTAACGTATTCCGGGATGCCCCCGTCCGGATATCGCACCGCAAATCCCCAAAAAGAGCAAATTCGGTCACTTCATCAGGTATACCGTATGTTTTTATTAATTCGTCTTCGAGCTTGCGTCGGTAAGTGCTGTCAATCCACAGAATACCTGTGTCATATCTTTTGGATAATTCTGCGATGCCCCGGGAAGGATCTTGCTTAAGCGAGTCTTCATCCGAATCATCCACAATATAAAGCCGGCAATCACGATTATGCATGCTCAAGTTATCCATATAACTCTGCACACAACGGGTCAACAGCTTCCCACGGTTCCGTGTGGGGATTCCCATAAATCGAATCTTTTTGGGGTCTTTAGAGCTCATTTTCAATGCAGATACAGCTTCCGTTATGTCATCCCGAAACTCCTTATCGGATTTTAAGAGCCCCTCTTTGATAAAACCTTCCAATCGTGTTGTTACTGCCTGAACCTCCCGTTCTGATACAGGCAGAGCTTGCCCTTTTGAAGCGAGTTTTATAAACAATGATCTGATCAGCCTCTTCACCAGTGACCGGTCTTGCCGTATTTGATGCTGACGGCTTCTTAGATAACTTACAGCATGGTCTTCCAATGTCTTGAATTCTCTGCAGTTCAATAAAATTTGCACAACTACTTCAGGATACAATTGTAAAAAATCTCTTCTTGCACTGTAAGCAGCTATGGCACCATGAGAAAGGTTGTATAATTCGGCATCAAAAAATCTGTATAAAGGTTCTTGATCCTTCATATAATCGATTGGTTATACGTTTATATAATGGTTCTTATAAAATCATTCCAACGAAATTACTTCATCAATTCTTCGACTTGAGTCACTAAATGTTTAGGTCAGTGCAACTCCTTTACCATGTTATTGATAATACGTTCCATCAGACGCATATCCTGGGTGATGATTTCGGCCTGCCCGGTCATGCCGTTGCGGGGAGTAAGCTGTCTGCCATAATTGGTTACCAGTCCGTCCGGAAATTCCACTTTGCCGACAAAAACACTGTCACGAACAGGGATATTCGATACGTAGCTCAGCCGCCCATCGACCGTACCATATTCATGATGTGGATAGCTGTTGAAACGCACCAAAACCGCCTGTCCTTCCTCAATCTTCCCAAACGCATTTTGCGAAATGGTCAGCTCTCCAAAAAAATCACTGTTTTCCGGCTGTACATAGAAGATTTCCTGTCCGGCAGACAGTGACTGGTTCTCCTGCAGGATTCCGGTGTAGATCAACCGGCCGTCAAAAGGGGCTGTGATCAGGTAGTTGGATTTCCAATCGTCGATAGTGCTTTTGAGGGAGTTGATCGCTTGCAGAAAGATCGACTGTTGTTCGGCAATTCTGCGCTCCAGTTCGAGGATCTCCTGTTCTTTCGAGGCCTGGGACACGTAATTGTTGATAATCGACGCCTCGGTTTGCTGCAGTGGCAGTCGGCGTGAGATCATGTTGCTCTCCTCCCGGTCGACTTCTATCGGGGCGACCAGTTCCCGCTCGGCCAGCCGCTTCATCATCCCGTACTCCCGCTCTGAAAGCTCATACTCAGCCTGCTGAATCTCTCTCTGCTCGATCAGCTTTTCAAGAAGCAGGCGTGTATATTCCAGTTCCTGCTGGAGCACATGCCTCTGCTGGACGTAGAAACCTCCATCCAGAAATGATAGAAGTTCCCTGAAGGACTGTTCAAACCCCTGAAATCCTGTCTGTAAAGGCCCCATGTTTATAAAACCTGCCAACTCCACCGAATGAAACTGGTGCAACTGCCCATCAATCAGCCAGGATCGCATCTCATCGATCAGTTCGGAGAGTTCCAGCACGGTGGCATGGTTCGCTGTACTCTCTATCCAACCAAGCACCTGCCCCTGTTGCACTTCGGAATTGTTTTCGGCCGGAAGCCGAACCAGTTTTCCGTTCACCCGGGCTTCCAGGGTCTTTGGCGCATGTATCGCTGTCAGGCGAAGCGGTGCGTCGATTACTTCCGGATACCGGATAAACCAGGATGAGAGCAGAACCAGTATCAGCACGCCAAAAAAGGCCGTAATTCCCCAGCGCACCAGCCCATGCGGCGGGCGACCGATGATCTCCTGCACCTCCTCGCTGCGAACGTCGATCTGGTCGTGTGTATGCCTGCTTTGAGGCTGCACAGGGTGTTGGTCCTCTTTGGGAGGTTGTACTGTCGTTACATTCTGCATATCCCGGTCTGTTCATTCCGGCTGGAGGATAATCAGTTGCCCAATTCCAGCTGATTCTTAACAAGGTTGTAGTAGGCACCCTCCATACTCGCAAGTTCGGAGTGAGTGCCCTGCTCAATGATCTTTCCCTCGGCCAGCACGACGATGTTGTCGGCATTCTTCACCGTACTCAGACGGTGTGCCACAACCACAACCGTGCGGTTACGGAAAAACTCCTGCATGTTCTCCATGATGACCCGTTCGTTGTTGGCATCCAGCGCGTTAGTTGCCTCATCGAAAAACAGAAACTCCGGGTCTTTGTACACAGCCCGTGCGATGAGAATGCGCTGGCGCTGCCCTTGGCTGATCCCGTTTCCTTCCGATCCGATCCTCGTGGTAAAACCGAGTGGAAGCGATTCGATAAACTTATGGATGTTGGCCACCCGCACGGCATGTTCGAGCTTGCCCATATCGGGGGATTCATCACCCACTGCAATGTTACGCGCAATTGAGTCGGAAAAGATGAATCCGTCCTGCATGACCGCCCCGCAGTGGCTGCGCCAGTAGCGATGGCTGATCATGCTCATATTCATCTCGCCGATCCTGATCTCTCCCTTATCGGGATTGTAGAATTTCAACAGAAGCTTTAGTAGTGTTGTCTTACCGCTCCCACTCATGCCTACGAGTGCTGTGATCTTACCCTCTGGTATGTGAAGATTCACATCCCGCAAGACCGGTTCATTACCGGCACCCGGATAGGTGAACCAAAGCTTCTGCAGGTTGAGATCCCGGACCGGTGGGAGCTGGCGAACCGGCATCTTCTCTGCCGGTTCTTCGTCTTGCTGCTGGTGGATTTCGTTAAGACGTTCCAGGCTGATGTGTGCATCCTGGGTGGACTGAACAAAGCCGATAAGCTGCTGAATGGGCCCGTTGAGCTGGCCGATTATATACTGGATGGCAAGCATCGCTCCCAATGTCAACTGCCCGTTAACCACTGCAATTGCCGACAAAAATGTGATACCGATGTTCTTGCCCTCATTGATAAAAAAGGCGCCACCTTCCTGGTATTGGTTCAATGCCAAATTCTTTACCTGATAGTGGAACAAGCGGGCTTGCAAACGTTCCCACTCCCATCGTTTTTGCTTTTCGCATCCGTTTAGCTTGATTTCCTGCATTCCCTGTATGAGCTGGATAACAGTGCTCTGATTGCCCGAAGAAATTCCGAATCGACGGTGATCGAGCTCTTTTCGTTTCTTCAAAAACAGAAAAACCCACACTACATAGAGCGCGCTACAGATCAGAAAAACGGTGAAGATTACCATGTGGTACCAAGCCAACACAATGGAAAAGACTATCAGATTGGCAAATGAAAACAGTGTGCTCAACGTCTGGCCCGTCAGAAAATTTTGGATTCGGCCATGATCCTCCATCCGCTGCATAATATCACCGGTCATCTTCGTATCAAAGTAAGGCATTGGCAGCTTCATCAGCTTGATCAGAAAATCAGAGAGGATGGAGATGTTGATCCGTGTACTCATATGCAGTAATATCCAGGAGCGAATAAACTCCACACCTGTTCGACCGACGAAAAGCATTACCTGGGCCAGTAGTACCAGATAGATAAAGTTCAGATCCCGGGTGTTGATCCCGATATCGACAACCGCCTGGGTCAGGAAAGGAAAAATGAGCTGTAGAATACTGCCAGCAAATAGTCCCAGAGCAAGCTGGAACACTAATTTCTTATAGGGAAGAACATATCGTAGAAGAATCCCAAAATTTAACCCGTCTTTTTTCTCATCTTCCAGCTCATAGAATTTCGGAGAGGGGTAGAGCAACAGAGCAATACCCATGCTCTGCCCGTTATTTTTTGCATTAAGCCAGGCCTGCAAAAATTCCTCCTTTTGGTAGACGACCTTCCCCCGGGCCGGGTCGGCAATATGGATTCTCTTTCCTTTGATGCGATAAACAACCACAAAATGGTACTGTCTCCAGTAAATGATGCAGGGGAGCTGGGCTTCCTTTCTCAGTTGATCCCAGGTCAGTTTGGCCCCGACCGTACGAAAACCGATGTTTTCAGCCGCCTCGCTGATACCCAGCAGCGAGACACCTTCGCGATTAATCCCACTCTTGCGGCGCAGGAACTCCATTGTATAACTTCGCCCGTAGTGGCGTGCCACCATGCGCAAGCAGGTAGGTCCACAATCCATCTGGTCGTATTGGCGATAAGTAGGAAATCTCAGCATAATTATTGTGCTTCTGAAAAGTATTATTTGCCTTCAATACTCAATCAAGATTTAAAAGATAAAAGGGGCAAAACAACATCCATTCATTAATGGTTTAATACAATGTTAAATTTCCAGCATCTTGACCCGATACCGTACAATCTGTTCAACCCCGCTCTCCTCATCGGTCTCATGGGTATAGAGATAACCATTCTTTATCGTTACGATTTTATTACCTTCGGAGTGGCGATATAGTCTTTGACCCGGCCATTGGAATTGCGCCAGCAACTCTCCGTATTGATCCAAAACCCACCACACATATTGCTCCTCATCATCGGTAATCGTGGAAATCCAGAGCCGGTTCTCATCATCCAAAAGCATAATGTTCAGCGCCGGCCAGGTTTCGGGAAAGTCGGCATTCCGGAGATCCCGTTGTATCTGTCGCGGAACACTACCATAAGAATAATGGAGGATATCCTCATTGTTTAATGAACTTTTCGTATAAGGATGGTAAAATGCCCGCAAATACTCTCCGTCAGGAGAGTGCACCTCAATAAAAAAATCTTCCGCCCAAGCCGAAAAGATATGTCCGTCGTCCGATACGGCAATCAAAGAACTTCTTTCTGAGGGAAGAGGCGGTATAACACCAACCATACCACCCCTGACAGTACCCGGATTAAAGTTGACATCGACCTGCTCAAATACTTTATCAGAGATGATTTCCCCTTCCATATCCATCAAAAAGTACCGGATGTATTGTTCCTCTTCCGGGTTGGGGTTTCCAGTTGCTGTTACCATATCCTCCCTGAATATAAATGGCTGCCTGAATCCCATCAGGACTGTACTGTCGTTTCTCACGTAATAGTGTTGAGGAGTCTCCCATGGTGTCGGACGATATCCTTGCAACTCATCAAGATCCCTCCAGCTATCCGGGGACATAACAATACTTTGAAAATGCGTATGTGTTTCCAACGAAAAGATATGGATCATTTGCAAATCCCCATCATACGCAAATAGGTAGTTTCCCTGAATCTTTAACTCTACAGGTGTCATGCTGCGGAATTCTCCCGGGCCTTCCCCGTCACCCCCCATCCTTGCCAGGTAACTCCCGTCAGGTGATAAAACATGAATGGAACGATTGTCATAGATATAGACCCTGTTACTGTCATCAATTGTGAAATGTCGCATAGATCCGAGATAGGTACCGGTATCTTCGCCACCCTGATATCCACCCTCGAAGGCCATGTCCCTTTCAAATCGGATTGAATAAACCGGGTCCGCATCTTGCGGATAGATCGTTAGGTTTTCAAAATCCAAAAGGTATTCGGGAATTTCGTCTTCATTATCGTAACCCCTTTTGTTATTTTGCAATAAACAATCTGAAAATAAAAGAATAAGAACAATGCCAACCCCTATGCGCATGTTGATATGTTTATGCTGGTTGGATATTATTGAGTTTAAGTTTCAATAGAATATAAGAAAGTGATATTTAGAGCGATTGAAGAATATTTAACATCCACCACCCCCTCCACAAAGTGCTGCAACATACATGCCCCCAGGACACCAAATCATTGATTGACACCTCTGTTGGCAGCAATCATGTGATGCTCCTCCACATGTAGTTGAGAGAGTCCCTTCCCACGTGCAATTATCACTTCCAATTGTGCAGCAATAACAATTACAATTATTTGTAGAACCTTGACAGCTTCCGTCTAAACCTGCCACAATCTGTTTCAACTCAGATCGACCAAGTGAATTTCCAATATTCATTAATGATTTAATAATTTTATTTTTCATATATATACCTCTTTTTTATTGTTTAATTAGCCTATTTTATTTTCACTTTTAGACGTAGAGAATGCCGGTTTGTAATCCCTCTATGTTTCAGTTAAAATATGCTGACCAAATTCTCATTCTGTGTTGTTGACTACAAAAGAAATAGGTTCATTGTTTTCAATATCAGAAAATCTCTCAGTTAAGCTAAGCACCAAAGACATCAGATTTCCGAAATAGCTCTTTTAAACCGGAAAATTAAGATGTTTTAGATAGTTTAAGACAACTTGGTCCATCTTATCCAAAATGTTTTTCTACAGTAAGCTTATATTATTTATACAAATTACTTTCTACACTTACCTTAAAAACCTCCTTAAATTGGCCCTTAATTTGGTTTCGAATAGCCTTGGTAGCTAATGCACCAACTAATGATGATGGGAACCTTTGATCTGACTCTTAGAATGAATAGGCCCTGATCTCTGCTTCTTCTGTCACAACGAAAATACGACGACCGGTAAAATCCATGTCGATGTAAGGGGTCAGTTCAACCTCTGAAATCAATTTGTATCTGCGGACAAGCTCCCCTGTGGAGTCAAACTGGTGTATCCACAGTGAATTGTCCGGATGGCCGTACGTGTAGACAGCCAAATATAAGGCGCCTTCAGGGCTGTGTATCCCTGAAGTATACTTTCTCAGCGGACCTATGGCATCGGTAATGCGAAAGATCTGGTCCATTGTTTCATAGAACATGTTTTCGATGGCTGTAACCTCCGGGGTGCCGGTAATTTCCGTTTCCCATAGCTTTTGTCCCGTCGAATTATATTTCGCAATCATGGGGATAGCGCTGAAGACAAGAAAGTATTCTTCCGGATTTTCCTTATCGCTAACCGGAAAACTGTTGGGTTTAAACAAGGCGGGGACTTCGCGACTCGAAACAGCAGCTCTGTATTCATCAAAATCTACCTCAAATGAACTGCCTTCCGGTACCTCCCCAATATCTGAAATCGTATTCCTTTTCCAATCTGTCAATTCATAGATCGTTCCACCGGTTTGGACACGTGGCAGTAACACATTCCCATCTCCGGTGACATGAGGTTGAAGATCGATGTTGCCCCTGTAAGCACTTCCAAGGAAAGATTGATTCTCCGAAGGCAGGGGAGGCAGAGGTGGGAGCGGCGGAAGGATACGCGCCGGCATATCGACATCCCTGGTGGAGATCAATTCAAAATTTCTGTCGTATTTGTGGATAAAACGTTGAACGATATCGACAATAAAGAGATGATGTTCTGTCAGAAACATGTTATTCACACTCATAAACTCCCCGGGTCCACGCCCCATCCGTCCAAATTCGTTTATCACGCTGCCACTGTTGCTGTCTAACTTCAATACCTTACCGATACCGCCATCGTAAACGAAGAGATTGGAAACACGGTCATACTTGATTACAGAAGGATTGGCCAATATGTTATCCTCATAGGCAACAATGGTTTCGAACTGTTCAAGTTCCGCGACTTCCACATCAGTGGCAGAATAAGACGGCGTTTCAGAGCGGCAACTCATCAACATGTAAAACAGGAGAAAAAAAAGCAGTATATGAGTTACTGTGGAGAAAGAATATTTTATAAACATCATATACTATTTAAAAGAAATAATGTGTAAAAGAGAAATCACTCTTCTTGCATTTATGTGTTTGTAAATATTTTTTTAACACATTCACTTGTCAAAAAACAATGTGTTTATGCATTGCTCACGGTTTTATTAAAAACTAAAGTGTGAAAACAGAAGACAATATGTATATTTTAAATACATATTGTCTCCAATAAATCACGAAGCTAACAAGTACACGTACACGATTTACCAAAAGTTGGTCCATGTTGACCATCTGTACAGTCACAGTCCGATCCTGAGCAATAATCAACGCATGAGCTGCAAATATCAGGGTATTGAACATAACAACATTGACCACAACTACCACTTCCACTTCCTCCCGCCATAACCAGTTTCATTTCCACACGACTAAGTGTTCTTCCTATGTTCATTAAGATACGTTTCATCTTTATTCTCGCTGTATATTGTAAGTTTAACCTGTTCTGTTCTAACATTCATCAGAACGGGTACAGGTATCTTTCAAACCCTTTTTGATTCAACAGAAAATATGCTGACCAAGCACTCATTCAATGTAGTTGATTACAGTAAAACTACGTTCATTTTTTTCAATAAGGGAAAAACTCTCGGCCAATCCAGGAACCAAATCCGTCAGATCTCCAATGGAATAGAAACCTGGCAATTCATACCCATTGATAAAATATGTTGGGGTCTTGTTTATTTTTTGCCGTTCCATCCAATCTGAATGCTTCGATTCGAGCTCTTCAACAGCCTGATCGTCAAGTTTATCCTCTATGGGATACTTTTTCTTAAATCCAATGATATTCATAATTTCATACCAATCCTTTATCAGATCATTAGTTCGAGCAGACACTTTATTTTCTCCTTGAATATTGTAAAACCACCAGGCAAGAAGATATCTGCTTGCAGCAGGTCGTTGACCATTTCCCCTGCCAATGGTTAATAGACGGAAAGTAATGCACACTTTTTCAGGGTATATGGCGACAAGCTGGCTGATCTTTCCAAAGCCAACCTTGCAGGGGTGACAGAACAGGTTAGCTGCCATTGTTATTTGGATGGGAGCCTCTACGTTACCCACTCGAATTTCATGTTTAAAAGGTGTGATGTCCGCCCGCCTGGATTGTTGCAACTGATGCAGGAAAACTTCCGGCGAATTTTTGATTCGATTCGCATTCACTTCCGCCTGACGGGAACGGTTGGCTTTCTCCAATTCGGTTTTCACCAGCAAAACCGATGCCCCCGTTGCCAAAAACAGAGCCCCAAAAAGCAACAGTAACAGAGCATCGACTTTGCCCGGCTGGATCAACCCCTGTGAAGACATATATCCGAACAGTACGAGCTGGATAATCAGAACTCCATCCACAACCAGACAGAGCCTGCACCAGGTTTTTGCCTTCACGCCTTGATACCAGATGGAATAAATAACGACCGGAAGGGCGAGCAGACTCATCGCGGCTAGTGCCAATAAGACTGTAGCCGCACTTTCAAGTAGAGGGATCAAAAAACCGAGTATCACAAGCTGGAAGGCAAAGTAGATTATCACGGCATCCGAAAACGTGATTCGGCCAAATAGCCGGGCATCCTCGGATTTCAGGATTCTGTCGCAGTTGGCTCTTGTGCCGGTATTACAAAATGCTTCCACTGCCCGATAGCTGATACCCAATTCCTTTGCAAGTAGGAGATAACCGGTTACAGTTCCGCCAAGGGCGCTAATAAGCAGACTGGCATACAACCACGACAATACCTGCATAGAGGGCAGGAACAGCAAAACTGTGACAGCGCCCAGAAATACTCCCAACGTAACCTTCAGAAACTTTTCCTCCGAGAGATGCTTGTGATTCTCTTTGTCAACTATAGCACCGGTCGACTCTGCCCGGAGTAATACCCCATTCCAATGCTTAAAATCAGACTCTCTAGCTTTTAAATCCTCCTGATCTTTGACAAACGCCAGCTCACCGCCATGTTTGTCGAAATGGAGCATGTATGGAAAAGGTATGTGCTCTAAGTCCTCTTGTTTCACCCTGACAGCCACATGTGGAATACCTAACCGTTCCAATGTATCCGCAACACTAAGCAGAGAAGGATTGTTTGGGTGGGAAGCTATCAGTTTTTCGATATATCCCTTTGAAACGGGAATATTCAAAAGCTTCAGGTATTTCAAGACGGCTTGTTCCATCACAAGAAAAAAGATTTTGTAAAAAATTTATCTCATTTATACAAAATCTTTTTTATTCCTGCCTTAAAAACCTCCTTAAATTTATCCTTAATTTGGTTTCGGTTTTTATATTTCTTTCCCACCATTGAGTTGGGCTAATTCCTTTCCTGTTCTTAAACGTGTTGCAAAACGAAGAGAGCGAAGTGAAGCCCACAGCGAGTGCGATTTCTGTTCCCGATGCCTCCGTCTCTATTAATAAGAGCTTGCCCGCCTCAATCCGGTGATGGATCAGGTATTTCCGGGGATAGAAACCCAGTTCATGTTTAAACCAGACCGGAAAGCTTTTTCCGTGAATGTGACGCTTCTCTTTCAGCCAGCTTATCGTCACTTTCTCAAGGTCACAACAGAAATACGACGACAGTAAAAATCCTCGTCGGTGTAATGTGGGCAGCTCAACCTCTGATATCAAAAGAACTTCTCTAACGTGTAAGTGTTCATCTATTTTTCTTCCATCTCGATCCGGTAACGCACGATCGAGGCTACGCCCATTTCGTCAGTCCCGCGGGTATAGAGATAGCCGTCTCTGATCGTCTGGATCTCCTCAACTTCTTCACTTTGATAAAACGGACGTAACCGGTTTCCAGGCCACTGGAATTGCGCCAGCAACTCCCCGTACTGATCCAGCACCTTCCACTCATATTGCTCGTCATCATCGGTAATGGTTGCAATCCAGAGCTGGTTTTCATCATCAATCAACATCTCTTCAAGGACCGGCCAACGTTCCGGAAACTCTGCATCCCGCAAAATCCGTGCATTATCTTCCCCAATACGACTCATCACATCCCTGCGATTCACCACACCTGAATCGTATGGGTAGTAAATTGCACGCTCATATCCACTGTCCGGATTGTACTTCTTTACCAAAAATTCATCCGAGTAAGCTGCATAGATACGCCCCTCATCCGACGCAGCTATGAGAGGTTTTCTGCCAAATGGCAATCGTAATACATAGCTACCCCCATCAATCATTGTTGTATACATATCACTATCTCTTTGCTCCAGTATCCTGTCGGAGATAATTCTCCCTTCGTGATCCAACAGATAATACCGAAGATAACGCTCTTCCGGTGTGTACATCTTGGAAAACCCGGTCAGAATCGACTCATCACCCAGGAAAAAGAACCGGCTCGGTGTGGATGAGAATCCGGCTGAATCCTCGATATGCCTCCAGTTTTCAGGCGTCAGCTCCACCGTATAAGAATACGCTGATGTCGCCGCTGATCCGGAATCTGCAAAAAGGTCGGAAAGCGAATAAACCACTATCCGCTGCAGTCTGGAATCGTGGACAAACAGCTGGCCTGACTGGATTTTCATGCCGGATATATTCTGGAATTCTCCGGGCCCGCTTCCTTCCCTGCCAATCGAAGTTAAAAAATTCCCATCCGGATGGAATACGTGGATGGTACGTTCAGATCCATCTGCGATAAAAACACGCCCTGACCCATCCACCGCCAGACTGCCCACTCTACCAAAAATGACTTCTTCCGTATCACCAAAACCGGCTTCCCGCTCGAAATTAATTGAATACACCGGCTTGACATCGGCCGGATAAACGGTGAGGTTCTCAACCTCCCGGAGATGTTCGGGAATCTCAATCTCTTCAGCCAATGAGCAGCCCGAAGCAAAAATAGCTGACAACAGAACGAAAGTGACTGACTTATACATATACTCTTGCTTTTAAAAAAATTGTCGAAGGTGTAAAGACAGAATAACCCCTCCGACAAAGAATATCATTTTTATTTGTAATAAAAATATAAAAGAGCCATTATTTTAACTAAATATAAAGATTAAAACTTAAAATTAGCAGTGACAACCACAGTCTATAGAAGTAGCATTGCTAAATTGTGCTTGGCAACATTGTATATTATCACACCAGTCCATTGTACAACATACGTGCCCTAAAGCTCCCCCACTACTATCATAACAATTACATTGTGCAAAAGGTGGAGAACAGTGCCCCCCGGCTTTTATTTGTCTCATCTCAGCCCGGCTAAGTACACTTGCAATATTTGTTAAATAATTCTTAATTGTTTCCATCTATCTAGTTCGTTAACGTTTTAATCACAACCTGTTTTTTGTCTGCCCACCCGGCGGACGGGGTACAGGTTTTTCACCCTTGTTTGATCATGCACCATGCCCGATCGAACACTCAATTCCACGTTTAGCATCTTATTTGAACTACTTTCTTTGTGGCGCTCTCAAACAAACCAGAATGCTCAAATGCTTCAGGTATTTCACTACAAGTTGTTCCGTAACAACAAAAAAGAATTTGCAGGATGCTTATTCTATTAATACAATTTAATTTCTACGCGCGCCTTAAAAACCTCCTTAAATTTATCCTTAATTTGGTTTCGGTTTTTATATTTCTTTCCCGCCATTGAGTTGGGCTAATTCCTTCCCTGTTCTTAAACGTGTTGCAAAACGAAGAGAGCGAAGAGAAGCCCACAGCGAGTGCAATTTCTGTTACCGATGCCTCCGCCTCTTTTAATAAGAGCTTGCCCGCCTCAATCCGGTGATGGATCAGGTATTCCCGGGGATAGAAAACCAGTGCACGTTTAAACCAGACCGGAAAGCTTTTCCTATGAATGTGGTGCTTCTCTTTCAGCCGGCTTATCGTCACTTGCTCCTCAAATAAATGCTCATGCATATCTGCTGCCACTTGCTGCACTTCGTCCCGCCATGCCGGATCGATTGCTGGAAGCTTTTCTTTATACACTTTCAGAAAACGCTGAACCTGTTTGTCTTCATTTATCATATAACCCTCTCCCATTTTTTGCTGGTCAGACGTAGTATGTATGATTTGTGATTGACCGGTGTCGGCTTGAACTGATCCTTCACGTTTTTGGAGTCCATTTAAAAATGTTTTCTAAACAGTCTCGAAAACCTCTTTGAGTTTTCATACCCCATCGATCTCGCCCACTCGCTTACCCGGTCAATCTCTCTGAGGCGTGGCTCTAAGAAATCAATCGCCCCTTTAATAGGCAGATCTCTGTTTCCATCCATGACCCCTCCTCTTGTTCAATATTTTTAATAACTTGTTAGCAAGAGTAATACCCCCCCCATTTTGTCAAAATGGTTTTACAATGATTAGGGGATTTTAATGATTAATGGCAGGGGGTTGGAGTGAGTGAGAAGGGAAAAGGCAAAAGTGAAAACACAAAACGCAAAAGGGATATAGACCGGGGACCGAAGACGGAGGACCGGAAATTTTTAAACAAATATGCCGGTGCTCAGTTGGAAAAATCAGGTGCGTCTCCTTTTGCCTTTTTCACTTTTGCTGCGTGCTTTTCGCAGTTTCGACTCTCGGGGTGAAAAGGTAAATGCTAATAGCGATTTCTAACCCTTGACTCTGCAGCCAATAATAAATAGCTGTGAGATTAGATAGGATAACGCTCCATCCGGATCAAAAATCTGCACATTCAAATTCCGGTGCCGGACGTGGTTCAAAACGGACTGATCAAAGAAAACGGTTTTCCTCTTGAGGTACGATAAATGGAGAAGTCACTGTCCAATGTAAAAATACGCGAAGATTCCGCTGTCTCTGCCATACGTACCAGACAGGCATCGGCAAATGACATGGGCACGTTTGTATATTTTTTTATGAACCAGTGAACTCTCTTAAAGTGGGCCGAATAATCAAAAGAAATCTTGATTTTGTCTGATTCTATAAGTTCTATGAGACTGGCAATACCCTTTGGTATACGTTGCAACAGGAAAAAGCTTTCGGTAATAACAGCTTCGCAAGTATAGAGTGGGGAGTTCATCACTTTCATCTCTTCTTCGACAAAATCATGATGAGCATCATTTCTATCCAGGAACGCTATAATGGGGCCCGTATCAATAAATATGCTCACCTGCCAAATCCCTCCATATATTTTGGATTGGTGGACAGGTCACCCGGCCCGCGAACCGACCCTGACAAGTGCTCTATACCATCCAGAAAGGACCCTTTCGACGCCTTTTTCGCCAGTTCTTTCGTTGCTTCTTCTATCAGGTCCATGACAGCACGTTTCTGACTGACGCCACGACGGCGAGCCAGTTTGCGTATTTTTTCTTTTTGTTCGGGGGTTACTTTCATACCGAACCATACGGTTTTCTGTGTTACACTCATTGCAAGTTTAGTGGAAGATTAAAATTTTATATTGCAACTAAAAATACAAACGTTGCAACAACTTGAAAAGATTTATTTTGAAATAAGTATGTTACGGACCGTTTATCAAGCTGTGTGCCAATACTTTTTCGGTTGAACATTGATCGGTTGGTCGGTTGTTAGTCGTCTATCGTCCATTGTATATTGTTCGCCGTTCGCCGTTCGTCGTCCGTCGTCCGCTGTCCTCGGTCCTCCATCCCGTCTCCCGTCCTCGGTCCATCATCCATCGTCATTCTTCCAGACGATAACGCACCACATACTGCTCACCAAACTCGCCTGTCTCCACAGCCCACACTTTATCATCCCT
>SL_3KL_010_SEDDRAFT_10002799_pt1 | contig 15878 bp, 18 predicted proteins | sample SodLakKL_010_SED_2_FD_10381 | JGI IMG/M metagenome (IMG submission 10381) | reverse complement strand
GGTGAAGAATAAACCTCAAAAACCATGGTGGAGCTGACGGGATTCGAAAACCCCCCCTGAATTCATAAGCGCCGATAATACCGCCATTTATGGCGTTAACCGACGATAAAATCGCCGTTTACGGGCGGATGAGTTTGTCATTTTCTGTCATTATCCGTCACTAAGTGTCACTTGAAAATGTCCCGTTTTTGTCCCGCTGGGATTTTCATGCCTTGCTAATAATACATCCCAACAGGCAGTGATTAATTGTCCTTAAACCCGGAAAAGCGTATAATGCCGCATAAAGGAGTGCCGATATGCCGGCTGTCAGCGTAATCATGCCTTTGTACAACTCGGCCCGCTTTCTTCCCCGGGCGGTTGAAAGCGTGCTGAACCAGTCTTTCGTGGATTTTGAGCTTATCCTGGTAAACGACGGCTCAACAGACGCCAGCCCGGAGATATGCGGGAAATACGCCTCGCTGGACAGCAGGGTAACCGTCCTGCATCAGCCCAACGCGGGCATGTCCGCGGCCAGGAACAGGGGGCTTGAAACGGCTGAAGGGGAATACGCCGCCTTCATAGACAGCGACGACGAATACCTGCCCGGACTTCTTGAGAAAAATTATGCTCTTGCCCTGGAATCAGGCGCTGATGTCGTGAAATTCGGCTTCACGCGCTGTCATATCGGGCAGGATAAAAAAAGGATGTCAGCCTGGAGAGTTCCAAAGCCCCCCGGAACGTATGACAGAGAACGGATAATTGAAAATTATCCCCGGCTGCATAGGTCAGGCGTCTTCACTTATGTATGGGATGCTTTTTATAAAAGAAATCTTATTACGGAAAACAATATCAGGTTTGACAGCCGGGTTAAGGTATACAACGATATTTGCTTCAATTACGACTGCCTCCCGTATATCCGTAAATTAGCATTAAACCCGGATATTCATTATTTGTATTTTGTGAGAGAGGGGCAGAGTGTGAGCACCAAACATGATACCAGCAGGACGGAATCTTATGTAGTTTTGTCGGGAAAAGAATACAGGTTATTTTCCCGATTGGACATGGAAAGGGTTCATCACGGATACTGGAAGAAGACGGCCGCGGGCTATCTGGCAATGATAATGTTTGACGTATTCGATCAACGGAACCCTTCTGATTATCTCCAGAAAACCGCGTTTCTGGAAAGTTTGAGGGAGCGGGAACAGTTCGGTTTTATAGATGAAAGCGGCTGGCCGCGCCTTATGTCCAGGACAGGCAAGTACGGCGTCTTTGCCGCGCTTTTTAAGTTAAGGTGCTATCGGCTGCTTAAGCTGATTATTGAATATCCGAAAATCCGGAAAACATTGCTTAAGATTATACGGAGCTTCTCTAAACTTTGGGATTGAAAGAATGCTTGCCATTCGGAAAAAATTGACAATTATTCTGTTTTTTGCTATTATTCCGCCGATGTTTATAACATTTGGGAAAGGGGCAAGATTATGGAAGAGAAAAGGGATGGGAAGTTNAAATATGAGAAGCCCGAGCTGGTTGACATGATGCGGGCGGGGGCTGGAGGCCAGGAAGATTATTGCCAGCCCGGCAGTACCGCAGAATTTGCATGTTACAACGGTGTAAACCCGGGCTGGTGTTCTTTGGGAACAGGAGATATTTAGTTTTAAGCCTTCTGTGATGAATCCGTTGCGCGGCAATTCGTTTAATCAAGCCGCATAGAACGGGTCATGCCGGATGCTGCTAAACCCGCTTCAGCCATTCCATCCATCTCCTGAAATAATACACCGGCAGGAAAGCGTTCTTCATCGACGGGTACTTGCGCCGGAGGATGCCGACCGGCGGGAAGATGACAAAGAATAAAAATTTGATTTTCTTCGCCGCCGTTAACGAGCCCGGCCAGGATGCCCTGAAAAGGGCGCCCGGTTTTTTCTTGTTCATGATTGTCCTGAAGAATTTTTTCTCATGTTCTTCCGGCTCCGGCCAGTGTGAAAAAAGCGGCATACCCGCGGGCGGGCCGAGCCCCGTCCATATCCCGGCCAGTTTGAGGGATTCCAGCACAGCGATGTACGCGCCCTGTTCCCTGCTCCTTTCCATAAGCTCTGCCTGGTCCTTATCCGTCTTCAGTGTCCGGGCAAGGAGAGCCGTGTCATAAAGCCATATCAGCCGGATGCTTTCGGGATGCAGAAAGCAAAGGTGTACTGCCGCGTGGATGAGAGAATCGACGGGGTTGAGCGTTTCAAGTACCATGTCATTCAGTTCCACCTTTACGGATTTTTCAAAAAGCCCGGCCGTGCTCATCCTCCTGCCCCTGATGTAGTAGGAATGCAGGTTCCAGTGAAGTTCAACTGTTATTCCGTTTTTGGCCGGAGGGGTGTAGACCTCGTCCCTCTTAAAATCCTGGTAAACTTCGAACCTGTCGCATAGGCATCTATACCCTGATGACGTGAGAATTTCACCGGCTTTTTCCATCTCCTCAGCGGGAACGAGCAGGTCGATATCGCTGAACGGCCTCAATCCGGGGCGGGGATAGACTAACCGCGATAACGCCGCGCCTTTGAGGACAAGGGGTCTGATGTGTGCGTCCTTGAATTTTTTTAAAAGTTCTTTAAGCTGCGTTTCCGCCCTCAGCTGTTTGGCGCTGCTATAGAGAAAAGCGGTCCTGAGTTGGGTGATGATTTCTGCCGGAGGGCGCAGATCCTCCGGCAGGGAGGATATCTTCCAGTAAAGCAGCGGAAGCACGCAATGCGGCCCAAGCTTGGAAACGGCCCCGTTCCATCTCTCCGGGGACGCAGCGGGCGGGTTCACGGATTCCTCCCGCAGCAGAGAAACAAAATATCTCTGCAAATCTTCGTCCATGCCGGGGAGAAAATTCCGATGCCGCCGGGCAAGTGTTATCATGGAGCTTGTTTTTTTCATCGTTTTTTCCGTACTGTGTTACCTGTAGTGCCCCGACTGAAGCCTGAAAAGTTCCGCGTAAGCCCCACCGAGGGCAAGCAGTTCATCGTGGGAGCCGCTTTCGGCTATCCTGCCTTTATGCAGGACGAGTATCCTGTCGGCCATTCTCGCGGTTGACAGGCGGTGGCTAATAAAAAACACCGTTCTTCCCTCGGCCAGCTCCCTGAAATTCTCGAAAACCTCATGCTCGGTCCTTACGTCCAGCGCGCTCGTGGGTTCATCCAGAATCAGTATTCCCGATTTTCTGAAAAACGCCCTGGCGAGGGCGAGTTTCTGCCATTCGCCGATGCTGAGCTCTTTCCCTTCCTTGAACATCCTGCCCAGCATCGTGTTATATCCGCGGGGAAGGTTGCGTATGACTCCCTCAATCCCGGAAAACCTTGTTGCGGATGCGATTTTTTCGCTGTCCGGGGAGGAGTTTATATCCCCGAACCATATATTCTCTCTTGCGGTCATGTTGTATCTGGCGTAATCCTGGAAAAGGGCGCCTATTTCACAGCGCAGACCCGATACGCTGAATTCTCTAAGGTCGGTTCCGTCGACGGTAATACTGCCCAAGGTGACGTCGTAAAACCGGCAGAGAAGTTTTATTATGGTGGTCTTCCCGGCTCCGTTTGCTCCTACAAGCGCGATTTTCTCGCCCGGTTCCACCGCGAAGCTTATATCTTCAAGGACGGGTTTCCCGGTCAGTGGATAACTGAAACTCACCCCTTCAAACTTTATTCCGCTCCGGACAGGGCGGGGGAAAGGTTTGGGATTTGCGGGTTCGGCCACGTTGTTCTTAAGACCGAGGAACTCGTTGAATCCTGATATGAAAAGGCTGTTTTCGTACAAACTTGTAAATGCCGTCAGCGTGCTTTTGAGGTATTCCTGGCCGCGCTGGAACGCCTGGTAATACATCACCATTCCCCCCACGGTAATAATGCCCCGCACGCACTGGTGGGCTATGTAGGCGAACGAGGCGAATATCGCGGCAATCGCGCCAGACTGCGCCGCGAATTCCATCGAGCCTCTCCTGATTACTATCCTGAACTTCTCCCGGCGCAGTTTTTGCCTTAACCTGCTGAAGCGCTTCCTTAAAACCCCTCCGAGTGAGAAAAGCCGTATCTCCTTTGCATAGTCGAGCCGCGTAAGCAGCGAGTTAAGGTATGATGCCTTCCTTTCGGTTGAAGCGTAGTCCCGGTGCCAGCGGTACATCTTTTCGGAATAGATGAATTTCACTATCCCGGCCGGTATCACCGCCGCGAAAAGGAGCAGCGCGATAGTCCAGTTGAGCGAAAACAGCAGTCCCGCCACGGCAATAAGCGATATCGAGCTTCGGAAAAAATCAGTCAGCCCGTTGACGACGTTTACAAGCCTGTGGGGGGCTTCCCTCTGGGCGAGATGCAGATTGTCGTGGTATGCCGGGTTNTCGTAGAACTCAAGGTCNACTTCCACGCTTTTTGCATGGATGATATCTATGGCATGGTCGGTTACCGTCTGGGACTGGATGGNGCCGGCTATGCCCGANANCATACGGCACAGCGCGAGAAAAAGCGTCGCCAGCCCCATCAGGCCTATCAGGATGGCTATNNCCCTGAAATCCGCTGCTCCGGCCTCCGCGGATACAGCCTCTGTCACGGCGTCTATCGTGAGTTTCGTCAGGTAGAGAAGGAGTATCGGGATAAGCCCCTGGACAACCAGCAGCACGGCGTTTGCGAGCGTAAGCCGCGGGGAGCTTTTCCAGACGAGAAAAAACGCGCTCCTTATGCTGGCCAGATGTTTCAGGGATAGTTTTTCACGGCGTAATCTTATCATTCAGAAGTCTTTCATCGACGAACAGCCGGAAGGGTTTTTTGAATTTCCACTCTTTCTGCCCGGGAAGGAGCCGCGCGATTAAGCGGGAGCCGAATACAGCATGGAATTCCTCCGCCTCTCCGCGCTTGAAGCGAAGGACTTTTATCCTTGACCGGACATACGGAAGCCGGCTGAACGCGGAAAAACCGGCAAGAAACCTGTAAGGATGGTGCAGTAAAAGGCTGGTAATCCTTAAAAGCCGCACTGTCAGCCGCGCGCACAGGGCGCACGCCGCGCCCGGATAACCGCCGTAGACGGCCCGCCTTTTCCCGTTCCTTATAATCTTCCGGACGCATCCCGTGATATTCTCCTGCTTAAGAAGATAATCGTCAACCCTGTTGTTCCTGTCGCCCCTTGTCCGTATCCCTTCGGGGCCCGCGCTGACTATCCTGTGGGTAACCTTGCGGCTCCCGCCAGGCGGTATGAATACTATGACGTCCCCGCGGCCCAGTTCGCGGACCTCGCAGGGGGAGACTTCAAGCAGGTCTCCCGCTCGGAAAGTCGGGTTCATGCTGGGTCCCGTATAGGGGATTGAAAGTTTTTCGCCTTTCATCGCAAAGCCCCGTCTATCTTCTCCCAGAACCTGCCGTGCACCGAAACATGGAGAACGAACGCGGGGGCAGAAGAGGCTAAACGGCAGGCGTTCTCAAACACTTTCTTCCTCAGGGCTGTTTCCTCACAGCGTTCAAGCCTCCTCAGGATGCGCCGCATTACCTGCGAGGCTGAATCGTTAATCAGCATCGCAGCCCGGCCTTCGCCGACCGGCTCAACCCGGTCCTCCGGGGACTGCCGGAGGAAAAAAACCGCACTGACGGGAACATCCTCTCCCGCCGGCCAGGGCGCTTCTTCCCTCTCGAATATGTAATTGCTCCATGTCGGAAAAGGATGCGCCCGGTAGATGCCTTCCCCCGCGCGCACAACCAGCGTTTCGTCGTCGCACACACCCCGCCATGGGGGCGGGATGCGTTTACAGCAGGTGGATTTCCCCGTGTCGCCTGCCGCGGCAAGCAGCACGCCGAGGCTCCCGCGCTCAACAAGCGCGCTGTGCATCGGAACCCCTCCGGAATTTATCGCTCTTTCATAGACGGGGTTCAGGGAAAGCCACATTCTTACGATGTCCAGTTCCCTCGTTTCCTCATCCCCGAGCGAACAGAAGACGTCCCGGGATTTATGGTGCGTCCAGAACCCTATCGAGCCGAGGTCCCGTTTCCTCCATCCCTTCTTATGTCCGTTGCGGGTGAAGATAATTCTCGGAGAATCAGCCGAAGCTCCGGGTTCAAGCATCATCGTGGAAGCGAACCGCTCCAGCCAGTCGGCAGCGCCGTCATCCGAGGCGAACTGCCAGTTTTCCCCGTCGGCAAGGGATAAGATGTATGTCTTCCCTGAAAGATTCATGACTATATGCAATTCTTTATTATTTACCCAAACATGCCCCGGGGGTTGTGAAATTATATGCCCCTCTTCTATTATCCCGGGGAGTCTCCTGTCCCTATACTGCAGGAATTGCCTGCGGCGGGCCCGCTCCAGCAATCGCTTGCCCCTGTACCTTCCATACAGTCGGCAGCCCCCTCAGCTCCCGTTTTCATAATCTCCAGCAGTTCCGGCTTCTCATACTGCATCTTCTTCCCCGCGCTCTTCTTTTCCATGATTGCCTCCTATTAAGTTAAAGAAACAACCCTTTCCCTGAAAGCGGTATAATGCTCCTCGCCGCGCCTCCGCGCGGCTTCAGCGGCTTTAAGCGCCTTCCCGGATTCCTTCCGGTAATTATAGCAATTATCCAGGAAAAGTAAATGTTTTCTGTATGAGGAAAGGGCGCCGAGGTGGTAGGCCATATTTGAGTAAAAATCCGCTTCGCCGCGGCGCTTACCGTTTATTTCGACGAGGAAACCCGCCCCGTTCATCGCCTCCTTTACCCCGCCCGTATCATTCGCGATCACCGGTATGCCGCGGGACATCGCTTCCGCGATTACCATGCCGAAGGATTCCTCCCAGAGGGAAGGTGCGATTAGAACCCTTGTCATGTCGTATATTTCGTTAATATTTTGTACGGGACCGGGTACGGAGCGGATGTTCGGCAGGGCGTATTTTTCCAGAATGTGTTTTTTCCCGCCGGCCAGCAGGAATTTTTTACCGGGCATGTTCTTCGCAAGGTGCAGGAAAATAACCAGCCCCTTGTGCCATGAACCGTTAACCATGGTGATGTACTCCCCGGGGGTTTCCCCACTGTTGAAACTGTCGAAAGCAACCTGCGGGGGGAGGTTAATGCTGTCCATCCCGTAATATTTTTCAAGTTTATCCTTCAGGAACTTTCCCCCGCACACGAAAATGAATTCCGGGATGATCCTCCGGAATTCCTCCGGGTACGGAAGGCGGCTTTTTTCAAATATACCGACAGAGTTTATCCTGTGAAGCCTGACAGGCGAAAATTTCAGCGCGGCGGACATAGAGAAAATGTCTTCTTCCACCGTAATGGTCAGGTCTGTTTTTTTCTCTTTCAATATTTTTTGCCATTCGTCAAGCAGGCGGTTAAAATCCTTTCTGCTGTGCTTCCGGTAGGCCCCTTTCATGTCAACCCCGGTGAAATAAAAAGCGAAAGGGAACGGGTAATCCTTGAGATAGAATGTCATTGAGTTGCGGCCTTCGGAAACGATTTTCGCTTCGCCGCGCCGCGCCTTCTCTAAAACGTCCTTATGCGGTTTGCAGTCCCTGGGGGTGAGATTAAGCAGGGCGGGATTGAACCCGTCACTTTCCAATCTTTCAAGAAGGTTAAGCAGGCATACCGTGCCGCCGTCGTTTAAGGCGGTGTTGAGGTAGCCGGTCAACAGGCAGAAAAGGGTCCGTTTCATCTATTGCGGTTTTTCGTCCCGCAGCCGCGTCTCGGGGAAGAGCCCGAGGTTTTGCGCTTCCTCGCAGAACCAGAAAGGCGCCCATAAATCCCTGTTGGTAAAATAGTTCTGCGCGATACAGCTCCCAAGGCAAATAGGGTTCATAAAGCACCTGCCGCAAACTCCTCCGAGTCTAGACGGCAGGCCGTCCCTTAGTTCGGTCAATACCGGGTTGTTGTTCCACACCTCTTCAAGCTTATCCTTGCCCGCTTCGCCGAAAACGAGTTCGGGTAAGGTTTCGCCTATGCCGCAGAGCGCGTATTTGCCGTTGCCGAGCACGCCGATGATGTTCTGTATGTGGCACACGCCCCTGCCTCCCCCGCCTTTTTCCCCGAAAAGCCTGCTTAACGGGCGGAAAGCGTGGGGATGGGAAAACATTACCCGGATGCCTTTTTCTTCGGAAAGTTCGTTCTCAACCCAGTTTCCTACCCGTATCAGCTCTTCAACGGGGAGCGTCTGTCCCGCCTGGTGCATTTTCTCGCCCCTCGCGGTGGGCTGGACGACGTTTATCTTTACCGAACCCGCGTTAAGCGATTTTGCCATATCTATCAGCGGCGGTATCTGTTCCCTGTTCTCGGCCATCAGCGTCATTATAACCTGCGGCTTCAATCCAGCCTCGGCAAGCGCGCGGATTCCGCTTACCGCGTCCCCGAAACATCCTTCGACCCCCCTTATCTTTTCATGCACAGCGGCGTCCGCGCCGTCGACGCTGACCGAAACGAAGGGGTTTTTGCACGCGGCTATCAGCCGGCAGATTTCTCCGGTCGCGACCGTGCCGTTTGTTTCAACGGTTAGCCCGAGCCCTTCATCCTTTATGAAACGGAGCATTCCGGTGATTTCCGGGTGGATAAGGGGTTCTCCCCCGGTGAGCTTGACAGACTTAAGGCCGAGGGGTTTTGCCTCCCCGATAATGGATTTGAAGAGTTCAAGGCTGATATAATTGCAGCTTTTTGCGCTTCCGGTGAATTTAGGCTGTATCCAGCAGTGTTTGCAGCGGAGGTTGCATCCGTCGGTTATATAAAAATATATAGTAGAAAGAGGGAATTGTGCTGTTTCTTTTCCGTTTTTTTCCATTGCGCTTATACTCCCCGGCCGCCCCGTATGAATCGAGGAGCAGGCTTTTTGGACGGTTGTCAATTATGTTCCAACGCTTTTTCGGGTATCTTCCCGCCGCTTTCCAGGAACTGCTTCAGGCAGGCGTCGGGGCTCGGACGGAAATCCGAGCCGGTGATGTTATAGGCGAGGGCGGGGCAATTGCCCATGCAGTAGCTGACATACTCGCAATCCCTGCAGAACTCAAATTCAGTTAAACTTACTCTGCGCCTTTCCCTCAGCCTTACAAGCTCGGGGTGCGACTGCCATATTTCTCCGAGCGGGTCCTCGTTTATCCGGCCCAGTTCTATATGGCTCATCTGAAGGCACGGCGTCATCACGCCGTCAGCCCGCACGGCTATCTTGCTTAAGGGGCCGCCGCATGAAGAGAGCTTTCCCTGGTTGGATGCGGGTTTTTCTCCGGCGCGGCTCGCCTTAATCATACGCGTCCAGTGTTTAAGCTCGGCCAGCGGGCCGGCCGCGGCGCTTATCCTGCCGCTGTATTTTTTGTCAAGCTCCAGCAGTTTTTCCATGGCCAGGGAGCGGTCTTCAGCGCTAAGCTGGATTTCATCGGCGTTGCTGCGGCACAGGCCCATATGTGAGGCGGAGTTTGTTGAGAATCCAGACAGCCCGGTTTCCACAAGCAGGAAGTCGGCTATCCGGTCAAGCTCCCCGACATTGTACCTGTTGATGGTAACGCGGACCGTCACCCTGACGCCGTTTTTTCTCAGGTGGCCGATACCCTCGACGGCTTTTTCAAAATTGCCTTCCCCGCGGAGGGCGTCGTGCGTACCTGGAAAGGAACCGTCAATCGAGACCTGCACGCTGTTGCAGCGGCCGGTGGAAGCGAGGAAAGCGGCTGTTTCATCCGTTATGAGCGTGCCGTTGGTGAGCACGCCGAAACGCATCCGGTTGGCGACGGCGCTTTCGATAATCTCTTCCAGGTCGTCCCTGCAGAAAGGTTCCCCGCCTTCAATCGTTACGCTCATAACCGCGAGGCGGCCTAGCTCGTCCATGAACTTTTTCCACTCGTCAAGCGGGAGGTCGGCGTTTGTATCTCCGGGACTGGAAAAATGGCTGCAGTGTTTGCAGCGGAGGTTGCACCTGCCTGTTATGGCGATATCGGCGGACTTGGGGCTTTTCATAACGGGGTTATTTTTCATAACCCGCAAGCCCCTTTTCCTCCATCGTCGCTATGAACTCTTCCACGTGCCCGTTGACGTCTTCCGGCGCGTTCTCGCAGTTTTCCCGGATTTCATCCGATATGTCCTCTACTGAATGCTTCCCGTCCATCTTTTTCCAGATGAGGACGGATACGGGGTTGAGCCCGAAGGTTTCGCCGGTATCGGGGTTGAACAGAATAGCCCAGTCATCAAACTCTTCCCTTAAAACTATGAGCGGGTTGGCAACGGGTTTATCTTTTTCTTCCATTTTTTCCCTCCTTGTAAGATAAGAGAATATAGTTGAATGCGCTTTAAGTCAAGCATAAATTATGCCTGCTGTTTCTCCCTCAAAAGCCTGTACGCCGCCCTCCTGAACGCCGTCGGCATAAGCCTTACGGCGGTCCGGATAGCGCCGTTTGCCAGCAAATGCCATGAATCCTGGAATCCGATTCTCCTTAAAAATGCCAGGAGCTTAAGTTCGTTCATGCAATACCGCCAGCCTCCCCTCCTTGCCAGCAGGGCCGAGCCGGCCCTTACCCTGACCAGCGGCCGGGGGATGTTATGGAACCTGCGGCCGGCAAGAATCAGCTTAGCCCATAAACCGTAATCCTGCATCTTGACCAGTTCTTCGGGATAGCCCCCCGAGGCGGCTACGGCTTTTTTTCTGTACAGGACGGTCATATGGTTGACCGGGCTTCTCCATCGGGCGAATTTTATTATATCTTCGTGCAGCTCGGGGACCTTCCGGCACCCGGTCCTGCGGAGCATTTTTTCATCGTACTCTTCAATCCAAGCCCCGACGACGTCCAATCCCGGGTTCTTTCCTATGAAGGTCATCTGTTCCCTGAATCTTTCAGGGCATGCAATATCGTCGGTATCCATCCTTGCGACCCATTCAAACGAACAATGCTGCAGCCCTTCGTTCAGCGCGCCGGCGAAACCGACATTGTTCTTTAAACTGATTGATTTAAACTTATCCCCGAAAATTGTCCTCCACTGCCTGATTGTTTCTTCAAGGCGGGGGGTTAGGCGCCCGTCTTTTACGAGCACTATCTCATCCGGGGCAAGCTCCTGGGAGTTTATGCTTTCAAGGCAGAGGTGAAGATGCCCGGGGGTTTCGCCGCGGTGCACGCACATCAGGACTGAGAATTTAATTGTTTTCAACGTTTTAAATTTTCTCTTTATCCCGCAGGTTATCGTAAAGCGCCTGGTATTTGCCGGACATTGAGGACGCGTCGAAAATATTTCCGGCGAGTTCCGCGGAAAGGCCGGAATCAAAATCCGGAAGCCGCTCCTCTGCGCTGACAAGGGTTTTGCAAAGCGCTGAAACGTCCCTTTTCGGGAAAAGCGCCGCTGAATCCGGCAGGTATCCCGCTGCTTCTGCGTGCGGGGGGATATCAGACAACATGCAGTAAAGCCCGGTTGAGAAGGCTTCAAGCACCGATAGCGGGAACCCTTCTGAAAGGGACGCGGACACGAAAACATCAGATGCCTGCATGTACTCCCTGACGTTGTCAACCCTGCCCTCTATGCGCACATGCGGCATGTTTCCTGCCTTTTTTACGCAGCGGGCTCTTAAATTGCCGTCGCCCAGCAGTATAAGGAGGTTGCCGGGACGGGCGGATTTTCCGAAGGCTTCCAGCAGCGTTAAAGGGTCCTTCCTGCGGTTCAGATGCCCCGCCGAAATAAACACCAGGCTGTCGGGGGGAATTTTCAGCTTTTCCCGCAGGTTGCTTCTACCCTCCGGGGGCAATTTCCTGAAAGCGGAAGTATCGATGCCGTTATTTATGAAATCCGTTTGGAGATTCTGCTTCTCCCTGAACCATGAAGAGATGGCTCCGGAACAGCCAACGGGGGCTTCTATCCCCGCGAGCATTCGGGTATGGGCCTTTGCCATTATATAGCCGGGTATCCTGCCGTAGGTGAGGGGGTAATCTTCAAACGGGAAATTGTGGATGGTAGAAACCCGCCTGCAGCCTTCAAGAAACAGCGCCGAGAGCAAATCGGCCCTTATTCCGTGGGTATGGATTATCGCGGGCGAGAGCCTCCGGACCTTCTCTTTAAGCATCCGCGGAGCGCGAAAAAACGATTGCGCCCTTGACAGCTCCAGCGAAAATATTTCCACGTTAAGCGGTTTAAAATCCTCCGCCGCCGAGTTGCGGGGTTCGGGCGACAGGGTTATGATAAACGGGGAGAAACTCCTTCTGTCAAGATGTTCAATCAGCGAGCGCAGCTGGTTGGCGGGGCCGCTTTTGCGCAGGGTGGATACGATATAAACGATTTTTATCAAACGAACACCTTTAATAACCCGTATGGCTTCCTGGCGCTTTCGACGTTTTTTGCCTTTGATTATTTCTATTTACCGCCGTTCAGATTATACTTCTTTCTCCGCTCCCGGGTCAAACGTTTCCTGCCGCGAGGGCGGGAAAGGAAGGATGAGTTTTCAAGGTATTTAGCGAATCAGAGGGGGCAGGTAAGGCAATTCCATGTCATTATGGAAGCTTCACTAATTCTGTTTTGGAATTTTCCTGTAGTTCTTCAGGTAGTAGCCGATAATGTCAGCCATCGTATCATGCAGCCCGTATCGCGGCTTCCAGCCGGCTTTTGACAGCTTGGTTATATCGGGTATGCGCCTGTCGCAATCATCATAACCGGGCCCGTAGTATTGGGCGCCGGTCACCTCCTTAATTTGCGAAAGGCTTTTTTCCCCGCCTAGCTTCTCGTAAATATCCCGCATCAGGTGCGCAAGGTCCCTGATGGATATTTCGTTTTCAGGGTTGCCGACATTTACTATTTGATTTCTAAAATTGTCGAATTGTTTCAGGCACAGCACTATTCCTTCTACAGCGTCATCTATATGCGTGAAAGTCCTCCGGCTTGAGCCTCCGTCCACCAATTTCATCGGGCGGTTGAATAAAAGGGCCGAAATAAACTCGGGGAAAACCCTGGGTTTTCCCTGGACCTCTTCTTCCGTGACTACATAGTCCATTTCCGGCCCTATAAAGTTGAAAGGCCGTATTATGAGATAATCCAGGCTTCCTTCCTCGCCCCAGGCGTATAACATCCTTTCCAGGAGCTGTTTCGCGCAGCTGTAAATCCATCTTTGCTTGCACACCGGCCCCATTATGATGTCGGTTTTGTCTTCGTTGAAAGGTTCGCTTTTTCCTCCGCTTTTGCCGTATACTTCACATGTGGAGAACTGAACGAGTGGTTTGCGGGACCGCATGCATGATTCGGCGATTTTTAAATTTTCGAAAAAGTTCAGCTTTACGACTTCAATCGGCATCTCGAGGTACAGGGATGGAGTTGCGTAGGCTATAAGGTCAACGACTATGTCGGCCTGCTCGATTATCTCTTCTGCCGGGCTGTTGTCCCGCCGTATGTCGCAGGCGTGGAACTCGTATCCTCCGGCAGGCACTATCTTTTTTAATTTTTCTTCCGAAATATCCAGACAGACCGCCCGGTACCCCCCGTCGCCGGCAAGTCTTTTTACCAGGTGGCTTCCGATAAATCCCCCGCCGCCCAGAAGCGCTGCGGTGGTTTTGCCGTGGTGCACGGTTAGGTCCTCCTCTATTTTGAATCATCGGCCGGCTCAGCCGCCGCAGACATTTTATCAAAAAATAAAATCAATAACAGGAATTAATTGTCCTTGGGGGTGAAAAAGCGTATAATTCATTCCACAAAAAGGAATTCTAATATGCCGGCTGTCAGCGTAATCATGCCTTTGTACAACTCGGCCCGCTTCCTTCCCCGAGCGGTTGAAAGCGTGCTGAACCAGTCATTCGAGGATTTTGAGCTTATCCTGGTAAACGACGGTTCAACAGATGCCAGCCCGGAGATATGCGGGAAATACGCCTCGCTGGATAACAGGGTAATTGTCCTGCATCAGCCCAACGCGGGCATGTCCGCTGCGAGAAACAGGGGGCTTGAAACGGCTGAAGGGGAATATGTCGCCTTCATAGACAGCGATGACGAATACGTGGAGGGGCTTCTGGAAGAAAATTATTCGCTTGCCGTTGAATCAGGCGCCGATGTAGTAAAATACGGCATTACCCGCTGTTCTCTCGATCCCGTTAACAAATCAATGGCAGCACAAAAGCTTCCCAAGCCCGCAGGGATGTATGATAAAAAACAGATTATTGAAAATTATCCCTGGTTGCGCAAATCACGGGTGTTTACTTTCATATGGGATTCCTTGTTTAAGAAGAGTCTGATTTTGGAAAATAATATCAGGTTTGACAGCCGGGTTAAGGTGTACGGAGATTTTTGCTTTAATTATGATTGCCTCCCTCATATCCGGAAACTGGCCGTAAACCCGGATATTTATTATTTGTATTTCGTAAGGAAGGGGTACAGCGCGAGCACAAAATACGACCCCAGCAAAAACGAGTCCCGCGTTATCATGTCCGCGAAAGAACACAAATTTTTTGCCGGATGCGGGCTGGAAACCTTTCATCCGGGGTACCGGGACAAGTTGGCCGCGCGCTATCTGTCGGCGATAATAATGGGAACCTTCGTCGAGCGCAGCCCCGGCGATTATGCCGGCAAAAGGGCGTTCCTGGAAAGCGTGAGAGAGCAGGAACAGTTCGGTTTTCTGGATAAAAACCGTTTTCTTAGCATCCTGCGCGGGACGGGCAAGTACGGCTTGTTAACAGCGCTTTTTAAGTTAAGGAGTTACCGTCTCCTTATGCTTGCGACCGAATCCCGGAGATCCAGGGAACTGCTGTTCAAGGTTACGCGGGTATTTTCATGCGGCCCGGAGCCGGATTGGGATTTTTAGCTTCGATAAAACAAATTGACAATAATTTTGTTTTTTGCTATTATTCTGCTGGCATTTAAGCCGATTAGAAAGGAGTTGAGATTATGGAAGAAGAGAAAAGGGATAAGAAGTTTAAGTACGAGAAGCCCGAACTGGTTGACATGATGAGGACGGGTGCTAAGGGGGACTGCGAGAACGGAAGCGGGGATGAATTGTGTTACGACGGGGTGGCCCCGGGAGATTACTGCAGTGTCGGGACGGATTACACCTTTTGATTAGCAATTTTCCCCCTATCTCAGGGGGGGATAGTAAAAAACCAGGCCGCCTGGAATGGGCGGGCATGCTTTCTGACTATTGTTAATCGGGGGGGGACAGGGTCATGGAACACGGGAAAAAGGGAAAAAAGATTGAATACGAGAAGCCGGAGCTGGTTGACATCATGAGAGAGGGGGCTAAAGGACAAACTCAATATTGCGAGGACGGGTCGGGGGAATACTGGTGCTACGACGGGATAGCCCCGGGAGATTACTGCAGCGTCGGGACGGATTACTTCTGATTAGTAATTTCCCCCTGTTTCGGCGCCAGGGTGCTTAGAAAAATAAGGAGGCGGTTCATGGAGAAACTGCGAGGCGGAAAGAGGAGGCTGAAATATGCGCGCCCGGAAATTGTCGAGGTTATGCAGTCGGGGGCTGAGGGCGATGCCTGCGCTGACGGAACAGGGCACGATGCCTGCGAGACCGGTGTAAGCGCTTTCTTCTCCTGCATTAACGGCGACGGCCCGCAGGGGGGGTAAGTGAGACCTTAAAATCGTTGTTTAAGGGCAGGGGCAGAAACAGGCAAAAACGCGGGAAGTAAGAAAAAACTTGCAAAAAAGGCCGGCTTGCAACGAGCCGGCTTCTTTTTTTAAAAACATGTTTCCGGTAGCAACCGGAGGATGGCGATTAAAGCGTGTTTATCCGCCCAAAAACAAATGGTGGAGCTGACGGGATTCGAACCCGTGACCTTCTGACTGCCAGTCAGACGCGCTCCCGACTGCGCCACAGCCCCACTCGCAAAATAATAACATTAAAATCAGTCGGGGTCAAGTTATTTGCTTTTTTTAAAAAATCTTGTAGAATGTATAAAAATAATTGCCGGCGCGCAAGTAACTTCGGAGGGCGTGTTATGAGACATCTTCCTTTACTGAACATCAGGACGGCTTCGTTTCTATTCGCGTTC
>SL_3KL_010_SEDDRAFT_10002798_pt1 | contig 15878 bp, 16 predicted proteins | sample SodLakKL_010_SED_2_FD_10381 | JGI IMG/M metagenome (IMG submission 10381) | reverse complement strand
AAACCGAGCGCACCCTCGGCAATCACGCGCGCGTAGAAGCGTTCGTCATGGACATGGATATCGAAGGGATGATCACCATTGAAGCCGACGCCGCATGGCCCAAGAAGACGTTCGAGTTGTGCACGATAACGATTGGCACTCATTGATGCCTCCAGGGAGGACTGTCGAATCACGTCGGCCGCACCTTGCTGCATCCTGCAGAACTCAGCACGGCGACATCGGGTGACCATGGATCGGTCAACGAACCCTATTTTTCATGCGCGCCGAGCCGCATCCGTACTTCCCCCGGCCCAGGATCCCGGCCGAAAGTGGTAATTCCCCATTTCACTTGACGCCACGAGCGGTACTTACCCACCCGGACCACAATCGAGACAATGCTCGGGCCCGACCGGGCCGAGCTTGAGCCTGTGGTTGAGGTCGCGCAGTGCTGTGCGCAGACCTTCTTCCACCACCGGGTGATAGAAGGGCATGTCCAGCATATCTGCCACCGTCAGGCGCTGCTGGGCAGACCAGGCGAGAAGATGGGCGATATGCTCGGCGGCGGGGCCGAACATTTCCGCACCCATGAAGCGCCCGCTGCCGTGTTCGCCGTACACCCGCAGCAAACCGCGATTCCTGCCCATGACCCGGCTGCGGCCCTGGCTTTCAAAGTTGACCGAGCCGATGGCGTAGCAGCCCTTGCAGCGTTCGTCGGTCTGCTGAATCGTGCGCCCGGCCGTGGCGATCTGCGGATCGGAGAACACTACGGCGAGCGGCGTGCGTCGGAGCCCGACACGGACATCCGGGAACTTTCCGGCGTTGGTGCCGGCGATCCGCCCCTGATCCGCGGCTTCGTGCAGCAACGGGATTTCATTGTTGGCATCGCCAGCGATGAAGATGTGCGAGGCCCCGCACTGCAGGGTGTAACGGTCGAATGACGGCATCCCCCTGTCATCCAGCTCCAGGCTGGTGTTCTCCAACCCGAGTCGATCGACGTTGGGTCGACGCCCCGTGACGGCAAGCAGGTAGTCGAAGGTCTCGGTCGTCTTGTGACCATCAGCGTCATCAAAGGTGATTTCGACGCCGTTGTCGGTTTCCCGGATGCCGTGGGTCGTGGCATCCGGGTCGAGGGGGAATTCCTCATTGAACGTCTGCAACGCGATCTTGCGGATTTCATCATCCTGGATCGGACCCACAGCGCCACCCACACCGAACATCCGCACACGAACGCCGAGCCGTGAGAGTGCCTGGCCCAGCTCCAGGCCGATCACACCGGGACCGAACACCGCCACGGAGTCGGGCAGGTCCTCCCATTCGAACACATCGTCGCTGGTCATCAGCCGCCCACCCGCATCCTCGAGGAACGGAACCACGTTGGTGCGCGAGCCCGTGGCGATCACGATGCGGTCGGCGCGCACCCGCATGCTGCCATCGATGAGCAGTGTATGGTCATCCTCGAACCGGGCCGTACCCTCGATTCGGTCCTCGGCGGGGATCTCGTCCACCGACTTCAGCACGGAGCCGACAAAGCGATCACGCTCCGTGCGCACTCGCTGGAGAACCGCCCGGCCGTCGACCCGAACCGCGTCGACATGCACACCGAAAGTCTCGGTGTGCCGGGCATGATGAGCAGCATCGGCGGCGGCGATGAGCAGCTTGCTGGGCATGCAGCCCACGCGCGCACAGGTGGTTCCGTACGCTCCACCCTCGATCAGCACCACTTTCTCTGCGTAGTTCCTGGCTTGCCGGTAGGCGCCCAGTCCCGCCGTTCCGGCACCGATGACGGCTACGTCCACGTGACGATCACTCATGAGATTCTCCCTGAACTGTGTCCGGCGAAATTGTGTTCGCGGTCGCCTCCTTCGACGTACGCAGGATACTCGCGCGGATGGGCATGGATGTCACGATCGAGAGTAGGTAGCCCGTCCCGCAGGGGTCAATCAGTACTTTACCGGAGTGGGCCGCCCCTTCGCGCGGATCACTGATGAGCTTGCGCAGGGCTCGCGAGCAAGTTGATTCTTGCCCGCACCTTCGGCAGTCTCCAGCCACCGGCACGCTGCCAACAACCAGGGGAAAAATCACCATGATCCGCAAACTCCTCGTCCTCGCCGCCGCCGCATTCCTGCTCCCGGCCTGTGCCACGAATTACGTGGCCAGCGAGTACCCACTCTCCGATGGCCGTATCGCCGACTTCGACCTCAACGGGAATGTCACGGTCCACAACGCCTACGATGAGGCGCGCCCGGTCAGCTTCGATGGTGTCGAGGCTGATCTGCAGCAGGTCACCGAGACCTTCGCCCGCCAGCTCGAGCGCGAGATCGCCAAGAACGGTCGGCAGCAGGGAGGCACCCAGGACAAGGAGATCGAGGTCCGCGCAACCGATATGCGCATGGCCAACCGGGTTGCCTACCTCGAAGGTCGCATCCACGTCGAACTCGAGCTCGGCAACGGCGAGATCGTGAGCTACGAGCGCCGCAACGGCAGCCCGGCCGACCCGAGCCGTGTCCTCAACGGCACCATCGCCCGCGCCGTGGAAGAGGCCCTCGCCCATCCGACCATACTGGACTATCTGGCCGAGTAGCGTCGGGCAAGGCGGAGGCTGGTGGTGCGAAAGCGGGCCACGAAGGCCTTCGCGCACCGAACCGAGGCCTCGCGCCCGCTCAGTGACGCCGCTGCCCGTACCGAGATCGGCGGGACAGCGGCGTCACTGATGCTTCAGAAGGTGAAATAACGCACCTCAGGCTTGGCCATGTAGGCACCCACTTCATCCGCACGGGCCGAGCCCACACCCTCGATCAGGCTGTCTTCATCGGCATCGCGCTGGGGCAGGAAGATCGCGCAGACGTCCACCTGCACGCCCTGATCGATCAAACCGCGCAGCATCTGCCGCGGCGTTCTGCCGGCCGGCTCGAACACGGGCCCTTCGTCCGCATCAGCCAGCGCAAGCTCGCCGCCGTCGCCACAGAGCAGCACGCGCACCGACCGCTCCTGGTTGAGCGCCTGCATCGACAGGATCAGCGCCATCATCCGGGTTTCGTGGTCCGCCGACGTGATGACGGTGAACATCGGGTTGCGCTCGGCCATCGCCGGGGTGGCCAGGAGCAGAAGCGTCACTGCAACCAGCATACGTTTGAGCAACATAGTGAACTCCAGATTGGGTGAAAATGAGACCGGCACGATTGCCGCAAAACGGTCAGCCTCCCGAATCCGCAACGTCCAGGGGTTCGGCGAGGACATCCAGTGCGCGGCTATCGAGAATGCGGATGCGGCCACGCCCCATTTCGATCCAGCCCGCGCGTTCATAACCCTTGAGGCGTCGGCTCACGGCTTCACGGACGGCGGCAAGCTCGACGGCGATGCGGTAGTGCGTGAGATGAATGCAACCGGCCTCGTCCGCCGACGCCAGCAGAAGGCGGGCCAGGCGGGCATCCAGGCCATGCGAGAGCACATCCTCCAGGCGGCCCATCAAGCTCTTTATCCGGGAGCCGAATGCCTGGAAGACATTGCGCCGAAACGGCGCGGAGTCGGCGAGAAGTTGCTCGAAGGCGGATGTGGGCAATGCCAGGCCGGAGAGCTCCGTCTCCGCAATCCCGCGGGCGGCATACCGATCCCCTGACAGCAGGCACGTAATGGTGATCGCGCACGTTTCTCCGGCACGCACCCGGTAAAGCACGAGATCACGCCCGCTGTGCGTGCTCATCTCCACCCGCGCCGTGCCGGCCGTCACCATCAGGAAGTTCCGGCAGGGATCACCGGGCTGGAAAAGCATGTCCCCGGCTTCCAGTCTCACTACACTGGCGTGCGGTTCAATCCGTGAACGCAAGTCCGTGTCGATCAATTCGTCTCCAACCCACCGTAGATCCGATCGGCCGGCAGCTGCACCTGGATCGGCAGATCGGCGTTCAGCCAGCCATTCACCCGCCGGTATCCGGATTCGTCCCGATCACCCTCAAAGCCGTCGGCAACGTGTATCACGTCCGTGTAACCCACGTCCTGCAGTATACGGGCAGCCTCAAGACTTCGCGAACCGGAACGACAGATCACGATGAGGCGAGTGTCGTGCCCCAGTTGCACCTCGCTCAGGGCCGAGTCGACATCGCTGACAAAGTCGGAATTTGGCTCCATGCGCCAGATATTGGCACTGTCGTTCCACTCGAAGGGTGTGACCATTTCCATGAAGGGCACGTGAAAATCGAGCGGGTCGGGTGCGCCGACGAACTGCAATTCGGCACGTGTGCGCACATCAAGCATGAATGTATCCTCGGCCATGGCGTACTCGTATGCCTGCTCGGCATCGACCGACACAACGTCAGCAGCAAATGCCTGCGCTGGCAGAACCCAAACGCCGAGTAGAACCACCAGTACCGAGCCCCGAATCAAGAACCCTGTCAAAACAACAACCTCCTGCGAACGTATTACCCCGCCACACGCGGCATCCATTCGTTCAGTATAGCCAGCCAACTCGACGGTTCTCAGTGATCTGGTCACTGAAACGCGGGGCGACCGCCGTACATGGAGGTGAAGTACACGGTCGGCGCAAACGGATTGGCCAGCATGACCCAAAGGGGAGCGGTCAGGTTCAGGCCCAGCCCCAGGGCGTAAAGGTGGCGCGCCCGGCCCTTTGCATCGACGCCCTGCAGGCGCCGGATCCCGAGCTTCATCAAGCCCTGCGACAGGTGGATGACGGCCGAGGCAACGACGCCAATGGCCATCGCGATCAGGGCGCCGGTCATGACCGCCGTGCCCGCGGGACGAATCCGCGATCACGCCGGGCGAGCACCTGGTCGCACCAGCAGGGACCGTGGACATGACAGCGACTCTGCATCAGCGCCCCCTGCTTCCAGCTTGGCCGCCAGTTGCCCGGCCGGCAAGTCCATCCTGGACGACATGCCGTGCCGCCCCGGGTGCAATCGGCGGCGACCGCGTCCCGATCCCGCCCGCACGTCCACAGACCGTGAGACGTCGGCTCACAAGGGTGCCGGGCGTAGCGGCACCTTGACAGGCCCATCGGCAGGCACACTGAATGCTGCACTCTCGAAGTCGGGCGGCCTGAGGCGTCCACCACCCCCCGAGAAGCCGTAAGGCTCGCGGGGAATGAGGCCGAGAAAGCGCTCCAGGCGGCCACTCGCGTTGCGGTCCTGAAATGCGGCAACCGCATATTCACCCGCCGGAATGCCGGCGATCTCCACGGTCTGCGTTTCCGCCATGACAGGCACCACCTGTCCGCGCACCATTTGATTCTCGCGCAGCCAGTGTTCTTCGGCGTTGAAAAGGGCAACTCGCAGCGCGCCCTCACAACATTCAAGGCCCGAGACCTCGATGGTGACGGAGTGGCTCCCCTCGGCAGGCCCGGGTGGCTCAACCCGCGCCGCACAACCGGTCAGCAGCACGGCAATCGCCAGTCCGGCGAGGATGCGCGGCCCTGCCCGCCTGCCATTCGGCGGCCTGGCCGCAAAGGCTTGAAGAGGGTGGCGGCGAAGCACGAGCGCGGTCTCTCCCTGCCCCGATGACAGCTGACCAGAAACGGGCTGCCGCGAAGTACCAGCCAGGGGAATTGCCTGTCCATTCGCCATTACGGTCGCTCGAGCCGAACTGCTGCAAGTCTCGCGGAGACTTGCGACCGCCGGACATCCGCAAAAGCACGGATGCCGAGGGCTGAAGCTGGTCCTTCGACGCCTCGCGGTCAGGGTGCGGGCGATGAGTCACATCGCCCTGTTCACCACCGCTCTGCGGCGAGCCGCTCGAGAACGCGACCGCACGACGCTTCGACCTTGAGATCGATCTCCCCGTCTGCCCGCGTCCGCCCCCGGTTGACCAGAGCGACCGGCCGGCCGAGGCGTCGGGCCTCGCGCACGAAGCGATAACCCGAGAAGACCATCAGGGACGAGCCGACCACCAGCAACGCATCCGCCTCGGCAAGCTGCTCCAGGGCACCCGCGACGCGCGGACGCGGCACATTCTCCCCGAAGAATACGACTGCGGGCTTGAGAACGCCGCCGCAATGCGGGCAATCCGGCACATGGAAATGCTCGTAATCCGCATCCGGCAGATCGGCATCGCCGTCGGGCCGAATCGTTTCGCTCACCGGATCCCATGCCGGATTCAGGGCTTCCAGCCGCGACTGGAATGCCTTGCGGTCCACGCGGGCACGGCAGTCAATGCATTCCACCGTGTCCAGGCGCCCGTGCAGATCCGTCACCGCACGACTGCCGGCCTGCTGGTGCAGACCGTCGACGTTCTGCGTGATCAGGTGTTGCAGACGCCCCGCCGCCTCGAGAACGGCAAGCGCACGATGTGCCGCTCCGGGCCGCGCCGCCGCGATCCGTCGCCAGCCCACCACGCTGCGCCCCCAGTAGCGGCGGCGCGTCAGCGCCGAGCCGATGAAGTCCTGGTACAGAATCGGCCGGCGCTGCTTCCACTGACCATCCTCACCGCGATAATCGGGTATGCCGGAGTCGGTGCTGACGCCGGCCCCGGTCAGCACGGCAAGGCGCGGGTGCGTATCGAGGAACTCGCGGAGGCGGTCCATGTCGTCCGGCAGCGTTCAGGCCTGCGCGCCGCGCTGCGGCATGGCCTGCGCGAGCGCGGCCTCGATATCGTCGATGATCTCCGCGGGCTCGGGGTCGGTGCGACTCTCCCACAGGCCGGCGAACTCTCCTTCCGGCCCGATGAGGTATTTGTGGAAGTTCCACTGTGGTCGCGCCACATCGCCCAGTTCAGCGGCAATGTCGCGGTACAGCGGATGCTCGCCGGGCGGGATCACGCGCTGCTTCGCGGCCAGGGGGAACGTGACCCCGTAATGCGTCTCGCAGAAACGGGCGATGCCGGCTTCGTTCTCCGGCTCCTGCCCGCCGAAGTCGTTCGAAGGCACGCCGATGACGACCAGACCGCGCTCCCGGTAGCGTTCATGGAGCCTCTGCAGGCCGGCGTACTGCGGTGTCATCCCGCACTCGGACGCCGTATTGACCAGCAGCACGGGTGTGCCGGCGTAATCCGCCAGCCGAATCGTGCCGCCGTCAATGGCCGGGAACTCGTGGTCATGTGCATTCATCAGGCTTGTGTCTCCGCATCGGGGTGGTGGATCACGACCGCCATGCCGTCGTCTGCGCACTCCAGAGCGACGCGGTCACGTTGTTCGAGCATTTCGTTGCCGAGGTGGTTCAGGATGATCCGCCGGGCGGTCAGCCGGTGCAGGTGCTGTTCGAGTGTGCGGTAGTCGATGTGGACCGGCGTCACCGTGTCAAAGAAGTTGCACTCGCAGACCATGAGGTCGGCATCGGCGGCGATATCGATGAGTTCGTCGGTCCAGCTCGTGTCGCCGGAGAAGCCCAGGGTGCGGCCATCCACGCGCACGCGCAACCCGTGCGAGAGCGCCTCGGCGGAGTGGACGACGGGGAAAGTCGAGAGTGTGAGTGCCTCCACATCAAGGGTCTGGTGGGCGTCGTACTCCACGAAATCGAGATCGAGCTCGTCCATGACCGGCGACGTGCCCGGATAGAGCGCTTCCATCAGCTGCCGCGTGCGCTTCTCCCCACCCTGTGGCGTGACCACCGTCAGCGGACGGGCGCGCTTGCGCTGTTTCGCCGCTTCCAGGAAGACGAACGGCAGACCGCCGTAGTGGTCACCGTGGAAGTGCGTGATCAGGATGGCGTCGACATCGTCGGTGGTCAGGCCGTGGCGATGCAGCGCCACCAGTGACGAGGCGCCGCAATCGAGCAGAAACCGCATTGATGGTGCACGCACAAAGAAGCAGGTGTTGAGGCGGCCACCACTGCCGAAGGCGTCTCCACACCCCAGAAAGGTGAGCTTCACATCGTCTGCCATGGATCGCTCCCGCATCATGCGTTCACGGCATCAGGATAACAGCGTGCGGACCGAGTCACCGCGCGGTGCTGGGGTTCGACTCGGCGCGTTGTCTATACTTCGCGGGCGCTGGCGCGCCCGACCGATCCGAGCTCGGGTCGCCGGCGCAACCCGGGAGCGACTCCGGAGACCCCGATGCCGCCTGCTGCCGATGCCCCGAACCGCACCACGCACGTCGTCGATACCGTCGTCGGGGGCGACACCCTGCGCATCGTCCTGGATGGCATGCCGCCCCTGCGTGCCCGCACGGCCGCACAAGCCCTCGGCGAGCTGCGCCACCGGCACGAGGCTTTTCGCCGCTTTCTGCTCGAGGCACCGCACGGACATGCAGGCATCAACGCCTGTCTGGTGCTCCCGCCCCTCACGCCCGGTTGCGACCGTACGGTCGTGCTGGCCGCGCAATTCGGCTACGCCCCCATGGCCGGTACCGCCCTGATGGCGGCGGCCGCAGTACTGAACGAGTGCACGCCAGCAAGCGCGGCGCAACGCGGCTCAGAGTGCACCTTCGATACCGCGATCGGTCCGGGGCGGGTGCAGATTCGCCCGGCAAGCCCGAATGCCCCGGAGGCGCACTGGTTCACGCGCCGGCCGCAGGTACTGGCGCATGCCCTGGCATTGTCGCTGCCGGGTGGCACGGAGGTCCGTGCGACACTGGTGGACAGCGGCCTTCCCTATGTGGTGACCGAGCTGCACGAGCACGCCGTGGAGGATCTGGATCAACGCGACCTGTCCCGCATCGGCGCCGCTGTCGCACGCACGGCGACCGCAACGCGTGCGCCAGGCGCCGCCGGCGGTGCCTCAACGACGCATGCGTACATCGCCATGCTCGTGGGCACGCCGCGCAGCGGCGGTGACGGTGGCGCCGTAGTCCCGGTTGCATGGGTATCAGCGAACGGTGTGGTGGCCGCAGGCCCGGGTGGCACCGGCGCACTCGCCGTCGCCGCCTACCTGCAGGCAGAAGACCGGCTACCCGTCGATGCGGGCATCGGCATCGCAGGACCCGCCGGCGCCCCTATTCACTGCCGTATCAGGCGTGAAACCGCCGAAGTGACCGCTGTTGTGCATATCGGGGCCGAACGGGAACTTCCCGATGCTCCGCTCGAGTAGCGTTCTTCTCCGATTCCCGGGAGGCTGGTGCGAACGGAATCTCCCCCGGTCGGCACCGACCCGGGGGAAATCCCGCGCGGGTCAGGCGGCGGCCTCGATACCCTTGCTGACGCGCTCCAGCACGACCGTCGCGATGTCCGGGCTGCCGGAACGCACGCTCAAGCGGCGCTTCCGCAACGCGACCGGCACCGCGCTGATCGACTACGTGCAGAATCTGCGCGTGGAGGCAGCCAAGCGCCTGCTCGAAACGAGCTCCGAGGCCGTCGAAGGTGTTTCCGAACGCGTGGGGTACGAGGATGCCTCGTTCTTCCGGCGCCTGTTCAAGCGCCGCACCGGCCTCACGCCCGCCGCCTATCGCCGCCTGTTCCAGTCGGTCGCCCACGCGGGACGCACGCCGGGGCAGATGGACGCCGCATGAGCGGCGTATGATGCCCGCGTTGTCCAACGCCTGTGAATCCATCGCTCCATGCACGATATCGACGACGACACCATTGCCGCGGGCACCGCCGTGGTCCATGGCGCGGCCACGGGCGACGTACTCGCCAGCACGACGGAACTGAGCCTCTGGGGNGGGGTCGATCCCGCGACGGGCGTGGTGATCGACAGCCACCACCCGCTGCACGGCCGGAGCCTGACCGGCCGAGTGCTGGTCATACCCGGTGGGCGCGGTTCCTGCTCGGGCAGTGGCGTGCTGCTCGAACTGCTGCTCAACGGCCACGGCCCGGCGGCACTTGTGCTCGCACGTGCGGACGAGATCCTCACGCTCGGCGTGGTGGTGGCCGAGGAGGTGTTCGGCTGTTCGCTGCCGGTCGTCGTGCTCGGGGCGGATGCCTTCAAACGGGTTCGCACGGCACCCCATGTGCGGGTCGCAGGCCATCGCGTCCTCAAGGCAGACCCGAACCGCAGTGCAGCAGAGCCCTCCACGAATGCGCGCGCGGACGCACCGACCGACCTCCCGCTGGCGCTCACACCACGTGATCGCGCCATCCTGGAGGGTGCGCACGGCCGCGCGGCGCAGGTCGCCATGCGGGTCGTCCTGCGCATGTCCGCGCTGCAGGGCGCGACCGAGCTGATCGACGTCACCCGGGCCCACATCGACGGCTGCATCTACACCGGACCCGGCGGCCTGCGATTCGCCGAGCAACTGCGCGCATGGGGTGGCCGCGTGGCGGTGCCAACGACGCTGAACGCGATCTCGGTGGATTACCGGCACTGGCGGGACCAGGGCGTGGATACGGCCCTGGGTGAACCGGCGAGCCGGCTCGGCGATGCGTATGTCGCCATGGGCGCCGAGGCGACGTTCACCTGTGCACCCTACCAGCTCGACGCGCCTCCCGGCGCGGGCGAGCAGATCGCCTGGGCCGAGTCGAATGCCGTGGTACACGCGAACAGCGTACTGGGCGCGCACACGCTGAAGTATCCCGATTACCTCGACATCTGCATCGCCCTCACCGGCCGCGCGCCTCTTGCGGGCTGCCACCTCCCGACCAACCGGCGCGCGCAAGTCCGTGTCAGTCTGCCGCCACTCGACGGTCTGGATGATGCCTTCTTCCCGCTACTCGGCTACCACGTCGGCCGGATCGCCGGCCACCGTATCCCCGCGATCACGGGGCTGGCACACACAGCACCTACCGCGGATGATCTCAAGGCACTCAGCGCGGCGTTCGCGACGACTTCCAGCGCACCCATGTACCACCTGGTCGGCCTTACGCGGGAGGCGGTGACACTGGAACAGGCGGGCGGTGGCACCGCGCCCGACGAGACGGTCGACGTGGACCTGGAGGCACTGCGTGCAAGCTGGCATGGGCTCAACGGAGCCGAGGCCGAACCGATTCACCTCGTCTCACTCGGCAATCCGCACTTCTCCCCCGCCGAGTGCGCGCGGCTGGCCGCGCTCTGCCGTGGCCGCAGGAAGCACCCGGACGTCCGCGTCATCGTGACCCTGGGTCGGGCCATGCACGAACGCGCCCGGGCGGCAGGCAGCATCGCGGAGCTCGAGGCATTCGGCGTCCAGTTCGTCACTGACACCTGCTGGTGCATGATCCAGGAGCCCCTGATTCCGCCCGGCACCACAACGATCATGACCAATTCGGCCAAGTACGCGCACTACGGTCCCGGTCTGACGGGATGCGCGTTCCGCTTTGCCAGCCTCGCCGACTGCGTGGAGGCGGCCTGCACCGGATACGCGCATGACCGGCTGCCGGCGTGGCTGGCATGACCTCGCGCGAGCACGGATCCTCCGCGCCTCGGGCCTGAAAGCGTCACTGTCCCGTACGGGCCGTCCGCACCACGTCCAGCGGTGCCGGGCGCGCGTAATGGAACCCCTGTACCCAGTGACATCCGAGCTCGCCCAGCGCGCGCTCCTGCTCCTCGGTCTCCACCCCTTCGGCGACGATCCTGATGCCCAGCGAGTTCGCCATCTGGATGACGGCGCGGATGATGCCCGCCATCTTGGTGTCGTCCATCATGTTCGCGACGAACGTATGGTCGATCTTCACCGTGCTCAGCGGGTACTGCTGCAGGTAGCTGAGGGAGGCGTAGCCGGTACCGAAGTCATCCAGGGAAAGGTGCACGCCGCGCGCACGGATGCGCCGCAGCATATTCAGATTCTCCATCTGGTAGCCGAACCGGTAGCTCTCGGTCAGTTCGAGGTAGACCTGATCCGGCTCGACGCCATACAGATCCATGCGCTCGTCCAGGTAATCGCAGAAGCGTGGATCCTCGAGTTGCTTCTCCGACACGTTGATGGCGATGAAGCAGCTGCCGCCCACGGCTTCCCGCAGATCCCGCAGATCCCGCAGCGCCTCGTCAATGACCCAGCGGCCAAGCCGGATGATCGTGTCGGACTCCTCCGCGATCGGAATGAACTGCCCCGGGCGCACCACGCCCAGTTTTTCGCTGTCCCAGCGCGCAAGCGCCTCGAAGCCGACGACCTTGTGGGTATCCATTTCCAGAATCGGCTGGTAGTGCAGGCAGAATTCCTTCTGGCCGACCGCGGATTCGAGCTTGTGGCGAACTGCATTGCGATAGTTGACGTCATGCAGGAACTCGCGATCGTAGTAGATGAAGGTACTGCCCGTCTCCAGCTTGGCCTTGTACATCGCGAGATCACCGAAACGGAGAATATCCTCGATGTTGGCACTGTCCTCGGGGATGATGACAATGCCGGCGCTGGCGCTGATTTCGAGCTGCTGTTCGCCCACGGTGAAGGGCGTATCCAGTTCCGCAATTACCTGGCGGGAGATCTTCTCTGCCACCTGGTGCACATCGGGCTCTTCATGCATCTGCAGGCCGGTGATCAGGATGCAGAACTCGTCACCCCCGAAACGGCAGATGACGTCCTCACTGCGCACGCTGGCCACCAGGCGTTCTCCCACCTGGCGCAGCAGAGCATCACCCGCCGAGTGGCCCATGGTGTCGTTCACCATCTTGAAGCCATCGAGGTCCAGGAAGATGAAGATCGAGGAGGTCTTTGTACGCCGAATACGTGCAATCTCCTCTTCCATGCGGCTGATCAGGTAGTTTCGATTGTGCAGGTTCGAGACCTCATCGATCATGGCCTGCTTGTACAGCTTCTCCTTCTGCTGATCGAGCTCGGTGATGTTGCTGCGCGCCGTGCGCACCAGTCGAGCGACGCTGGTGACCAGTACGCCACCCGCTGCGAGAAATACCAGCGCAACGCTCACGCCCCACGGCACCGCGCTTGCCAGCATGTTCCGACCATGCCTTGGCGGCTCCCAGCTCAACTGCGCAATCACCTGCCCGGTGGCGTCTGTCACGGGGATCCAGGGTTCTCGTTCATCTGCCGTTTCCACGCTTGCAACCGGTGAACTCACTTCGATCCCCGTCAACCCGAGCCGCTCGCCCCAGATCGACTGGGTCTCGACGTCAATGCGGCGAGCCAGAAATAATACGCCGTGCGCCCCGGACGTATCGCGACTTGTCGGCTCGTAGGCAATGAATGGCGCACTGACGATCAGATACGGCATGCCTTCGACCATCGCGTAAGTATGGGCATGCCTGGGCAAATCAGGGTTCGAGCCGAGGACGTCGTCGGCGATCCGATCGAGAGCCGCACGGGCACTATCCCACGGTACCTCTTCACCGGCATCCCGCGCGCTGTAGGAATACGTCACCTCACCGTCTCGATGTACGGCAAGCACATGCGTCACGCCGCGGGAACTGTTCAGGAAGTCTCCGACGCCCGCATCCGCCCAGGCCACATCCTGTTCGTAGAGAATCTTCTCCAGCGCCTCATTCCAGTACGAGTACTCGAGGGCGAGGTCACCCAGTTGCTCACCTCGCTGTTCCAGTGTTCCCTCGAGCTGGTGACGCGATTGCGCGATATCACGCGAATCCAGCTCCGTGGCAATGATCCAGGCCGCTGCCCCAGTGGCCAGCAGACACAGCACGATGGCCGTAAAGGCGGCAAGGACACGCGCATTCAGTGCCCGCAGCTGCGCATGTTCAAGCGCATACACATGCGAAGTCGGCTGTCCCGCCATTCGTTCTGCACCCCCCCCTGGTCGGCCCCCGCATCCATGTAGCGGACAACACGTCGAAGTCCAACGCGATTACGCCGTCACAAACGTCCGCAGCATCGGTGGCTTCATGCCCGTGACAATGACTCGAAGAACGGAATGCCTGAGAAGCATACGATCAAGAAGTGATTGATTCGGGCACGCTCAATAGTATAAGGGTCCGCTGGGGTGGAAGCCGAGCCTCACGGCCAATCATCTATGTTCTTGTATGCGCTGAAGGGCGTAGAAAATCGCGCCCTATTGCTCGCACCATCGGTGGGGCTTCGACATCCAATGACATCGAACAGTGTAGTGATCACGCTCTGAACAGGGTTCGCCGTTTCTCGCTGACTTCACAACGACGCGACAATGTATGCACACCAGGATCCTGCTACGCTTGCCGGATGCACATGGATCTCGATGACCGCGGCCCTGCCGACCTGCCCTGGTCCCCCGCGTGCGAGCGCAACCGCGAACCCATTCGCGCCGTCCTCGAACGCTGGCTGAGCGAGTCGACCGGGACCCGGGACGCCCGGATTCTGGAGATTGGCGGAGGCACCGGGCAGCACGCCGAATACTTCAGCACTGCACTTCCGTGGCTGCACTGGCAGACAACGGACCGCAGGGAATACCTGAGCGGACTGCGAGCACGCACTCACCACTGCAATCGCGACAACCTGCCACCGCCCCTCGAACTGGATGTGACCTGGCCAGAGTGGCCCGAGTTGGTGTTCGACCATGTATTCACGGCCAACACCTGTCACATCATGCACTGGCCCGCAGTCGAAGCGATGTTCAACGGGATCGCGCGCCGATTGCCGCATGGCGGCCTGGTGTTCGTGTACGGTCCGTTTCACCGCAACGGCGAACCCACCAGCCCATCCAATCGCGACTTCGATGCCTCACTGCGTACCCGCGACCCCGGCATGGGCATTCGCGACGATGCAGTAATGGCCGCCCTTGCAGAACCCCTTGACCTGGCGTGGGTGGGTGACGAGGCGTTGCCCGCGAACAACCGAATGCTCGTCTGGCAACGAGTCTGATTGCGGGACAGCCGAGCGCTCCTTGTCAGGCGCGCATCATGCGCTACGATGACACCCCCACGCGCCCGTAGCTCAGCTGGATAGAGCACCAGGCTTCGAACCTGGTGGTCGGGGGTTCGAATCCCTCCGGGCGTGCCAGTTCCCGCGTATCGACCACAACGCTGAAGGCCGGACCACCGCAGTGGCCCGGCCTGGCCCTGCTCACGCCACGCGGCAAGTGATGTAGTGCACCCGCACCTCGTCCCCGAACTCCTCGTTCTCGGGCAGGTACGGCATGGGCTCCGAGACGTGATGGGCGGAGAGCACACCCGCTTCCTCCAGCGCCTTCAGTGTCGCCGGAAAATCGCGTTCGGCCAGGATGTCGTCGCGCTGGGTCAGGACCATCAGCCCCCCCGGCTTCAGAACCCGGCTGAACTCGCGAAGTATGGCATCGCTGTCGGGCACGTAGGTGAGCACGCCCACGCAGGCGAGGCCGTCATAGGTGTCGTCGGCGTACGGCAGAGGCAACTTCTGCATGTCGACCTGAGCGACGTCGCGGTAGACACCCAGCGAGCGGGCGATCTCGACCGAGCGCGCGGACACGTCCATGCCATCGACACAATTGAACCCCGCGGCCGCCAGGGCACGGCCGCTGAGGCCGGTCCCGCAGCCCGCGTCGAGTATGACTGCTGCGGGTGTCAGTTCCGCTTGCAGGGTTTCGGCGACGCGATCCGGCGCCTCGTAGCGCCAGTCGGCCAGGGTGCGATCATAGTCGTCGGCCCAGTCGTCATAGTACTGGGCGACATCGTCGCTGTTGCGGGACAGGTTGCGCAGACCACTGCGATTGGACGTGTTTCCAGCGTTCACCGATACGCCTCCCGGGATGGTTGGAATGCGATCACATTGTTGCATCCGCTGACCGGGATTCCGAATCGGGGGTTGATACCGGGAGGGCGTTCTCCAGAGCACAATCCGGCAGGGACGCCGCATGCGCACAATCCTGCACCGCATCCACACCCCTGCAGGGTGAATCATCCGTCGATCCACCTCCCGCACCGAGGGATTCCAATGTTTTCCGCGGACCCGCGACCGGCTAGTCCGTCGCGCCCGCGGGCTCGTCGCCAAACACCTCGCGATGGGCACAATGGATTGCACCGGCAATCACCGGCAGCAACACCAGGAAGCCGAGGCCAAGCGGGATGGCCGCGAAGATGGCGAGCATCACGTACGTGGCCGCGAACATCACGAAGGCGACGGGATTGTCCCGCACGGCCACTGCACTCTGTGTCAGCGCATCCATCGGCGTTGCCTGGCGCTGCATCACGCGCGGGATCGCGAACAGCAGCAGGGCGCCACTCGCCAGACCGATCAGGAGGGCCCCGAGGAA
>SL_3KL_010_SEDDRAFT_10002797_pt1 | contig 15890 bp, 10 predicted proteins | sample SodLakKL_010_SED_2_FD_10381 | JGI IMG/M metagenome (IMG submission 10381) | reverse complement strand
GAGATGCCGGAGTGGGAAAAGCTGGTAATGGAGAAGTGCCGCGGTCGTGTGCTTGACGTTGGGGCAGGGGCAGGCAGCCATGCCCTGGAGTTGCAGAACAGAGGCATGCAGGTATGTGCTGTTGACATTTCACCGGGCGCAGTGGAGATCATGCGGCGGCGGGGAGTGGCCGATGCCCGTTGTACTGATTTCTTTGATCTGAAGGAAGAAGGTTTCGATACCATTTTGTTTTTGATGAATGGCGCCGGAATGGCCGCCACCCTCAACGGGCTTGAGTTGCTGCTTGGCCATGCCTCAGGCTTGCTCAATGCCAATGGCGAAATATACCTTGAGTCAACAGATTTGATCTATATGTATGAAGAATCAGACGGTTCTTTTGTGATACCGATGCAGGACAAATATTACGGAGAACTGGAATACCGGCTGGTTTATGATGGGATCAAAGGCAAACCTTTCCCCTGGCTTTTTGTGGATGCTGATAACCTCATGGATATTGCCGAAAAATGTGGTTTCCAAACGGAGATCATCTATAGCAGCGATCAACTCAATTATATTGCCTGTTTAAGCAGGATCAAGGATTTGCCGAAACCCTGACGGCTAAAGCTGAACAAATACAGATACGGCGATCAGCAGGTCTGTTGCCAGAACCACCATCACATTCATCCCTAAGGCAGGCATAAGTTTTTGCATGTCATCGCCGTGCTGCAGCGTTATCTGACATGCTTTCAGTGCAACAGGAAGCGGCAGCAATGCCAGGTACAGCCAAAAAGAGGATATTCCGAGTAATGGAAGCAGTATGATAACACCAAAAGTAGTTAGCATACCCGCTGTGTAAAGCCTTGCCGAGGTCTTTTTTCCGTATTTGATCACCAGGTGTTTTCTTCCCCCGCTCCGGTCTGCCTCCACATCCGGGAACTCGTTGAGCAAGAGAAGCAGTGCAGTTAGTATTCCCGGTGGGATGGTGATTAGCCATACCTCAAGCGGAACCAGTTGCCCGAGGGGTTGACCCGGTGTGCCATTCATGGCAATGAATGCACCGAGGACAACCAGCGAACCCAATGCCAGGCCGGCAAAAAGCTCTCCAAGGAGCATCCTGGCAAGGGTATTTGTGTAAAACACAATGGCGATCCCGCCAATGACAGATATTACTGCGATGCTCCAATGGGAAACAATGGTGAAATATACGCCAATGGCTGCTGAAACCGCCAGTGTTAAATAAGCAGCAAATCTGACCTGCGAAGGAGTCGTGAGCCCCTGGACCATCATCCCGCTGCCCCCGCTGAAAGGTGTGCGTTCTGTTTTGAAGTCTATTTTCGTTTGAAAGTCCGAAAGCTCATTGAACAGGTTTACCGAGATGTGAGCCACGATGGCACCAATCATGATCAGCGCGGCATGCCACCAGTTAAACGTTTGCGGTTGGTAAAGGGCGGCAAAGCCGAGTCCTGCGGCCACCAAAAAGACCGCCAGAAGCAGGAAGTTGGCGCGGGTCTGAGCCAGCCAAATTTGTAGTTTTTTCATTCTTTAAATATTGATAAATGTCTTGAAATTTTTCTAATGTCTTGTCACTGATATAAATGTTAAAATATGGGATTTTGTTTATTTTTGATTAAAAATTATTGTCTTGAAGAAACTGCCTCAAAGGGAACTAAGGCTGACCGCCGATGGGACGCATACATTGCATTTGCCTGACTGGGGTGAACATTACCACTCATTGCATGGAGCCATGGCTGAATCCCTCCATGTGTTCATTAGGGAGGGATTTGATTATGCAGTGCATCATTTGCTGAAACAATCCGATGAAAATTTTTCAGAAAGCGGGCTGAGAAAACTGTCTGTACTTGAAGTTGGATTTGGTACCGGTTTGAATGCACTGCTGACACTGGAGCGTGCTTTGCAGCTAAACGTTAATGTAGCCTATACCGCTATTGAACCCTTTCCGCTGGCAGATCAGGAAATACTGGCCCTTAACATTCCCGATAAGGTATCTGATGGTAAACTGAAGGATGCGTTTTTTCAAATGCACGCTGTCCCTGACGGCGTTGGCATGGAAATTTTGCCGGGCTTCTTTTTTACCATGAAAAAGCTGGGTATTCAGGACATTTCCTTTCCCGATGAATCCTTTCACCTGGTGTACCATGATGCTTTTGCCCCTCAGTTTCAGCCGGAGATGTGGCAAGTTATGGTTTTCAGAAAAATCTGCCGTGCGATGTTGCAGGATGGAGTGCTTACGACTTATAGTGCAAAGGGTGATGTGAAAAGAGCCCTGATGGCGGCAGGTTTTCGATTGGAGCATCCCGGTGGACCTGCAGGCAAAAGGGAAATGACACGTGCACAAAAAATATGATGACAGCATACCTTGGGTATTTTCATCATCAATAAATATTTTATTGAAAATCAAAACATCACAACAACATCTCTGAAATGACACTTAAACAGCAGCCTTTCATTATTCGCGTTTACGGTTTGGCCATTCATGACCAACGGATACTGGTTTGTGATGAATACTGGTTCGATACGCTGATGACAAAATTTCCCGGTGGAGGGATGGAATATGGCGAGGGAACCATTGATTGCCTGCGACGCGAATGCATGGAGGAGCTGGGCCAGGAAATTCAGGTGCTTGCCCATTTTTACACCACCGACTTTTTTCAGTCCACCCGATTTATTGCAGACAAGCAGCTGATCAGCATTTATTACCGCATAGCTCTTTCTGATCCTGATATGTTGGCTGTTTCGGATGAAGCATATGATTTTCATGAAAAGAAAGAGGGCGCCATTCGTTGCCGCTGGATTCCCATGAGCGACCTAAACCAGGAGTCAGTCACTTTTCCCATTGACAAGAAGGTCGTTGCCATGCTTCTGGAGGGGAATCAGGGTGTTTAGCTGCTTTGATCAAACATCATAATTAACAGCTAAAGCTTTGCTATATTTGCCGGAAACGAACTTTCTGTCAGATTGTAGATTCTTAATTAACCAAAAAAAACAATCATGAAAAAATTCCTGCGCATCTTTTTGGGGCTTTTTATTGTCCTTGTCTTGATTCTGATCACCAGGACCATCACTTACCGATCCATGCAGATCGATGTTGAACCGGTAACTCTGCCTGTTTTCGGGATGGAGAGTCTCGAAAATCTTTCAAAAGCAATCACATTCCCCACTGTTTCGCATGAAATTGGTTTGCCCGTTGACACACTTGCTTTTCTGGGCTTTCACCAGTTTCTGAAGGAGGCCTATCCGATGGTACATGCGACCCTGAAAAAAGAGGTTGTTTCGGAATTAAGTCTTTTATACACATGGGAGGGTACAGACCCTGAATTGAAACCGGTCATTCTGATGGCCCATATAGACGTGGTTCCTGCGGGAGAAGCCGATTCGTGGGAAAAACCACCCTTTTCAGGAGAAAACGACGGTACTTTTATTTGGGGAAGGGGTACGCTTGATGACAAAGGTTCTTTGATTGCCATTCTTGAAGCAGTTGAAAGGCTGATCACGGAGGATTTTATCCCCTTGCGTACCATTTATCTTGCCTTTGGTCACGATGAAGAAATATCCGGCTATGAGGGTGCACGGGTCATAGCAAACAAGCTCAAAGAAAGGGGGGTGGAGGCAGAGTTTGTGCTTGATGAAGGGTTGGTTATCAGCGAAGGAATCGTACCCATGATCAACCAGCCCGTGGCATCCATAGGCATCTCCGAAAAGGGGTATCTGTCTTTGGCTCTGACGGTGGAAATGGATGGAGGCCATTCATCCACTCCGGAAAAGGAGTCTGCCATTACAGTTCTCAACGGGGCTTTGCATAATTTGATCAACAAGCAGATGAAGGCTGATATAGCCGGTCCCGTAAAAGATTTTTTGCGTTTTACCGGTCCCGAAATGCCGTTTCTGCCAAGGATCATTTTTGCAAATCAATGGTTGTTCAAGCCTGTCATAATCAATATATATGAGGGCAGCAATGCAGGAAATGCTGCTATCAGGACAACAACCGCACCAACGATTATCAGCGCCGGTTACAAGGACAATGTGATACCGGCAAAAGCTGAAGCTGTGGTAAACTTCAGGATGATTCCCGGGGAGACATCCGATGATGTTATCCAACATGTGCGCAGGGCAGTTTCGGATGACAGGGTCAAAATCAGCATCGTTGGTCATACACAGGAAGCATCTCCTGTGTCACCCATAGATTTTCGGGGATTCGAAATGATTCATACAACCATCAGGCAGGTTTTTCCTGAAGTGATGGTTAATCCCATGCTAATGCTAGGAGCAACAGACAGCAGGCATTATACTCAGGTAAGCAACAATATTTACAGGTTTATTCCTGTAACCTTCACACAGGAAGATTTGGCCAGGGTGCATGGCCTTGACGAACGCATCGGCATTGAGGATTTCAAAAAGGCAATCGGGTTTTACTATGTGCTGGTAAAAAACATAAACAGCTTGTAGGCTTTCATTTAAGTCAATTCACTCAATTCTACTGAGTTATGTTCCGTTTTTATCCAAAACGGATGGTACGGCATAAAAACGCTTGCCGGTATATTGCCCCCAAAAAACCTGCTTACAGATCCAGGTGTCGTAAGCCCTGCTGAAAAGTCACATCCACCGGTATGTTTTCTTTGTTGATGCGGTCGATATCGCCTTGCAGTGTCTCTGACATGGCGCCGTCGCGACTGATCAATTCACGGGCTGCATCGAAATCGCCGTCGCCCTGGATGATCAGGAGCTTTTCAACAGCTTTTTCAACGGCGGCACGCATGTTGTCAAAATCGACAAGATAGGTGTCGGTGTCCACGCAACGTGAAAATGCCTCCTCCCGTGCAAAAAAGTTGAAACGGATCATACCTGCGGTACCGTGTGCGCCGGCCGTGCCAAAACGACTGGAACGCATCACGCTGGCAAAAGATGTTACATAGGCCTGCTTCAGCTCTTCTTCGGTCAGTTCTCCCATTTCCTGCAACTGCGTGATCAGATAAAGGGCCATCAGATCTGATACCGTAGCATCAATAACGCCATGGTATTCCCGGAGGGCGTCTCGCACACTTCCCTCCCCGGTAACAGTGTTGGAAATGCCTAATCCGCCGGCGATCTCGTGAAATGCCGTAAGATGGAAAAACGCGTCAAAACTTACGTAATCGCGCTGGTCTTCATGAATCATCATGTTGCCGATGGGCTTCAAAATACCGTCAAATTTCGCTTCCATCACATTGCTCAACTGCATACTGCGGGTGCCTGTTTTTTGCTGCACTTCCGGGTCGCGGGGCAGGTGCAGCGCGATGATCTTCGGACCTGCATTGCAATGTCCGGCGTAATAGATGGCATCATACACCCCGATGTCAGAATCATCACCCGGAACCTCCTGCTTATATCTGTCGGGTACCGGCAGGCGGGCCTGAAGTTCAGGCACCATTCCGATAAAGCGCTTCAGGACATCGCTGCGCTCGTGGTCCTTCACGACGATGTATGCGCTATGAGCTGCCTTATGACCAAACTTCCTGTCTTCGCCGGTATCCAATGGCCGCAATACCAGGTCGATATTGTTGTCGCGCATCTGCATCCATGCGATTTCACTCTCACGGAAATCATCTGTAAAAAATGCATCTGCAAGCTGATTCAGGTAATTTGCAAACGGCTCATATTCTGAAAGCAAAGCCGCAGATCTCAGATGCGTTGCAATTTCTTCATTTTGGTCGGCAAAAGCAGACGCATAGGGTATGGCCACCAGTGAGCCATCTGTGGCACGGCGAATCATGGTATAAGGGCTGCGCTTATCCGGATGATCCCAGTTATTGAACTCTTCCCTTTCCATATCAGGCGGGTAGAAGTTTGCGCCCAGGGGTTTGTCGCCAAATCCCGGGTAAAAGGCGGTATGTCCTTCCAAACGGCCCCAGGGACCATAATTGATCAATGCATATGCACGTGCATATCGATCTGTCATAAAGTCCATAAGCTGCTCCTTTGAGCCGTATGCCTGCATCCAGAAAATTTCGTCCACAACATCGGCTGCTGAAATGAGGAGAGGGATCATGTCTCTTTCCTGTTGCGACAAGTGCGACAAATCGGTGGTGAGCACCACTTCCTCATACTGTGCTATACGTTCACGCAGCTGCTCCTGGTATTCCCGGTCTGCCGGCTGGCATCCTGCTAAAAATAATGTAACAATAATTAAACCTGTGATCAGCGTTTTGAGTCGGTTCATTGTTATTATGTTTGGTTTTTAAAATAAATGATTTTGCTTTTAAAAAATCCTTTTTAAGAGGATTTATTTACAAAGATATAAAATACCGCTTAAACGGCAAATCAGACCAAGCATAAATTATTGTAAAGCCTGCATATCCAATTCGACCCTGTTGTTGGGCAGGGTCGGGGTTTTATTCATTAATGATAATTAGAAAAGCAAGTCAATTGAGGATGTATTTGGCTGGTTAGGTTGGAAGGATGTCACATTCTTTCAGGCTTTCTTTCAGGGTGTTTTTTTGAGCTGTTGAAATGGCTTGCAGTGGGTTGCGGCATGGCCCGCCATAAAAACCGAGCATGTCCATGGCAGCCTTGAGTGCAGGCACACCCCACTGGCGTGTTACCATGGCGTTGACACGAATAATCCGCTGCTGCATTGTTTTTGCGTCTTCTAACTTGCCTTCAGTATAGTTGTCATATATATTGCAGCACTGTGCCGGGGCAATGTTTGCCAGGGCAAGGATGCCGCCTTTTGCACCAATACTGAGGGCAGGCAAAAGAAATCCGGCAGATCCGGCCAAAACCTGAAAATCTTCCCCCGCATTACCAATAATGTTGGCCATTTTAGCCAGGTTTCCGCCGGAGTCTTTCAATCCGATGATATTTGGATGTGATGCTATTTCCAGGATGGTTTCAGCGTCCATGTCCAGGCCGGTATTTGCCGGCATGTTGTAGATCAGTACAGGTATTTGTGAAGCATCTGCAACCCGGTGATAATGGACCACCAGTGCGTTTTTGCTCATCTGGCCTTTGTAATAGGAGGGGTTCAAAACCAGCACCGCATCGGCACCGGCCCTGGCAGCTTCCTGTGTCAAAGCGATGGTAGCAACTGTGGATTGGCACCCTGTTCCTGTAAGCATGACCCTGTCTTTGGGAATGGCTTCTCTCGCAGCATGCATAACTTCAACACATTCCGCCTCCGACAGCATCACCAGTTCCCCGTTGGACCCAAGCACCAGGAATCCCGCCAAAGGAAACCCGCACAAATCACGTATGTTGCCCTGCAGTTTTTCTGTATCCAAAACCTCATTGTTGTCAAAAGGAGTTGTCAGGGGAGGGATGATACCTTTTATCTTTTTCATAACAGGAAAACTTTATTTGTAAACTGCCCGGCAATACCCGGCCATTAGTAACCCAAATCCCTTGATACCAAGTTTTTCAGAGGCATGCCTTCACGACTTCTGTGATAATTTTCCATGACCTGCGGCGCAATTGAATCGGGATCAGTCAGGCTGGCCACGTGGGGTGTGATGTCAATTCCCGGCTGCTGCCAGAACAAATGGTTTTCCGGCAAGGGTTCTTCCTCAAATACATCCAGATGGGCTCCGGAGATATGCCCCTCGTCAATGGCGCTTATCAGGTCCCTTTCGTTTACGTGGGCACCCCTTCCGAAATTGATCACATAGGCATCTGCGGGTAACGCCTTTAGCAGGGAATAATTGATGATCCCCCTGGTTTGCCGCGTGAGCGGTAACAAACATATGAGAACATCCGACACTTTAAGGAAATCATTGAGCTGGACCGTTCCATAATATTTATCATAGGACGTGGGCTGTCCGCCGGTTCTGTTCCAGCCTGATACCCTGAACCCAACACGCTGAAGCTCACTGGCAACATGGTGCCCGATCATCCCCGTGCCCATGATCCCAATCCCTATATCCTTTATGCGCAGATATTCGTGTTTTTTCCAGATAGAAGCTTCCTGATAACGGGTATAGCGGGTGAGTTTCCGAAGATGCTTCATCACCACGGCCAGTGCAAACTCAAACATGTCTGCTGACAGCAAGCCGTCGATGATGCGCACAATCTCCACATGCTTAGGTATCTGGGTGTCGCTCAGCAAATGGTCAACCCCGGCCCCGAACGATGATATGCATTTTAGGTTGGGATACTTTCTGAACATCTTTTTGGGATGATTCCACGATAGGGCAAAGGTAATGTCCAGAGGGTCCTTAACCTCTTCCGGCAGAAAAACGGCAACCGAAGGATCCACAGCGTTCAGGGCATCCTTCCAGCGATTGAGTTTTTTACCGGGACTAACAATCAGTATGGACATAATGCGATTCCTTTCTTTTTTTCTTTGTGGTTTCTTTGCATTAAAATGCGACAATCATTTGAAAATCAATCTGGTGTTGTTTATTTACACCTTTCAAAAAGTTGCCGCATAGGATATTTCCAGCCGGGTGACATACACTTCACCTTTTTGGATATTGACAGGATGGATACCACCCTGCCCGTCCCAGAGGTTGGCATACAATCCGCCCTCTTCTTCAATAAACACAGAATATTGTCCGGGAGGCAGGGCCACCTGGAAAAACCCTGTTTCGTCAGTTTCCACCGAACTCACTCTTTCAGTATGAATGCGGGCATAAAAGCCGCCGTTGGCTTGTTCAGCCTGTGATCTGTGGGTGTATTGGTGAATATGGACCATTCTGCGAACGGGATAACGCCTGCATGCATCTATCGGCGTGCCCTCCGGACTGATCATGGGCATGCAATTGCCTTCAATAAAAATGACCGTTCCAGCCAAGCCTTCCGATATGGTGATTTTGTTTTCATTGTATGTAAGCAGGGCAGGTATATTATTAACCCATCTGTCTGCATCCATCTCATTTTCTGCATGATATCCATTTTCGGCATCATGTCCTTTTTCGTCATCACAAGATTTCATAGAAGCCAGTATCATTAACATTATCAAAAATATCACTTTCATTATTCTTCTTTTTTTGTGGATGATTATTCTTTAAGGCAAATACAGTCATTTTGTTGATTTACAAAATATTGACCTACATTATGACAAATCTTCCTGTCCATTGACGTAAACGGTCCTGAATCACCAGGAAGTACGTTCCTTTGGGCAAGCCGGAAACATCCAGCTCAAATGCATTTGTGTGCATATGACTGGTTTGTATTAACGTTTCACCCATTGTATTCAGTATCCGGATGTTTATTTTTCCGCTGAATGGCTCTGTCAGTGTAACGAAGATTTTGTCGCGTGCAGGATTTGGATACAGCGTAAGTGCTGATTTTCCGTCAACATCCTGAATACCAACGGCAACATCAAGGGTTACCACATCCGCAGGGCCCATGATACCGTAAACGTTTTCAGCTGCATAAATGTGGATGCTGCCTTCTTCTTCGATCACATAGTTTAATGTGGTTCCGGAGCCCAGCAACTGGGTGAGTTCCTCATCCGCAAACCATTGCAAGGAGTCGCTTCCCAATGCTTCGATGGTGACTTCCATACCCACGGCCCATTCAACGTCTTCCAGGGGCAAAATATCGGGTCGTGCAATGACCACAAGGTCGTCTGCAATAGACGATCCCTGACCTGGGGGGCTAAACTGATGTATTCCAAAATAATGATAGTCAGCATCTTCAGCTTGGAATATGCCGCCAAAAGCATTGTATCCTTCATATTCTGATTGTGTCATGCTTGTTTCTTCCCAAACAACATGATTCATTTCCGGAGGAAATGGAGCGGTCCCTGCTGCCAGTCTTAAATTATGCCAGCCCGAACCAAGACGGTTGTAAAATGCAACCTTGTACTCTCTGCCGGGATCAAGGATATAGCATCCGCTGATAACCCAGTCATTGGCGGCTTGGGTCATGTTTCCGGTGAAATACACTATATAGTTGCCTCCGCTGTGTGCTAAACCAGGGTCATTTACACGCAAACCCCAGTAGCGATTGTCGTTATTGAGATTGTGGCTGGTCCAGCCTGCTTCCCTCAAAGCGAATATGTTCTCGAAGTCCTGATTAAAAAAGTAGCCGGGACCGGGCAGTTCAACGCGTATGGCGTATAAACGCTTCGTCCCCTGGTTGTTGGATAAATCTCCATCGCCGTCCAACATGAGCTCATAGTCCAGAATATGGCGACCATAGGTGTTAAGGTCAAGGTTAAATGTCATTTCGGCCTCTCCAAGTACCGGTATCTCAGGTACATTCATGGTGATAGTCTGTGGTTCTCCCACTCCGCTTGTTTCAATTTCCAGAACGGATTCCGGGAGGGTTTGGCTGCCGAGGTTCCGGATCACGGCAACCACAGGGGTTTCATCACTAAAGAGACATGGGTCTGTATCGGTGCGGATGGCAAAAACCGAACCGTCAGTTTCGTGGGCTTTACGCAAAGAAAAATCATCCATAAAAATATATCTGCGATGGGGTTCGCTAATGGCGTGGAAAGCAAAGTAATACAAACCCTCTTCCGGCACGGTGAAGGCATAACTCACCCGCCGGTATTGGTAGTTATATATCTCATCCTTCACATCAAACACTTCCACCAGATCATCAGGATGCGGCTGTGACGCAATGCCAAAACGCATACTTTCGGCATAATCGCCGTCAAAAACACGGTAAAAGTAGCTGGCCACATACACAGTGTCCGGCATGAGATGGGCACAACTGGAAAATAACCAGTCATCGGCTGCACTATTTGGGTTAAAGGTATAAAACATCATCCGGTTCCCTGAGTAGGAAAAAGCAGTATAGTTCACACCGAGGTTCCATGTGTAGCCATCGTTGTTGGCATCCACCACCGTCCAGCCTGTCTCTTCCAGTTCGCTGTATTTTTCAAAAGTGATGTAAATATTGCCTGCCTCCGGATTCATGAGTGTGGAGAAGAACTCTATTTCAGCCTGGTTGTTACCTGTTTCCGGTTCATTCACTTCGGGCGGCAGGCTGATGGAAGCGTTTATCTTGTACTTACCATACATCTGTAAATCAGCAAATATCTCAACAGATTCAGTTTGGCCAACAGCCATAAACTGCGTAACTGTTTCCTGCCCCGAGCTGCTGATCTGTCCGTTAGGTTGTGTGACATGCCATTCAACGGTTACCGGGTGATCAAGGGCCTGATTTCCGGAATTGCGGAAAGTAATATGCACGGGTGTTTCGTCAGAGAAATGGCAAGGATCTTCCATGACCTCAATATTATCCAGGGCCACATCAACGTCGTGGTTTCTTTTGATCTCAAAATCATCCATGTATATCCATCCTTCATCTGCATCGCTATGGGCGTGGAAACCAATATAATAGATTCCGTCAGTTGGCGGTGCAAAAGTCACTACCGCTTTCTGGTAGTTCAGGCCAGTGCTGAAGGTATCATGCCACAGGAATTGTTCCATGGATTCGGAGCTTTGATCATCACCGAGATAAACCGACATTCTCTCAGTAGCATTGGTGGTACGACCGGTATAATAGAAAGTCAGCAGGTAATTCTCTCCTTCCTGCATGATCAGGCAGTTGGAGAACAGCCAGTCATCGGCTGGGTTGACCAAGCTGCGGCCACTGCGCATGGATATTTCACCACTCATAGCGAAATTGGCATGTTTACGCATCGACCATGTGATGGGTGTGCCGCCGTCACTGTAGTCGTCGTTGGCGTTTTCGTACCACCATCCGGTTTTGGGGTCAACCAACGCACTATGCCCGTCAACATGGACCATCTCAAAATCATTGAAATATACATCACCTGTGGTAAGGTCCACGGTTGTATTGCGCATTTGGGTTTGATAAACATTGTTATCCGGATTTTCATCACCGGCTAAAATCACTTCTGCATGCAAATCGAAAATGGTATTGAGTTGACTGAGGTCCACATAAAACTGCAGTGTGTCGCGTTGGGTGAGTGCCAGTGTTTGGTCAGATAAGAGGGTGTAGCTGAGGGTGTCGGCACCGGGACTGCTAACGGTAAGCTCTACCTGTGCATTTGCCAGATCTTCCACACCTTTGTTTTCGATCACTACCTGCACGGGTGTTTGTTCGGTGAATGCATTGCAACCCCATGTTTGCTGGATGATATCAAGTGCGGCCGCGTCGTAATCAAGCACGGTTTCAACAGTGAAATCATCCACATAAATCTGAAAAGTATTTGGCCCAGTGTAGTCTGTATAAAGCCCGAAATGGAATTCACCGCTGTAGGGCACCTGAAACACGATTTCGTGGGGCAGATAATCGAAGGTATTGACGATTACCGTATCCAGCAGCGCGACGGATCCCTCAGGTGTGGCTTCATCCATCAGATGGATCGTGAACTCTTCATGGTTATTGGTTCCTTTGGTGGCTTTATAAAAGTGTATTCGATAATACACGCCTTCTTCCATAGTAAAACAATTACTAAATGCCCAATCGTCAGGGTCGGCTTCGAAGCGGTACATATTCAGACTATTTGGCGGGCTGTGTGCATGCCCGGAGAGCTGGCCCATCCGCCACCCAGTACTACCTCCGCTGTTGGTGTGCACATCCCATCCCATTTCCTGCAAAGTCCCCACGTTATTGAAATCAGTGAAGTAGTTTTCATATGCCATGTTGATGCTGTTGTTATTCACAAAGATCGTCAGACTGTCGTTGTGCGGATTTTCATCACCGGCCAGATGGGTTATCAGCATAACGGAATAGGTTCCGTGCAGGCTGAGGTCGGCAAAGAATTCATAATCGTATGTTGCGCCGGGTTCAAGTACCTGGTTATGATGGTAAGTATAACTGTTTTGTATTTCTGTGGGAATGTGGGTTACAATGAGTTCCACGTCGAAATCCTGCTGCGGGTCCAGTCCGTTATTGAGGAAAGTGGTGTTTACGGGAGTTTCTTGCGAAAAATCACAACCCTGTGCTTCTACGACAATTGCAGAGGGTAACAGATCGGCAAACAGGATGCGTTCAACAAAAATATTGTCTAAGTAAATAAAACGGTGGTCGGCCGGGCTATACACGTGGAATGCAAGGTAATATGTCCCTTCTTCCTGCACGGCAAACTGTACCTGTTCGGTGTTGAATGCTTCATTGCTGAAATCGGCAAGATCGGTGAGTTCTATAGAGAAATCTTCATGATGCGGTGATGTACCGATCAACACGCGCATGCTCTCCGGGTGGTCTTCATCCCACGCACGGTAATCAAAGCTCAGGCGGTAGTTTTCACCTTCCAGCAAGTAAAAACAGGAAGTGATCAGCCAGTCGTCGGCATCTTCCATGGTTTCCACTCCATCATTGCCGGGGTTAAGTTTGCCATAACGCATGGAATTAAATCCGCTGCTTGCAAACTGGTTCGGCCCGGTGGCAATACGCAGCATCCATCCGGATGCATTATCATTTGCATTAACCACATGCCAGCCTAGATCTTCAATATACAGGATTTCATCAAAATCGGTATGATACACTTCGTCGCTTACCGGCCAGTTTACCGATACCACATTCCTAACAAATGTGTTGTTGGCGGGCAGTTGGTCTCCCGGATAGCTTACGGTGGCAGAAAACTCGAACTGCAAGCCCTGGGTTAGATTTGGAAATACCTCCAGGATGGTATCAAGACCGGAAGCCAGTTCATCCACAAAAAATGAATCGCTGTCCACTACTATACCGGCAGCATCTTTAACCTGCCAGCTTACCGGTATCTGTTCAGCCTGCTGCTGTCCAAAATTTGCCAGTACAATGTGGGCCGGTGTTGCTTCGGAGAAGTTACATCCTGCATCCATGATGTATGCATTGTCGATGGCAAGGTCGATGGCTCTTTCGGCAATTCCGGATATGACCAGCGAAAAAGGCTGCCTTTTGTTTGTCGCATTAATGGGGTCAACAATGGAATCTTTGTGGGATACCTGTACGAGGTATTGCCCCGGTTCCGGGAAGAATATCTCAATTTTTTCCACGTTGTCAACCACATTATCCCCCTGTGTAGCCGGGGCGGAAGGGTTATCGGGATCAAGTTTCCATGGGTAAAATACTTCATCGTCCGACAGGCGTGTGATCCTTAAGTCAAGATCATTAACCAGCATGGGTGTGCGGTCATTGAGTGCCGGTTCCAGTGGTGTACCCGGTACATCGGTCCATGCCAGGGTAGCCACCAGTGGCTGCTGGCCATGGGCATAAACAGTTCTGCTGTAGGTTGGCAACACGGTTTGAACCAGGTTTCTTTCCTGGATGATGGTTGTGTTGTCTTTGTAAGGGAGAATTTTGGCGGCAGCTTCCATATCGGCCAGTCCCCATCCGTGCAGATAATCAGGGCCCGGGTGTTCACCTGCCTCCCTGGTGGTGTGGATCATGAGTGCTTTCAGGGTGGAAGCCCTGAGGTAACTGCCATAAAGCTGTTTGTTTAACTGCTGTATGAGTCCCAATGATCCTGTAATGGAGGGTGCAGCCATGGATGTACCGGTTAAGTTAACATAACTGGTATTGGTGTCCACCCATGTAGAAAGCAGGCTTTGTCCATTGGCCACCACGTCGGGTTTGATACGGCCGTCATCGGTGGGGCCGGTATTGCTGAAGTCACTCAGAACTACACTTTCCGGACCGGTGTATTCGGGCACGTCATGCACCGATCCAACAGTAATTACATTTTTTCCCAACACGAGCGTGGAAATACAGTCATAACCTTCGTAACCGCCGTCAGGCTCACGATAGTCTGTTGACTTGACCCACTGACCGATATCATGATCAAACACATTGTGCTCTTCGCCCGGATCAGGACCTACTGTGCCACGGTCATTACCAGCGGCATGCACCTGTAAGTAGAAGGGGGCGAGGTAAGTGATCTCATCACGAATGCGTGTTTCTTCAGTGTAGAAGCCAAATTTGTAATCGGTAACATTGCTTACCCGGGTGTCGCCATACCACCACCATTGGTTCATGTGGAAAAGCCAGCCTGTTGGTCTTCCGTAAGAATGGTTCGACAGAATGGCCCCATCGGCGGCGGCCTGGATCATCTCCACCTCGTCATTTTGGAAGTCATATGCATGTAAAAAAGCAGAAGGTGCCATCCCTTTTGCCGTGGGAACCATCCCGGCAGCAACCATTGTACCGGCCACATGGGTTGCATGGCCGTTCATTACAGCGTTTTCATCCATCTGTGTCGTACGGTCACCAAACTCCTGGTGGGTATGCCGGATGGAGCCCCCATCCCAGATATTCAGTGTAATATTGTCACCATTCAAATTGAGTTCAGAACTGCCACCGCTCCATAATCTGTTGGTGTTAAGTGATTTGGCGGCAAATAGATTCAGTGTTTGATAGTAAATGGGCTCCCCCCTGTCGCTGAAGCCCATCAACCTGACCAGCATGGTGGTATCACGCAGTTCGATCATTCCCATTTGGCGGGCCTGAAAAAGAGAAACCATTTCCCTGTTGCGTTCCCATTTAGCCGATGTTTCGACCCAAAGCCGGTGCAATGCATCTTGTTCTGCTGCGTCAATGGCTTTTTGCACCGGAGTTTCCGCCTGTCCGTGAAGCATGAGGGAAAATAAGAGGGCAATAAGATAAAAGAAACTGGTTGTAAAAACTGATCTGATCATGTTGGTAGGTTTTATATGTTGAACTGACAGGAGGGATGGGATCTTTCCGGCAAGACGGCTGTGCAGATAATATATTTGAAAGTTATCTCACAGGCTATGAAAGAAATCATTCCTTGTTAAAATACAAAAATACAAAATACCTGTATAACAATGTGAAAATGTACCAATGTGCCAATTAATCAATGTGCCAATGTGAAAATGTACCAATTTATCAATGTGAAAATGTACCAATGTGCCAATTAATCAATGTACCAATGTGAAAATGTACCAATTTATCAATGTGAAAATGTGGAAAGGTCGAAAGGTCGGGTCTAAAATGACTATCCTTTGCGGTTTTTGCGTGAAAAATTTTGCGGCCTCTGCGAGGAATAAAGAGCA
>SL_3KL_010_SEDDRAFT_10002796_pt1 | contig 15891 bp, 12 predicted proteins | sample SodLakKL_010_SED_2_FD_10381 | JGI IMG/M metagenome (IMG submission 10381) | reverse complement strand
CCATCTGCTTCGTTGCGAAAGCCTTGAAATAGACTACTATGTCGGCGGCTTTCGACGCCTTGCATCTGACCTAAATTAAAAGCATGAATAATGCAGGTTCAAAAAAAGATGGTGATACAATTTTGCACCACCATCTTTTGTCATTCTTTAATTACCTATTCTCTATCTGATCTCCACTTCTATCCAGCCGGAACGGTCTGGTGGTTCTGGAACCGGCCAGGGCCTTGGGGGATTTTCTTCCAGCTCTCTGAGAAGGATTTCCACGGCTTTTTCTAAAGAGGGATCCTCCCCGCGGGCGATCTTATGTGGTTCGTCAACCACCTCAATATCAGGATATACACCAATACCTTCGATGATCCATTCACCCTTGTCATTATAGATACCAAACCGGGGCACACCGATGTAGCCGCCATCTTTCAGCCGTGCATTGCCTGTCATACCTACAAGTCCACCCCAAGTGCGTGTTCCGATGATGGTGCCAAGTCCTCTCTGGCGGAAAAAATAGGGGAAGGCATCTCCGCCGGAAGAGCTAAACTGGTTGATAAGCATTGCCTTTGGTCCGTCATGGGCAACACCGGGAGTGCGCATTGGGTAATCCAGACCTGCACGGTACCACTTGGCATGGGTTTCGCGTGTCAGGATCTCCACCATGCGGTCGGGAATAAAGCCACCGCCATTAAACCTTTCATCAATGATCAATGCATCCTTGTGATGGTATGCGTACATTCCCTTAAACAGTTCCCTGTTACCGTCGAACGAGGTATTGGGCACATAGATGTAACCGATGCGGCCGCCTGAAAGCTCATCGACCATAGCACGGTTGGTTTCGACCCAATCGAGGTGGCGGAGTGCCACCTCACTGGAGATGGGCCTGATGGTATAGGTGCGTGCTCCCCTGCCATCGGGACGACTGTTTACAGTTATCTCGGTGGATTTGCCTACGCGTCCCTCAAGAAACTTGTAAGGGTTAACAGATGTTGTTACATCGTTACCGTCAATACTGATGAGGTAATCTCCTTCGCGCACGTCAATGCCCTGCTTGGTAAGCGGTGAACGCAGGTCATTATTCCAGTTCTCTCCCTGATAGATCTTGACGATCCGGTATCTGCCGTTTCGGTGATCTGCTTCAAGGTCTGCCCCCAGCAGGCCCGTTTCAATGCGCTCAACGGTTTCAAAATCACCATAGTCAACATAGGCATGACCCGTATTGGTTTCTGCAATGATTTCACCGAACATATAATCCAGATCGAAGCGGTGATTGAGATATGGCAGCAATTGAGAATACCTTTCGTAGAATCCTTCCCAGTCAATTTCATGAAGGTTTTCCACATAGAAAAAGTCACGGTAAATGCGCCACCCATCCAAAAAGATCTGCTCCCACTCTTTCATTGGTTCAATACGCATGTTCATATCGCTGAGATCAAGCAGTCCTTCGCCGGCAGTACGACCGGGAGCAAGGCTTTCAACCCCGTAGTCGCCCCGGTGCTGATACAGGAACTTGCTTTCGTTCGCGCTTACGATACCGGAGCTGATCCCATCCATGATCGACTGGTCATTTTGGTCACTTAGAACATAGCGGCGCATGCCTCTTCCGGTGAAATATACCAGACCGTCCTTCACCGGTTGCAAGCCCCAATAGCTTCCTGCTGACATCGGGAATGCAACCGTACGCTGATCAACACCATCGAAATCAATGCGTACGCGTATCTCATCATCGTCATCGGTTCCTGAATTGTCGCCGTTGGCGCTGGGCTCTACGGTTTCAGTGGGCTCAAAAAGCCTTGGACTTTCATTTGTCAAATGCAGTGCATATATCCTGGTGGCCTGGTTATAGAGATAGTTGAATTCAAAACTGGAGAAGGTCAGGTTAAAATCACGGTTTGAGGTAAAGAAGATGTATTCACCGCATTTGCTGAACACCGGATTGCTTTCGCTGTAGGTGTCTCCGGTTAGCTGACGTGCTTCATCGGTTTCAATATTGTAAACCCAAACAGCTCCCAGGCCGTTGCGGCTGCTTTTTGCATAGGTTATCCAACGATTATCTGGAGAGAAATGATATTGCCTGATCTCTTCTGCAGTTGGGCGGTCGATGATTTTGTGGTTACCATTTTCGATATCCAGCAACCAAAGATGCATGCTGCGGTCGAAATAGACCAGGTAACGGCTGTCGTGCGACCAGGTCGGCTGATACTTCCACCCCTGCGATTCAAAAGTCATTTGCCTCGGTTCTGCGTGGGCGTTGTTTTCCAGCAGGTACAATTCATATTCGCCGGTGCTGTCATCGTAATATGCTATCCAGCGTCCGTCTGGCGACCATTGGGGGTAAACCGCCCTCACACCCTGCTGTCTGGTGAGGTTGTGGGTGGTACCATCGCCGGCGGGCACGGAAAATATGTCGCCGCGGGCATCAAAAAGAACCCGGTTGCCGGTTGGTGATATGGCCATGCTGTGGATATTGTCCTTCACATTTTTCCTGTAAGGAAGGGTATTGGAGAAATCATACTGAATATTAACCCTCACGCGCTCCAATTCTTCGGTATCCAGATCAAGACGGAAAATGTGTCCGCCACTTTCATACACCAGCCGGTTGCCGGTACCGCTTGGCCACATCACATCAAAATCATCATGAAAAGTGATCTGTTTAATATCCTCTGTGTTGACATCGTAGCTGTAAATGTTCAGCCATTTGTCGCGGTCGGAAGCGAAATATATCTTGTCGCCATACCAGTGTGGGATATGGTCGGTGCCTTTGAAATCGGTGATTTCGCGAGCAGTATTTTCCTGCAAGTCGTATATCCACAGGTTGGAGGCGCGACCACCCTTATAGCGTTTCCATGTGCGAAACTCCCGGTCCACGTAAGCGAAAACCATTTTGTTGCCGTCGGGTGAAAGTACGCCAAATCCGCCGTGAGGGATGGGCAGGGGTTCTTCCAGCCCCCCTTCGATGTCAACCAGGAAATATTTTCCCATGCGGTCCCCGTAAGGTGTCCGGTTGGCACGGAACAGCACTTTCCTGCTGTCTGGTGTCCAGCCTAATACCACATGGTCAAACCCACCTCTTGGCGGCATGGGGCCTACGTCGTTATACCAGGTAAGCTGTTTCGGTGCGCCACCCTGAGAGGGCATGACGTAAATCTGACGTGTGCCACTATACTCAGCGGAAAAAGCAATCCACTGACCGTCGGGTGAAAGTTTGGGAAACAACTCCAATCCTTTGTGCGAAGTGAGCTGACGGGCGTCACCACCAACGGCATCAACGGTCCAGATGTTGCCGGCATAAACGAACACAATCTGATCGCCGCTGATGTCCGGGAAACGCAATAAACGCATGTCTTCAGTAGCCTTCAGGCCATTGAAAAACAATAAAACAAAAATCGAAGCAAAAATCTTCAATAAAGAATTACGCATAGGATGAAAAATTTATGTGAATAAAAAGGATACTTGTTAAAAAAGTGAAATCCATGAAAAAGTGGTGAAAATTACGCTTTTTTTTTTAATCGGGAAAAAGAAAGATACAGAAGGTATGCAAGATTCCGGTTACTGTGATCGTATGATGGCACGAAAGGAGAAATAAATGTAACTTTGCGGGGTTATTCTATAAAAAGTTGTATTGATTCACTACAGTTAGAGGAATTGTTATAATGAGTTTTGTTTTTCCCGGATTTTTATTTGCCTTGTTTGCCGTCAGTATTCCTGTAATCATTCATCTGTTTCGATTCAGGCGGTTCAGAACGGTTTACTTTCCCAATATTGCATTTTTGCAGCAGTTGAGTGAAGCATCCGACAAGGAATCCCGATTAAAGCATTTGCTGGTTCTCCTGGCAAGGATACTGGTAATTGCATTTCTGGTGATGGCTTTTGCGCGTCCTTATATTCCTTTTGGTGATGAGGAAATTACCGGTGAAGGGAACGCAGTGGGTGTTTATGTTGATAACTCTTTTAGCATGAATGCTTTGTCTGCNCAAGGCCGTTTGCTTGATCTGGCCCGGAACAGGGCATTGGAAATTGCCTCCATGTATGGTCCTGCTGACCGTTTCCTGCTNCTTACCAATGATTTTGAAGGCAGGCATCAGCGCTTTGTGAGCCGTGAGGAATTTATTGACATGGTTCAGGAAATCAGTGAATCGGCGCAGGTACGTTCAATTGCTGATGTGATGCGCCGGAAATCAGAATTATTTTCTGAAGAGCCTGCCGGAAACAAGCGGGCATACTATATCAGTGATTTTCAAAAAAGCACCACCGGACTTGAAGGTGCTGTCATCGATACGGTACCTCCAGCATATTTTATACCTCTGCAGGCCTCCCAAACCGACAATGTTTTTGTTGATTCGGTATGGTTCGATTCACCGGTGATCCTTGCCGGTCAACCCGTTACCATGGGTATCCGCATCGTTAATTCCGGTGTTCAGAGTTTGGAAAACCAGCCTCTGAGGTTATTTGTGGATGGCCAGCAGAGATCGGTGGTGTCCTATTCCATTGGTCCGGAAGATCAGACTTTGGTCGAAGTAAGCTGGGCAGCAGGCACGCACGATTTGCAGCAGGGGCATGTGGAAATCACCGATTATCCCATTGACTTTGACGACAGGCTTTATTTTAGCTACAGGGTTACCACTGAGATTCCCGTGATGAGCCTCGACGGAAATGGCCCGAGTCCTTATCTACGTGCGCTTTATGGCGGTGATGAGTTGTTTGCCTTCCAAACCATGCCTTCATTTGCCATCGATTTTTCAGCATTTACAGATTACAGCCTCATCGTCATGAACCATTTCAACAGGGTGCCGGCGGGGCTGGCCTCCGCCCTTCGTTCATACGTGGAAGAAGGCGGTACATTGGCTATATTCCCCGGACAGGAAATTGACCCGGCTTCCTACAATGATTTTTTCATGAACATGGGTATTGATACCTACGGCCGGCTCGACACCACTTCCATACGTGTTAGCGTTCTCAATGAGATGCACGCCGTTTTTGAAGGTGTTTTTGAGCATTTGCCTGAAAATGTAGATTTGCCAAGGGTTTCACAACATTATGCCATTTCCCGGACCATAGGCTCCATGGGAGAAAACATCCTTCAGCTGCAGAATGGGCTGCCTTTCCTCGCTTCATATCCGGTTGGCAACGGAAGGGTGTTTCTTTCGGCAGTGCCACTTGATGATGCCTTCAGTAACTTCCAGCGACACTCACTTTTTGTACCGGTAATGGCGAATATTGCGCTGCAAAGCGGTTATATGCAGCCCCCTTACCACACCATCGGTGATGGGAAACCAGTTATCACCCGCCGCCGGAGTGCACAAACCGATCAGGTGTACAGGCTCAAAAGAGACCAGTTTGAAGTAATCCCCGAACAACGGCGATCAGGCAACCAGGTGCAATTGTTTTTCCATGACCAGATCAGCCGGGCCCAAAACTATATACTTATGCTGGGAGACGAACAAATTGGCGGCTTGTCGTTTAACTATGACCGGCGTGAATCGATACTGGACGCATATACAGAACGCGAGCTGCAGAACCTCCTTGCGGATTTGCAGGCTACTTCAGTCCAGGTAGTGGATGCAGGTGACAAGCCCCTGGACCAGGTGCTGCATGAAATGGCCATGGGCCGGCAGTTGTGGCGGTTATTCGTGATACTGGCGTTGCTGTTTTTGCTTTTTGAAGTACTGATCCTTCGTTTCTGGAAATAATCATCCTTAAAGAAAAAATGAGATAAGAATAATATGATCAATGAAGAGGAAATATATGATGATATGAACACAGGGCCTGATGAAGGTGATGATCGTGTGAATGAAGGAGTTGCGCCGGAAGAGAAACAGCCGGACAACATGCTTCCTTTTGACGGTGGCGGCAATGATGGTAAGCCCGTGGCCAGGCTCTCGGGTATGTACCAGGACTGGTTTCTTGATTATGCTTCATACGTTATTCTTGAACGCGCCGTTCCGGATATCCTCGATGGATTAAAACCTGTTCAGCGTCGCATCCTGCATGCCATGAAAGAACTGGACGACGGCAGGTACAACAAGGTAGCGAATATCATCGGCCACACCATGAAGTATCACCCCCATGGCGACGCTTCCATCGGTGATGCCCTCGTGCAGCTTGGCCAAAAAGATTTGTTGATCGATACCCAGGGTAACTGGGGAAACATCCTCACCGGCGATAGTTCCGCCGCTCCAAGATATATTGAAGCCAGGCCATCGAAGTTTGCCCTGGAAGTGCTGTACAATCCCAAAACCACCACATGGAAGCCCAGCTACGACGGGCGAAACAAAGAACCCCTGCAACTGCCCGTCAAATTCCCCCTCTTGCTGGCACAGGGAGTGGAAGGCATTGCAGTGGGTCTCGCCTCCAAAATACTGCCGCACAACTTCATTGAACTGATCGATGCCTGTATCGCCTTCCTCCAGGGGCAAGAACCCGACATCCTTCCGGATTTTCACTCGGGAGGTTATGCAGATTTTTCAAAATACAACGGAGGCCTCAGGGGTGGCAAGGTGCGCATCCGGGCCAAAATATCAATCCAGGATAAGAAAACATTGGTGATCACTGAGATCCCCTTCGGAACTACCACGGTAAGCCTGATGGACAGTATCGTGGCCGCTAACGACAAAGGGAAGATCAAAATCAGAAAAATCGAAGACAACACAGCGGAAAATGTAGAAATTGTGGTGCATCTGGCCCCCGGCATATCTCCTGATCAGGCCATAGATGCCCTTTACCTGTTTACTGATTGCGAAGTAAGCATCTCACCCAACTGCTGTGTGATTGACGATGGCAAGCCCCGCTTTCTGAACGTCAATGAAGTTCTGAAAAGATCTGCAAATCATACCCTGGAGCTGCTTACAAAAGAGTTGGAAATAGAGAGGGACGAACTCCGCGAGCAGTTGCTGTTTGCCAGTCTTGAAAAAATATTTATTGAAAACCGCATATACCGCAAAATTGAAAACTGTGAAACATGGGAGGCGGTGATCAAAACCATTGACAAGGGCCTGGAACCCTTTAAGGATCAGTTCTACCGGCCCATCAACAAAGATGATATTATTCATCTTACCGAGATTAAGATCAAGCGAATTTCGAAATATGACAGTTTTAAGGCCGACAAGGAAATCAATAAACTGGAAGAGCGGCTGAGGGAGACTCTTAACCATCTTGAGCATATTGTGGAGTTTGCTATCCAATATTACCGGGCCATTAAAAAGAAATATGGGAACGGCCGTGAGCGCAAAACGGAGATCCGGTTTTTTGACAGCATTGAGGCCGCCCGCGTTGCCGTGGCCAATGAGAAGCTTTATGTGAACCGTAAAGAAGGGTTTGCCGGCACCTCTCTGAAAAAAGACGAGTTTGTATGCGAATGTTCTGACCTTGACGACATAATTGTATTCAGAGAGGACGGTACATACATGGTAACCAAGGTAACGGAGAAGTCGTTCATCGGTAAAAATGTGATTCATATTGCGGTATTTGAGCGCAACGATGAGCGTACCATATATAATGCCATTTACAGGGACGGTGCCGGCGGAGCAAGCTTTATGAAACGTTTTGCCGTTAAAGGGGTGACCCGCGATAAGGAGTATGACCTGACCAAAGGTACCAAAGGCAGCAAGGTGTTGTATCTGACCGCCAATCCAAACGGGGAAGCAGAAGTTGTTACCGTTTACCTGCGGCACAAAGCGCGCCTGAAAAAGACAGTCTTTGATATGGATTTCAGTGACCTGGCGATCAAAGGCAGGGGAGCCACAGGAAACATCCTGACCAAGCATCCGGTGCGGCGAATCGTATTGAAAGATGAAGGTATTTCAACCCTGGGAGCCATCGGTATCTGGTTTGATGATACAGTGCTGCGCCTCAATTCTGAAAAACGCGGGAAATACCTGGGCGATTTCAAAGGTGATGAAAAAATCCTGGCCATATTTTCATCAGGCAACTACCGGGTCATGAATTTTGATCTTTCCAACCACTTTGATGAGAATCCGGCCATCATTTGTAAACTCAAACCCGGATTGATCATTACAGCCGTTTACTTCGACGCCAGTCAAAACTACCATTATATCAAACGTTTTGAACCGGAAATCAACGGAAAAAAAACAGGATTTGTTGGTGAAGAAGAAGGCAATAAGCTCGTGCTCATAAGTATTGATGCATATCCCCGGTTAAAGGTTACATACCCTGAATCAGACCGGAGGCAAAAAACAGAGGAGGAGATTGAGGTAAGTGGGTTTATTAGTGTGAAAGGATATAAGGCAAAAGGGAAAAGAGTTTCACAAACTGAAATAAACCGGATTGAATGGCTTGAGCCGCTGCCTGAAAAAGAAGACGTTCAGCCTGAAGAAATTCCGGATAGCAGCCGGGAAGACCCAACTTCTGTTGATGGAAAGGTGCATGAAGAGCCTGCAGAAGAGGAGAATAGAGCGGAAGAAGTAGACCGGCAATCTGCGGATGAAAAGACGAAGGACAAATCATTGCCGGACCATAAACAGAGGCAGATCAGGCTGGATCTGGATATCTAGGATCAGGGAAAAGCGTTCGGCTACTAAGTATTAATAGGGTAAATAACCTTTAAAAGCGGTAAGCTTCATAAACACATCAAAAACCGGATCATGGAAAAGATCAGGATTGGAATCAACGGTATTGGAAGAATTGGTAAGCTGTTATTCAGGCTGATACACCATCGGAATGATATGGAAACGCTGGTTGTGAACGACCCCATGGATTTACATGCGCTTGTACATCTGCTGAAATACGATACGGTGCATGGTGCATTCGGACAAAGCGTTGGTGCAGATGAGGATCAGCAGCAAATTTTGGTCAACGGCAGGAAAATCCGGAAATATGGGTATCATGACCCCTCAGATATTCCCTGGCATAAGCATGAGGTGCAGGTGGTTGTAGATGCCTCGGGCTTGTTTGTCACGCGAGAAACATTGCAAAAACATGGGAAAGAGGGTGTCAGGAACATTGTGCTTTCTTGTCCGCCGGCGCAAGATCTGGATAATATGATCGTAATCGGGGTCAATGAAGACAGTTTGCGCCCCGGTCAGAAGATTATCAGCAATGCCTCTTGTACCACAAATTGTATTGCACCGATCTTACAATTGATTGAGGGGTACTGGGGAATTGATCGTGCTTTTATGAATACGGTTCATCCCTTTACCAACAGCCAGAATGTGACGGATGGACCCCACAGGGATTTGCGAAGGGGCAGATGCGCCAATCAAAATATCATTCCCACCACCACCAGTGCCATCAAAGCAGTGCACAAATTGATGCCCGGTTTGGCTGGTTGTTTCGACGGTTTGGCCACCCGTGTGCCTGTCAGCGACGGTTCTTTCGTGGAGTTAAATGCCATTCTCAGGGGAAAGACTACAGTGGCAGAAGTCAATGATCTTTTCAGGGAAGCGGCCGGGGGGCTCCTGGGTGGAATAATCCAGTATTGTGAGGATCCTATTGTGTCCAGTGATGTTATCGGAAATCCCCACTCAGCGGTATTTGATTCACTGAGCACACGTGTGCTCGGTGGCGACTTCCTTCAAATTATCGCATGGTATGATAATGAATTCGCCTATGCCAGCCGACTGGTGGATCTCATTGCCCTGTTGAGAAAGCATTGGACTTCCCGTGATCAGGTTTAGCCATATTTTTCCGGGATCATTTCAATGATCCGTATGATGACCCGGGTAGCTTTTTCCATGCTTTCCAGTGGGATAAATTCAAAACGGCCGTGGTAATTATGGCCACCGGTAAACAGGTTGGGGCAGGGGAGCCCCATGTATGACAAACGGGCACCGTCGGTGCCCCCGCGAATGGGGATCACCCTGGGCTTTACAGAGACACTTTCCATTGCCTCCCTTGCCAGCGATACAATATGCATCACATCGGCAATTTTACTCCGCATATTGTAGTACTGATCTTTCATCTCCACATGCAGGGTTTTGCTGCCATATTTCTCATTCATCCCGGCGGCAATGCGATGTACGGTGTTTTTTCTTTTTTGGAAGCGTTTGTTGTCATGGTCACGGATGATGTATTCCAAACGTGCTTCCTCAACGGCACCGCTAAAGCTTGTCAGGTGGAAAAAGCCTTCATAACCTTCAGTATGTTCGGGTCTTTCACTTTCGGGAAGCATAGCATTGAACTCCATACCCAACAATGCTGCATTCACCATTTTGTTTTTTGCATCACCTGGGTGGATGCTTTTGCCCCTGATGGTAATTTTCGCGAAAGCGGCGTTAAAGTTTTCATATTGTAACTCACCAAGACCCCCGCCGTCAACGGTAAAGGCGAAATCCGCACCAAATCGCTCAACATCAAAATGATCAGCACCCTTGCCGATTTCCTCGTCAGGTGTAAAAGCAATTTTTATTGGTCCATGCGGCAGGCCGGGGTTTTCCGACAGGTATCTTAAGGTAGCCATGATTTCAGCAATGCCTGCTTTATTGTCTGCTCCCAGCAAGCTTGTTCCGTCGGAAGTGATCAGCGTCTGACCGATATAATCCAGCATAATTGGGAATTCACGGACCTGCATGATGATGTTTTCCTTTTTGTTGAGCACCAAATCACCTCCTGAATAATTGCGGTGGATAAGGGGTTTGATTCCGGAGCCGTTCATGTCGGGGCTGGTATCCATGTGGGCAACAAATCCCGCAACAGGAAGAGGTTTATCGGTGTTGGAAGGCAATGTGGCCATCACGTATCCGTGTTCATCTGCTGATGCATCTTTCAAACCCAGTGCCTTCAGCTCTGCAACGAGCATGTCGGCCAGGACCAGCTGGTTTTCAGTGCTGGGGAAGGTGCTGGAAAAGGGGTTGCTGGTGGTATCAACAGCCACATATTTCAAAAATTTCTCCAGTAAAAACGCTTTCAGGGAGCCTGTATCTGTCATCTTGGCCTATTGTTTTGCCTGTGGGTGCATCAGTATTTTGGGATACAAAAATAATGCAGATTATCAATCCTGATGATCTGCATTTAAAAAATCAAGTAAAATTTAAGGAATTGCCGGTAGAATAAATGCTGTCCTTTGTCTGGTCAATTCTTGGGCCGGAGCTTATCTGGTTACCTGTATCCGGTGTGTTACAACGTCATTGGTTGTGTAAACCTGCAGGAAATAGATTCCGGCATGGAAGCCCTGTACATCCATTTCATGAAGGTTGTCGTTGAGCTGAATGCTGTAAACAATCTGACCAAGGATGTCAATCAGGCGTATTTCCTGGATATTGATATTGCTTTCAATGAACAGCTGATTCCTGGCCGGATTGGGATAAACATTGGTTTCTACCTGAACCGGTACTGTTGTTTGCAGTTCGTCGGGGGTAAGGGTAAGCATCAGTGAGGTATGTTTATTTACTGTTACGGTACCTTCTTTCTCAAAATAGCCATCGGCAATTATTTTGTAAAGGTATTCCCCGGTTTGGATTTCGGGAAAAAGATAGTTGCCGGCTTTGTTTTCTTTGCCGTTCAAAATGATTATTGCATTCGCCAGAGAGGTTCCTGTATTATCCCGAACATCAAAACTGAGATTCCAGGTTTGGATGAGGCCATTGTCTGTTCCGGGAGCGTTTTCCATTGAGTTTCCGGCTTCAGCCGTAGTCAACATAACAGATACCCGCATCGTAACCGGATGACTGTGGGGCATTTTCAGCCTGTAAGCTTATTGCAAAGAATAAAATCAGCCAGGCAGTCAGGTTATTTTTCATCGTTTCGTTGTTTGGTTTTTTACCTCTATTGAGGCCATCATTCTCCATCAAATTTAGTGCCGCAATTTCTTCAGCATAATGCCGGCCATAAACCTTCCGGAAACGCCGTTTCCGGCCCTGGATGAAAAAAAACTACTGTCTTCGCATTGGCAGCAAATCCCTGCCAGTTCTATGTTTTCTTCTTTTACTCCTGCTTCTTTCAGTTGCCGGATATTGGCTTCCCACTGGTCGAAAATATATTTTCCGGGTCGGTCCGCAGCAGGTTTGATAATATTCAGAAGCGAGCCAAGGGTGACTTTTGCTTCACGGTAAACGTCGTCGCCCACTTCATAGCAGCATGGGCCGTTTGATGGTCCCAGTCCCGCCAGGATATTTTCTGCCTTGCTTCCGTATTGCTGTATCATTTTTGAGACGGCTTCCCTGACAATTTTCCTCAGGGTGCCTTTCCATCCTGCATGCAGGGAGGCAACAACCTGTTGAACAGGATCGTATAAAAGTATGGGCACGCAGTCAGCGATCTGTACGCCCAGGCAAATGTTCTGCACGTTGGTAACCATTCCATCGGTGTTGATCAGCGCACTTTCTTTTTCCAGTGCACCTTTTCCGCGGCCGGTATCGTTTACAACAGCTACATTGGCGCTGTGGCACTGATTGGCAAAAGTAAACTTTAGCAAGTCCACCCCAAGGGCATCTGCCAGGATGCGGCGGTTTTGCAGTACCTTGAAATTGTTGTCTCCCACGTGGAAACCCACATTCAATGACGAAAAGTTCCGGTCACTCATGCCACCATCCCTGGTGGATACAAAATGCAGGATGTTGTCAAATTTTGCAAGATGGTCGAAGGTGTAAACAGAAGTGCTGCCCAGATCTTGTTTTTGCATGGCAATGGTTTTGGTTAACGTTCAAATGTATGAATTTTTGTTTAATTTTTCGCTATGCGTGAGTTCAAAATCATCAATAATATGAGTTTTTATTACATTTGTTTTTCTGATGATATGAAATATATCGTTCATTGCCGTCAGACCCCTTTACAAATTCTTTTTTATCATGGCAGGAATATATATTCACATCCCTTTTTGTAAGCAGGCTTGCCATTACTGTAATTTCCACTTTTCTGTTTCATTAAAAAACAAATTGGCATTTATTGATGCATTGCTAAAAGAGGCGGAAATGCGCCGGAATTATTTCCACGATCTGCCTTCTCCGGGTTGCAGTACACATATTGAAACCATATATATTGGAGGTGGCACCCCCTCGCTACTGCATACTTCGGAATTGATACGCATTTTTGAAAGAATCAGGAAAGTATTTCCGGCCGGACAGGTAAAAGAAATTACCCTTGAGGCCAATCCCGACGACCTTACCTACGAAAAGTTGCTGTCGTTGAGGCAGTCACCCATAAACCGTTTAAGCATAGGAGTTCAGAGTTTTCATTTTCCGGACCTGCAGTTTATGAACCGGAGCCATTCACCGGTGCAGGCAGTACAAAGTATCAGGAATGCACAAAAGATTGGATTTACCAACCTCACCGTTGACCTGATCTATGGTATTCCGGGCATGAGTGACGCCATGTGGGAGGCCAATCTGAGGCAGTTGATTGATATGGAAATACCACACATTTCTGCATACGCCCTGACCGTGGAGAAAAAAACGGTTTTGGAATATATGATCAGGAAAGGGAAGGTATCTGCCGTTAATGATGAACAAGCCGCCAGGCAATTCAATATCATGTGCGACATATTGGAAGAATCGGGATATGCGCATTATGAAATATCCAATTTCGCTCTTCCCGGTTACCAGTCTCAGCACAATGTGAGTTACTGGACAGGCGTTCCCTACCTTGGGTTAGGCCCTTCTGCTCACAGTTACAAGCCGGGCAATCGTTACTGGAATCCCGCAAACACTTCCGTATATATAGAAACCATGCAAAAGGGAATACCATTTTGGGAAGGGGAGGAGCTGACGGATGCCGATGCATGCAACGAGTATGTGATGACCTCACTTCGCACTTCATGGGGTTGTGATCTTCAGAAAGTGTATGATGAATGGGGCAGGGAGTTTTCAGATTCGCTCCTCCGCCTTGCTGAAAAACATATTCTGAGCGGGAAGATCATGTGTAAAGGGAAAATACTCACCCTGACCAGGGAGGGCAAATTCTTTGCCGACGGTATTGCAGCTGACTTATTCATTGTTGCCGGCCGCTGATCTTTGCCCGGGGGTGAAAAGAAAGCAGATTCTCTTTGAGGTATTCTCTGCTAAGATGTGTGTAAATCTCGGTTGTGGTGATTGATTCATGACCGAGCATGTCTTGTACGGCACGCAGATCTGCGCCACCTTCAACCAGGTGTGTGGCAAAACTGTGCCGGAAGGTATGGGGGCTGATGTTTTTTCTGATACCGGCTCGCTGGGTGAGTTTTTTAATCATGGTAAAGACCATTACGCGACTCAATGCTTTGCCTCTTTTGTTGAGAAAAAGATGATCCTCGAAACCACGGGCAACGTTCAATGTTCTCCTGCTGCTGTCCAGGTAAAGGTTAATATGCTTCAGAGCCTCCCTGCCTATGGGAACCAGCCGTTGTTTATTGCCTTTTCCTGTGACCCTTATAAATTCGTCTGCGGTGTTTAAATCCGATATTTTCAGTTGCAGCAGCTCCGACACCCGCAACCCGCACCCGTACAATGTTTCCACAATGGCCCTGTTGCGCTGGCCCAACGGATCGCTGAGGTCTATGGCCGCAATGATCCGTTCGACCTCTTCTATAGTAAGAAACTCCGGCAGTTTTCTTCCAATGCGGGGTGCATCCAGGTTTGCGGCAGGATTGCCGGTGATGGCGTCTTCCATCATCAGATAATGATAAAAAGCGCGTATGCCTGAAATGATCCTGGCCTGCGTACGTTCGGATACGCCAAGTTTATGAACCCATGCAACAAACAACAACAGGTCATTCTGATCAACGGAAACAGGAGACTTATGCTCCTCCTGCATGGAACAAAAACTTGCCAGCTTCCGCACATCATTTACGTATGCAGCCACTGAATGCTCCGACAAAGACCTCTCCAGCCTTAGATAATCTGCAAAACCCCTGATCCAGCTTTCCCAATTCATTGGCTGTATTGATTATACGATTAAAATATTCCTGCAAGTTCACAATATTATCCGGACACATGCATGGCCTGCCGGGAAACTTTTCTTATGATTGCCCGCAAAATTCCTTAATTTTGGCGCGTGATCGGACTCCGGCATAATGTCTGGCTTGCTGATCCGAATGCAAATGTCTGTTTTCATGAAAAAGAGCAACAATTTACAAATTATTCAGGGAGTTTTGTTCAGACCGGCCCGATTTTTTGCTGAATTTTCAGCAGACCTTCCTGCAATGAGGTCTTTATTTGTTTCATATGGGATGCCTTTGTTCTTACTGGGTGCTGTGGGTCGCATGGTCCGGGAGATGATGCAGGCATTGAATGCCGGCCAGGTTTTACGGGGTGACCAGCTTTCGGTGATATTTATCGTCAGTCTTTGCGCCTACATACTTTCCGTGTGGCTGGGCGGGATATTGCTTTCAAGGCTTGGTAAGGCCTTTCAGAGCGATCCTGACCCTGAACGTTCNATTACCTTNTGCATGCTTGCCTACACACCGTTTATGCTGGTTCAGCCGCTGGTGGCCATCAACCCTGCCATGGGTCCCTTGCTGATCCTGGCCATGGTCTATACCGCATTTTTGTTTGGGAAAGGTGCAACTCCCATACTCACCACGCCACCGTCAAAGGTGGTGGGATTTGCCATCATGGCTTTTTTTATCTTGTTTGCCATTTCGGATCTTACCATCCGCGTGTTCATTTCGTTGTTTATATCAGCTTAGGTTAAGGTTTTTATGTCATTTATGAAAAGAAAGCGTTTTTTTTCATTTCCCGTTTTTTTGCTGGTTAGTTTGCTGATTTATACCGCAGCCTGGTTTCTTTTGATGGCAGATGATGAGCAGCGGGAGACCGTTGCAGATATGCAGGATGATTTGGCCGCGGAAGTGTTGGAGGAACTTGATGTGTTCGGGTTGGCCATTGGCACTTATCGTATTGAACAGGCTGTGGTAAAGCGCAACCAAACCTTGTCACACATGCTGGCTCGTTTTGGTTTGGGTGCAGTTGAAGCAGACATTACCGCCAGGGCAATGCAGGATGTTTTTAGTCCCAGGCGCATAAGAAGCGGCAATCG
>SL_3KL_010_SEDDRAFT_10002795_pt1 | contig 15891 bp, 11 predicted proteins | sample SodLakKL_010_SED_2_FD_10381 | JGI IMG/M metagenome (IMG submission 10381) | reverse complement strand
ACTATTTTTATGAGTAAAACGCTGAAAGCAGTTATTCTTTTATTTGTAATGGCTCTTCTTGCAGGGTATGTAGCTATCCAGGCCCAGTCGGATACACTGCCCGTTTTGGAAGAATCTGTTGCGGTGGAAACAATTGCCATTGAGGCCGCCATGCAGGAAGGGTATACAACTATGGAAGAGTTTATCGCCTCTCCGGACTACGTAAAATTCGTTATTGATAATCTGTGGATTTTGATTGCCGCCTTTCTGGTATTGCTGATGCATCTTGGCTTTGCATCGGTGGAGAGCGGGCTAACCCAGTCGAAAAATGCAGTGAATGTGATCTATAAAAATGTATTTATTCTCTGTACCGGAATTCTCATCTATGCCTTTATCGGCTTCCAGATAATGTATCCGGGTGATTTTAACGGAATCTTCGGATTTGGGGGCTTTGGGATTGGTTTTGATCCGTCTGACCCTGTTGGGATGCTTACTCCGGCATACGGTGAAGAGATGACGATCTGGAGTGATTTTATTTTCCAGGCGATGTTTGCGGCAACCGCAGCAACGATCGTTTCGGGGTGTGTTACAGGACGTATTAAACTGCCTGCATTTATGCTTTTTGGTGCACTTCTTCTGGCTTTTGCCTACCCGGTAACCGGAAGCTGGGTATGGGGCGGAGGATGGCTCGATGAGCTTGGCTTTTATGACTTTGCCGGTTCTACACTTGTTCACGGTGTTGGAGGTGCTGCCGGTCTTGCATGTGTGATTTTGCTGGGCGCCAGGACAGGAAAATACAAAAATGGAAAAACTGTGGGGATTCCTGCACACAATATTCCCCTGGCTACCGTAGGGGTATTTTTACTTTGGATTGGCTGGTTTGGATTCAACGGCGGTTCGGTACTCAGTGCTGATCCGGCTGAAGTTTCCTTTGTTTTTGTAACTACGGCCCTTGCCGCCTGTGCGGGTGCACTTGCTGCAATGGTGACCACCCAGGTTGTCATGAAAAGTCTGGACGCGCCAATGGCGCTTAATGGAATTCTGGCCGGCCTTGTAGGCATAACCGCCGGAGCTGATGTAGTTTCTGTTATGAGTGCGGTAACCATCGGAGCCATTGCCGGCGTTATCGTGGTGCTGTCGATTGTTATGTTCGACAAGCTTAAACTGGATGATCCTGTGGGGGCCATTTCCGTTCATGGTGTGTGTGGCATCTGGGGAACTCTGGCAGTTGGAATTTTTTCTGCCCAGGCCAGTTTTTTGGTACAGTTGCTCGGAACCACAGTCATCCTGGCAGCGACATTTATCTTTTCTTATGCCGTTTTCGGTACCATCAAAGCCGTGATGGGTGTGCGTGTATCACCAGAGGTGGAGTCTGACGGTTTGGATATTTCCGAACACGGAAATCAGGCTTATCCCGATTTCTCTCCGGTAAAAACAACAACTCAGCTTGGCCAGGTACCTGGCTGATTCAGCAGTCAATAAATAAAAAAAGGAGCACTTCCTGATGGAGTCAGGGTGCTCCTGTTGTTTCCGCTCCTATTAAAATTCACAGAAACTTATCTCAATGTACAGCTATGAAAACAAAACTTAAAACTATCATTCTTCTTTTTGCAGGATCATTATTCCTTTTTAATGATGCCTTTTCACAAGTAAGTCTCAGTGCCGAGGTTATGAACCGCTATGTATGGAGAGGAGCCGATTTCGGCAATTCGCCCAGCATTCAGCCTGATATAAATTTTACAGCAGGAAATTTCGAAATTGGAACCTGGGCCGCATTCGCCACCAACGGAAATCCCGATGGGACTGAAGTGGATTTCTACGCAGGCTACACTATTGAATCTGCTGCAGGCGATTTCTCTTTTCTGGTTACAGATTATACTTTTCCCGAAGACCCAATGCACAATTACTTCAGCAGTGAATCCCACTTTGTGGAGCTTGGGCTTGGTTATTCAGGTACGGAATCGTTTCCGGTTAACTTTTTTATCGGTACATTTGTGACCAACGATGATGATAACTCCATCTACTCCAGGATTGGGTATGAGGCAGGGGATGTAGAGCTTTTTATGGGCTTTACTCCATCTGAATCAGCGCTCTACGAAACCAACGGTGCAGCCATCATTGAAACTGGAATATCGGTTTCTAAAAGTGTGCAGATTACCGAGTTTTTCTCCATCGGACTAACCGGTTCGGTCATTGCCAATCCAAACACGGATGATCTGTATTTTTTGTTTGGTTTCGGTTTTTAGAAAGAAAAATGCCCGATCTACTACGATATCTACTGCGATAAAGCTTCGAAGAGCAGGGTTATGGGCAAAATGATGCGTTCGATCTTACGTAAGAAGCCGATTTAAACAGCTATACAGAAAACAATCTCCATGTTATATAACATGTAACAAGCCGGATGAAACTTTTTTAGTCACTCCCTATATCCTGCCTCGAATACACCCTTCAACAAAGTTAAAAAAGCATAAATGCATATTAGCGGCAAGGCACAGCAACTTCCCAGGGTGCTGTATGAGGGTTTTACTTCAAAGATGTAACAAAATGTCTCAGAATCAGTTAAAAAAACTTCAAAAAATGTAAAACACGTTAAATCCTATGAAAACAGGTGCATTAGTGGAGCAGAGTTACATAGTATGTGTTATACTTAATGAAACTATGTTATAAATAAGATGAACCAAAAAAGAAATTATGCTTAAGAAATTAGGAGTACTTCTGTTAGTTGTGCTTTTCGCAGCTTGTCAGAGTGATACAGAACCCCAACAGCAAACAGCAGATCAGCCGCCGCAAGATCCAATGATGCAAGAGCAGCAGCCCATGGCAGATGCTGATGTTTCGGATGATGAACTTGAAACGTTTGTTGAAGTGAACATCAACTTCCAGGAAACCCAGATGGGAGCTCAGGAAGAGATGATGGGAATTCTTGAAGAGGAAGATATCTCGATAGAAAATTATAATCAGATTGCCCAGGGAATGCAGATGGGGCAGTCTGAAGAAGACCTGGAAGTAAGCTCTGATGAGATTGATAAATTTGAGCGGGCATCAGAAAGAGTTGCAGAAATCGAAGAACGCCTGGATGCTGAATTCGAAGAAGCTGTAGCTGCATCTGGTATGGACTCCGAGCGGTTTATGGAAATCAATATGATGATCCAGCAAAATCCTGAACTTATGCAGCGTGTTCAGCAGATGATTCAGCAGGAAGGGGGCATGGAAGGTCAGCAACAACAACCCCCTGCCGACGAATTTTAGGTTATAGATTTTAATAAATTCAACAAAACCAACAGCGCCATTCCTGGTATCCGGGGATGGCGTTTTTTTATGCCTGGTTATTATCCTTAAGTGGAAGCGTAACTGTAAAAATCGCACCACCTTTTGCAGAATTTTTTGCAGAAATGGTGCCTCCGTGCTGATGAATAATATCACGGGAGATGGACAGTCCCAGTCCCAATCCGAATTTTACTTCCGATTTTTTTGTGGAGAAGTTCGAATCGAAAATTTTCTCAATGATCTCCTCATCAATACCCGGACCGGAGTCGCGGATTTCCACCCAGATATTTTTCTGATTATTGTTACAGTTGATGGAAAGTGAGCCGTTTTTACCCATTGCATCGGCAGCATTCAGAATGATATTGGTCCAAACCTGGTTCAGTGCTGCAGGGTTGGCACGGATCATCGGTACTTCAGGCAGGTCCAGGTCAATATCGTAATATTTTATTCGGTTGCTGGTCAATTGAAGTGTATCGTGAATGCCTTCGCGGATGTCGATTTTTTCCCACTCAATATCGGTATCGGTGCGGCTGTAGCTCTTCAGGCTTTTTACAAGGCCTGCAATCCTGTTTCCGGACGATTCAATGTTCTGAAACATTTTACCCAGTTCAAACTGGTTCAGGTAAAAATCGAGTTCCTCCCCTTTCAGAACTTTATTCTCCAAAAGCCGGTCAATTAAACTTACCGGAACCTGTGCCAGTAACCTCAGTTGTGCAGGTGTGGCCTCTTTGAATGATTCTTTCAACTGAGCTGTTAATTCCCGGAGTGTTGCCGTATCGGGATAGCCCGCTTTTCGGCCGGCATCATACAAGCTGATGAAAAAATCATGATCATCGGGTTCTTTTTCAAGTAGTAACATCAGGCTGGAAATCCGCTCCTCCAGCGTTTCTGTAGAGCGGAGGAGTGAGGCAGTCGGGTTGTTTACTTCATGAGCAAAACCTGCCACAAGCTGACCCAGTGTCGCCATTTTTTCCTGATAGATGAGCCGGTCCTGTGCTTCTTTCAGTTCACGGTAGGCTTGCTGCAGTTCATTTCGTTCTTCTCTCAGCTTGTTGTTGGCCGAATTGAGCTTTATCTGCAGGATGATGGTATTTCGGAACCGGTCCAGAAGATTGGCCAGAATCAGCTCGTCCATGTAATTTCTGAACTGTTTATTTTTTTTAAAAAGGGAACGGACCTCCTCATCGGGGATTTTCAGAAGCACAGAAGGTGTCGCAGCTACGGCGGTAGTCAGGGACGGTTCACCGGTCGTAAATGCGATAATGCCGATAAATGATCCAGCTTCGAGCCGTGCAATAGGATAATCGGTATCGGTATCAGGCTTTTTCTTATAAAGTTCGACAGATCCTTCCAGGAGAAGAAAAATATCTTCCAGTGGATCTCCCTCCTTAAGCAGTACCTCTCCCTCAGCCACGCTTTTTAAAAATCGTTCGGACTGACCCGAATCATCAAAAAGCCTGCGAATGAGCTGAACCACCCGGTTCCTGTCGGCAATCCACTGTTTTCCGAGTTTAAATTTCATAATCTACCCTGCATTATTCACCAAGAAATTTGGTTGTGGTCAAGGCGTCTCAAAAAAGGTAGCGGAAACGTACCTGAGTGCGTTGAATAAATTTTAATCTTTGTTTGATGTATCATGCTGATGGACATAGTGATAAAATATATCAACTATTATTTGTAAATAATGAAGGTTACTTTATCGGTCAGTGATACCTCTTCCTGTACGGATGTGTTCGGCGATCCTTTCACCATCCAGTACCTGCATGTATTTCAGGGGTGCCTCTACATGATCAATCACATAATCCGTCAGCAGTTCTTTTGTGATCTTTGTCAGCTCATCCTTTTGCCAGGGTTTGGCTATGTAGTGTTTCAGGTCGGCTTCATTTACAGCCCTGACTGTTTCCTGCAGCCCGGCCTGGCCGGTAATAAGTACTTTTTGGGTGTCTTCTGTCTCGGCACGGTTTTGCATTTCAACGAGCAATTCTACACCGTTATCACCGGGAAGTACATGGTCACATAAAATCAGCCCGATTTCATCATCTTTTTCGAGGATGGAATCGATCAACTCACGTGCTTCTTCGGCAGAATCGGCCATTTCAATCGGGAAAAATTTTTCAAAAACGGTGATATCCCGAACAATCGAATCGAGCACATCAGGCTCATCTTCCACTACCAGTATATAAATTTTTGTTTCCATAATATTATTGGTTTAGAGTATGAACGGCCAGTATATGACCGAAAGAAGCATTATAAGTACAAGACCGATCAAACCGATGATCAAACCGGATGTGATCATATCTTTGGTTTCCAGCAGGCCGGTGCTTACAGCGATGGCATTGGGAGGTGTGGAGATTGGAAGCACCATTGCAAAACTGGATGCAAGTGCAATCACCAGTCCGATCATCATCATCCCGAAAACCTGGCCTTCCATAATACCTGACATCGCCAGGGATATTCCCAGCGGTATCAGAAGTGATGCGGTTACAGTGTTCGATAAAAAGTTGGACATCAGCAGGGCCACGGTTCCAAACACGGCGAGCAGCATCAAATAGCCGAACTGATCCCACGAAATAGCACCTACCATCCATTCGGCCAGGCCAGTCTCTTTCATGGAGATACCCAGCGCAATTCCACCGGCGATGAGCCAGAGTACTTCCCATGGCAGCTTTCGGATATCCTGTTTTTCGAAAGCAGATGTAAGCGTGAGAACCGCTACTGGGATGAGTGCAACAATGCTGCTGCGAATGCCGTGAATGCCCTCGGTGACCCACAATAATACAGTTATGGCAAATGTAGTGTAGAGAACTATTGCGTTGGGTGAAGTTTTCAGTTTACTGTCGAGCGTGAGTGAAATAATGTCCGTAGCAGGGGGATAGAGCCGAAGAAGAACCTTCCAGGCGATGAAGAGCATCACCACGGCAAGAGGTGCGGCATAGATCATCCAGCTGCTGAAAGCAACCTGTAGCCCCTGCTGGTTCAGAGCAGCGATCACAACTGCATTGGGTGGTGTGCCGATGGGTGTGGCGATACCCCCGATATTAGCGGCAAAAGGGATGCAGAGAACAACTCCGATTCTGGCAGGATCACCCGGCTCCATCCGTGCAATAATAGGTAAAATCACAGTGATCATCATGGCAGTAGTTGCCGTGTTACTCATAAAGGCCGACAGAATCGCTGTGACCACCATCAATCCGAGTATGATATACTCCGTGTGTGAGCCGAACGGTTTTAACAGCACACGAGTGAGGTTTTTATCAAAGTCGTATTTTACAGAGGCATCGGCCAATACAAATCCGCCCAGGAAAAGAATGATGATGGGGTCGGCCAGTGTGGCGATAAAATGATTGAAAGGAAGAGGATCGTACACCGCCGCCGAGTAGTCGATAAAGCCTTCTGCACTGAGCAGAATCACCTGGAAAAAAATTACCAGTATAGAGGTGGAGTAGATGGGAATGGTTTCAAACATCCAGAAAACGGCAGCCATCAGGAAAATACTCATCGCAAAGTGGCCGGCGAGAGGAAGTCCCGGAAAGGTGTAAACCAAGGGCATCAAAAAACCTGTAATTCCCAGTATTAAGCCTGTCCATTTTAATTTCGACATGATTAACAGGTCCCCTTTAAATGAAAGATTTTCTTATAGTAAGTTAAAAAAAAGTGAGGTCAGAAATTAGTTCTGATTCTATTTATGCCTGCCAGGGAGAAAAGTGTTTGATAGTCATCAAAGAAGAGGCAAGAAAACTATTATTCTTGAGATCGGGAATAGGCAGGTGTTAAAATTCCTTTTAACCAGTCATTAAATCTATTGGAAAAGGGATGAAGTGACCTTTGTGAAATTAAAATAGGAGAATGCTATTCCGGATTGTAAATAACATTCTCCCTTCGTTCAATTTAAAAACGATATAATAAAGCTTACAGCACTATACTGTAAAAGCACCTCTCAGCAGATCGATGCTGTCTGCAACGGCCTCTTCGTTGGGCGCATGTCCTTCAAATTCGATGGAGATGTAGCCTTTGTAGTTTGCATCCCGAAGAATTCGGGCAATGCGATCATAATCGAGATCGAGTGTATAGAAGCGCCCGCCGCCATAGTAGGTTTTGGCCTGAATGAAAACAGTGTAGGGAGCAATTCTTTCCAGTTGTTCATATTTATCATCCAGAAAGTTGCCGGTATCCATCAATACACCCAGCCAGGGCGAATCCACAGCATTGAAAAGGCGGAGCAAACCATCGGCCGTGGTTGTAAGTCCCCAGTGATTTTCAAGCCCGAGCATTACACCGTGCTCTTCAGCAACTGGCGCAAGCTGCTCAAGTGCGTCTACACACCATTCAAATGCATCTTCATCCGTGTATCCCTCAATAGGCGGTTCGATTCCCCTGAGATCCATCAGCTCGGAGAAGGAACCTGTTGTTCCCCATCGGCCGGTACTGATTCGTATACAGGAAGCACCCAGGTCACGGGCTACCCGAATAAAGCGTTTGGTATCATCAATACTCTGCTGGCGCTCCTCACGGTTGGGGTTTAAAAATCGCTGGTGAGTAGAAAGACAGTTGAGGTGAACACCATGAATCAGGGCATGTTTCTTAAGATCATTAATATAACCCGGGTCTTCACTTTCAAGCTGACGGTGAAGTACATCTACTCCGTGTACACCGAGCCTGGAGGCTTCTTCGATCACATATCGAAGGGGTGTTCGTTCTGAGTAAAAGTGCCAATAGGAATAACTTGAAATTCCGAGAGTTACGTGATTTCCGTTATTGACTGCAGAAGATGATTTTCGTTCAGCCAGTGCAGTTAGTGGAATAAGAGCGCCGCCTGCCACACCAGCAGCAAGTTTTTTCAAAAAAGAACGGCGTTGATTATTGTCGGGATGTTGATTCATTATTTTTTCGGATGTGTTAGATTGTTTCAATATGGAAAATAGAAAAAAAGGGGTGGTTTTCAACCTGTCAATAAGTAAAAAGTGGTCAAAAATAAAAAAGCTGAGAATATTGTCCGTTCGTTAACTATATATTTCTCAGTTCTCTGTTTCAAATTTTTTCTCATTCCACTCTCTCCACCCGCCGGCCATTGAACTCAAATTGCTGTACCCCATCTTCTTAAGATTGTCTGCAGCCAGGGCAGAACGATACCCGCCGCCACAGTAGAGCACAATCTCTTTTTCGGTGTCAGAAATGTTCTTCTCGATGTCCCGCTCTATAACACCTTTGCTCAGATGAATCGCATTTGGAAGATGCCCTGCATTAAATTCATGCTCTTCACGGGTGTCCACGAGCAGGAAATCTTCGTTATTCTGAATTTTTTGGAAGACTTCACCAGTTGAAATTTCCGGGATTCGTGTAAGTGCATCGTTTACCAGTGCAATGAACTTTTCAGAGTGTTTTTTTGACATATTTTAAGTGAAAAGTGAAAAGTGAAAAGTGAAAAGTGAAAAGTGAAAAGTGAAAAGTGAAAAGTGAAAAGTTGTCTGTTTTTAATTTCTCATTTCGCTGCGTTCGATCAGTTCGCGGGCGCTGCTGAGGGCGGAAGCGGTAATTTGTTCGCCGCTCATTAATGCAGCAACTTCGCGGATGTGTTCTTCTTCCGAAAGCGGTTCAATTCGTGTTGTCGTGCGTTCACCATCGTCGGATTTCTGAACGCGGTAGTGGCGGTGAGCCTGGCTTGCAATTTGCGGCTGATGGGTGATTGCCACAATCTGGCAATATTCGGAGAGTTTTCGCATTTCCCGGCCCACTTTTTCTGAAATCTGTCCGCTGATGCCGCTGTCGATCTCATCAAAAATCATTACCGGCAGGTGGTGCTCTTTGGCAAGAATAGATTTCAGAGAAAGCATCACCCGGCTGATCTCACCGCCCGATGCAATTTTAGCAAGTGGTTTGGGCTCTTCACCTTTGTTGGTGGAGATAAAAAAGCACAAATCATCGCAGCCATCTTCAAGGCATTCTATGGGTTGTCCGTCGATCTCAATCCATCCATTTGTAGTGACGCGCCAGGCCACATCCACCTCAAACCGGCCGTTGGGGATTCCCAGGTTCTTAAGAGCTGTTACAATATCGGCAGAAAGAGTCTGCCCCGTTGAAATTCTCTTTTCGTGAAGTGCAATCGCTTTTTCCTTCAGCTGTTCGGCTTGTGCCGATATTTTCTTTTCAATCCGATCGATTTCAAGGTCAAAATTTTCAGCAACGTTCAGCTCCGTTTTGATTTCGTTATAGTAGCTGATCAGCTCAGGAATGTTCCGCCGGTACTTTTTCTGCAGCCGGTTTAGTTCGGCCTGCCGCTGTCTCAGGGTTTCAAGGCGATCAGGATTAAACTCAATCCGGTTGCGATAGCGCTCGGCAAAATGGATGGTTTCCTGAATGCTGATGCGTGCGGTGGTTATTTCCTGCAGGTACGATTCGAACTCCGGCTCAATCCGAGCCATATCTTCAAGGTGCAGCTTGATGGTGTTGAGCATATCCATCAAACTGATCTCATCACCGTTACCAATTTCAGTGATGGCTGCTGCTTTTTGATCCAGGTCTTCGGCGTTGTCGAGAAGGTTCATTTCAGCATTCAGTTCATCCTCTTCATCTGCATTCAGTTCGGCAGCTTCAAGTTCTTTTACCTGGAACTGGTAGAGTTCAGTTTTTTCTTTAAGTTCCCGTTCCCGGTTTTTTAGTGTACGCAGCTCTTTTTGGAGGCTTCGCATCTTTTCAAATTCTTCGCGGTAAGCGTTTAACAGAGGTTTTACAGAGTCGAATTGATCGATTACAGCGAGGTGGTTTTCATCCTTGAGCAGGAGTTGGTGGTCGTGCTGACCGTGAAGGTCCACAAGCTGGTCGCCCACCTGTTTAAGTACGGAAATGTTCACCGGTGTGTCATTGATGAAGGCCCGGCTCCCGGTCTGGCGGATCTCCCGGCGAAGGATCATCTCCTCACTGAAATCAACCGCACTTTCTTCTAAAAACGTTTTGAGCCATTCATTTTTACCGACCAGTATGGTTGCTTCAGCGATCGCTTTGTCTGCACCCTGACGTATGACGTCTGTATCGGCACGTTCACCCAATATCATGTTCAGCGCTCCAATGATGATCGATTTACCCGCTCCGGTCTGTCCGGTGAGTACATTCAGGCCGTGTTCGAACTGTACGTTCAGTTCATCAATCAGTGCAAAATCTTTGATGTAGAGAGATTTGATCATGCGTTCAGCAGATTGTTAGATTTTGTTTGAAAATAGCGATCTCGGGATGAAGAATCATGGGTGATTTTTTTGTTCCGGTCTTATACCATTTCTCTTTCTCACAGCCTCTCAAGAGGGGACTGCAGGTTTATCATATAAATTTGCCCACAACAATTCCAGTAAAACCTCTGATTTTATATTTAAACTGCAATGTTTTCACAAAAATCCGATAATTCCTTAATGAGCATTGTTCGCAGTAAAGTTTCCGGGAGAAAAATCAGGCTTAAATGTCCTGGGAACGGGTCGGCGACACGTTGTGCATTAGATTCTGGTTCCCCCACTCAGGAGATAAAGTACCGCCATTCGTACAGCAAGGCCATTGGTTACCTGGTTCAGAATTACGGCCCGGTCGCTGTCGGCCACATCGCTCTCCAGCTCCACACCACGATTGATAGGGCCGGGATGCATGATTGTAAAATCTGGATATTTTTCAAGGTGAGCCATTTTTATGCCAAACAACTCGTGGTACTCCCGCAGGCTGGGAAACTGATCGGTAACGGCACCCATCCGCTCCATCTGAATCCGAAGTGCCATCGCTATATCACACCATGCGAGTGTTTCTTCAAGATGATAGCTGACATTTACACCCAGTGTACCTGCGAATGCAGGCATCAGTGATTTGGGTCCGCAAATTGTAACTTCAGCTCCCAGTTTGATCAGCCCGACAATGTTTGAACGGACCACCCGGCTGTGACTGATGTCTCCGATAATTGCAACTTTTTTGCCTTTCAAATCAGGATAAATCTGCTGCATGGTGAACATATCGAGCAGGGCCTGGGTAGGATGTTCATGTGCACCATCTCCAGCATTTATGATGGCAGCATCCACACATCGTGTTAGAAAATGAGGGACACCGGGACTTTCATGACGAACTACCACCATATCGATTTTCATTGAACTGATGTTGCGGATCGTATCTTTCAGCGATTCACCTTTCCGCGTGCTGGAGGTGCCGGCAGAAAAATTCACCACATCTGCACCCATTCGTTTTTGGGCCAGTTCGAATGAGAGGCGTGTTCGGGTGCTGTTTTCATAAAAAAGATTCACGATCGTCTTATCGCGAAGAGTGGGTACTTTCGGAACGGGGCGATCCAGGACTTCACGGAAGGTCTTGGCTTGTTCCAGAACAAAACGGATGTCATCGGCAGAATAGTTATAAAGTCCCAGCAGGTGTTTTTGATTGAAATTGTAATCGATTAACTGCTGATCAGGCATCGGCCCTCCTTCCTTTTACAATGTAAACAGCATCTTCGCCGTCCAGCTCTTTTACTTTTACCATCACTTCTTCATTGGCATGGGTGGGAACCGTGAGGCCGATATAATCGGCGCCGATAGGCAATTCCCTGTGGCCCCGGTCAATCATACAGCAAAACCGGATCGTTCGCGGCCGGCCGTAGGCCATCAGTGCATCCATTGCCGAGCGAACCGTGCGTCCGGTGTATAGCACATCATCTACCAATATTACATCACGGTTGTAAAGATCGAAGGGGATTTCGGTGACTTTGACCTCGGGCATTTTCAATTTAGAGCGAAAATCATCACGATAAAAAGTAACATCGAGAGCACCAAAGTCGGGACGCACGTTGATTTTTTTTTCGATAATCTGTGTAATTCTGCGGCCCATGTATACACCGCGTGTCTGCATGCCGATAATAGCCGGTTCGGAAGGATCATCGTAAGGTTCAAGAAACTGATGAGCAAACCGCAGATAGGTGCGGTTAAGATCCTCTTCCGTCATGATTTTGGCTTGTTCCAAAGATACCTCGGAGTAATTTTTATGTGCAAAATTAGGAATTGCCAGATTGGAAAACAATTGAAATGAATATTCGTACATTTGGGGCTGAACAAAACCTGCTTGTAACTTCGATATTCTATGTCACCCGAACAAAACCAGAAAGTAGTACTTCTTTTGGTGATTGTACTTATTTCTCTCAATCTGCGCCCTGCTATTACCGGGGTAGGTCCGCTGATTGGTGAAATCCGCCTGGACACCGGACTCTCCAATTCCGTAATCGGACTTCTGACTACCCTTCCTGTACTTGCATTTGGTTTTTTTTCGGTGCTTACACCACTGTTTACAAGAAGATGGGGTACGGAAGGAACGATGGCATTCGCACTCTTTATACTAAGCGCCGGAATTTTATTACGGGTTATACCTCTGAATTCTGCACTTTTTTTGGGAACGGCTATTCTTGGAGTGGGAATCGCTCTTGGTAATGTTATGCTTCCGGGAATTGTAAAAAAACAGTTTCCGCAGCGAGCTGGCTGGCTGACCGGTGTTTATACAGCCATGCTGGGAGTGGGTGCTACAGTGGCATCGGGTATTAGTGTGCCGCTGTCTGAAGGTGCAGGTTTTGGCTGGCGGTGGGCACTGGGAGTCTGGGCAATTCTCTCGATATTTGCTTTCATTGCCTGGCTTCCGCAGATGAAGGTGAATATGCCTGTAGTGAACCGAAAAAGCTTTAAAGAAGCTTTGACTCATCTGGGGAGGTCGAAACTTGCCTGGATGGTGGCCGTATTTGTGGGATTGCAATCGCTCACATTTTACACGCTTACAACGTGGCTGCCCGAAATTTTGATTGACCGTGGGATGAGCTCATCAAACGCCGGATGGATGCTGGCCCTGAAACAGGGTGTGGGCGTGTTGGGTTCTTTTATTTTTCCCGGCTGGGCCGCAAAAATGGATCGTCAACGGTTTTTAGTGGTTTTGATTGTTGCGTTTGAACTGATCGGGCTGATCGGCCTGATGTTTGCTCCTATATCGTGGGTGGTGGTTTGGGTGTCCATTTTGGGATTCTGTCTTGGCGGAAGTTTTGGATTGGCGTTATTATTCATCATTTTGAGAAGCAGGGATACAGAATCGGCTAACGAGCTTTCGGGTATGTCGCAATCGATCGGGTATACCATTGGCGCAACCGGTCCGATTCTTTTCGGTGCGCTGTTTGATTTCGCCGGTAACTGGCTGGTTCCTCTTGGGTTTCTGTTTTTAATAGCAGTTATTAAGCTCTGGTGTGGCTGGATTGCGGGGAATGACAAAATTGTTTAATAAAAATTTTTCAGTAAGATGCATTTTTTTTCGAATAGCAGGTTTTTCTCATGGAATTCGTCTGGATATTTTGAGGTTTTGATAATTTTTTGAGATCTACCAACCGTATGTGTGGGTGATTTTGTGTGACCAATACCGTGAGGGATGGGTTGCGAAGAAACATCAACTTAATCCGGCCCGTGAACCCGGCACAGTGAATGAAAAAACAGTCAACGATTCCCCTTCACCAACTGTTCTTCCAAAGCAAACCTCTTGAAAACAGGCGATTTTGCCAGTGTTTTTATGTATCTTTCAGGATTTGCAAGGAAACAAAATTATGTCAAAAACCGACACCTCTGCTACAGAGAAAATTTCTAAAAACGGTACATCCACATCTGACCGCCCGATCATTGTAAAAGGGGCAAGGGTTCACAACCTGAAGAACATCGATGTTGAAATTCCGCGTAACAAACTGACGGTGGTAACCGGTGTATCCGGGTCAGGAAAATCGAGTCTCGCATTTGATACGATCTATGCAGAAGGCCAGCGGCGGTATGTGGAGAGCCTTTCGAGTTATGCCCGGCAATTTCTGGAACGAATGGATAAACCCGATGTGGACTTCATGCAGGGGATTTCTCCGGCGATGGCCATTCAACAGAAAACCACAAGCAGTAACCCGCGCTCAACTGTGGGTACATCTACCGAAATTTACGATTATGTACGGCTGCTCTTTGCACGGATCGGAAAAACCATTTCGCCGGTGACGGGTAAAGAGGTGAAAAAAGATACACCTGATACGATTATCCGTGAACTTTTCGATGAATTTGATGAGAAAACAAAGTTTTACGTGCTTTTCCCCTATGAATTGAGAGAGGGACGGAAACAGGAAGAGCAGTTTGCCGTGCTGAAAGAGAAAGGGCTTACGCGGCTGCTTCATGTGGAAGATGAAACCCTTACTGATCTCACCCGGGATGAAGTGGATCCGGCATCCATCAAACCGGAAACTCATCGTGTGCTGGTAGACCGCCTGGCCATTAAAAAAGATGATGCCGCACGCAGCCGAATTGCCGAATCACTGGAAACGGCTTTTCGTGAGGGAAACGGACGGTGTTCCATCAAAATAAGAAATGGTAAAGAGCTGAATTTCAGTGAACGGTTTGAGCGTGACGGTATCGAATTTTTGGAGCCTACTCCACAAATGTTCTCCTTCAATAATCCGTTCGGAGCCTGTGATGCGTGTGAGGGATTCGGCAGGGTAGCCGGCATTGAAGAAGATCTGGTGATCCCCGATCACGACAAAACGATCCGTGGCGGGGCCGTTGCTCCATTTGACTCTCCCAAATTTGGAAAATACCTTCGCGATTTTGTGCGGGTGGCCGCCGGGGAAAAAATACCCATTGATGTGCCCTATCGTAATCTGAGTAAAGAAGCAAAACGAATTTTGTGGTACGGGAAAGGCGGTTATACAGGAATCCACGGATTTTTTGAGGATGTAAAAAGCCAGTTTTACAAAGTACACATGCGAGTACTCTATTCGCGCTATCGCGGATACAGCCGCTGCCCGGAATGCGAAGGATATCGTGCCCGTAAAGATGCATTGTATGTGAAAGTTGGAGGTCTGCACATCGGAGAAGTTACCGAGATGACTATTGGTCATGCACGAGCTTTTTTTGATGAGCTTAAAGTAACTGAGTTTGAAAAGTCGGTGGCTGGGCAAATTTTGTTTGAGATTCGCAAACGCCTTAAATATCTGGATGAGGTTGGTCTCGATTATCTCACGCTCGACCGCCTCACGAACACCCTCAGTGGCGGAGAATCGCAGCGCATCAGCCTGGCGAACTCTCTGGGCAGCTCTCTCATTGGCAGCTTGTATGTTCTGGATGAGCCGACTATTGGCCTGCATCCCCGCGATAACGACCGGCTTATCAATATCCTGAAATCACTGCGTGATATTGGCAACACGGTACTGGTGGTTGAACACGATCCCGAAATGATCAAGGCAGCAGATAACATTATCGATATTGGCCCTTTTGCGGGGACTCACGGCGGCGAAGTGGTTTTTGCAGGCCCGTACGATGAGCTGATCCGGTCAAACACTCTTACAGGAAAATATATCAGCGGCAGGAAAGAGATAGCTGTTCCCGGAAAAAGGCGGAAAGGAAACGGCAAGTCGCTTTTGGTAGAAGGCGCTTCGGAGCACAATCTCAAAAACATCGATGTAGAATTTCCACTCGGAAAACTCGTGTGTGTTACGGGTGTATCCGGATCGGGCAAATCAACACTGGTGCACGATACACTATTTGGAGCAATTCAGAAAAAGCTGGGTACCTGGAAAGAGAAGGTGGGCCGGAATCGCGGTGTGAGCGGTATCCGGTATATTGAAGCCGTGGAGATGGTTGACCA
>SL_3KL_010_SEDDRAFT_10002794_pt1 | contig 15891 bp, 14 predicted proteins | sample SodLakKL_010_SED_2_FD_10381 | JGI IMG/M metagenome (IMG submission 10381) | reverse complement strand
GCTTGCTAACGGCAAGCCCCTCCCCATTGGAACAAACGAGATTCGGTCGGCACCAGAACGCCACTGAAGTCGAATAACCCACCCCGCCGTTCACCTCGAGCCCGGCAACGGGCAAGGCCGCTCGTCGTCCGGCCCCCAAAACTCCATGCCATCGTCGGTGTTGTCGGTAACGCTTGAATCTTCCGACTGCCACAAAATTGCCATAAATGATCACGACAATGCCATCTACCTGGCCCGGTGAGGCCAGATCCCGGTGTTGGAATGTTCTCCGAAGTCCATCGATTGGCGAATGGATTGAATTTTTTAAAAGGAGAACAGTGGTGTACAACTTCAAACGCATCATCATCATGGCCTGGTTGCTGATCGTTTCGCCGATGTTAGCGGCCGACCAGCCGGCACAACTGTGGCTGCATTCGGGGGGTGACAGCGAGCGCCATCCGGCGATGTTGCTGGAGACCGATGTCGATATCGAGGTCAGCGGGATGCTGGGCTACACGCTGGTGACCCAGCGATTCGTCAATACCTCCGATCAATGGGCCGAGGGCCGCTATCTGTTCCCGCTGCCCGACGACAGCGCGGTCGAAAGTCTCAGAATCCAGATTGGCGATCGGGTTATCGAGGGTGAGATCCAGGAGCGTGGTCAGGCTCGGGAGACCTATCGCACCGCGCGTAATCAGGGACAGGCCACTGGCCTGGTCGAACAGCAGCGCGCCAATGTCTTTACCACCCGGGTCGCCAATATCGCGCCGGGCGAGACCGTCGATATTCAAATCGGTTTCCGCCAGACCGTTCAGTATCGTCACGGACGCTTCAACCTGGTTTTCCCGACCACGGTGGCGCCACGTTTTGGCCAGGTGCCCGGCAGTGATGGCATGACCACGCCGGTTCGTGAAGCTGGCCAGGCCGGTGACCGCGCGTTGAGTCTGCGGGTGGAACTCAGGCCGGGGATGGAGCTGGCCGCACTGCAATCCAGTCATCACCTGATCGAGACCGATTACAACGGCGAACGCTGGTTGGTCACCATGGCCGATGAACACCAACCGATCTCCAGGGACTTCGAGCTGGAGTGGATCCCGGACCCATCCCGCCCGATTCATGGAGTGGTCTTTCAGCAGCATCTTGGCGGCCTGGATCATCTGCTGCTGATGATGGTCCCGCCCGAGGAGTTCACCAGCGACCGGACCCCGCGCGAGCAGATTCTGATCATTGATACCTCCGGGTCCATGCGTGGTGATCCGATGGACCAGGCGCGCAGGTCACTATTGTTCGCGCTCGAGAAATTGCGGCCAGGAGACCGATTCAACGTCATCGAGTTCAACCATCGCACCCAGGCCTTGTTCGACCAGCCGGTTGCCGCCACCAATGCCAACATTCACCGCGCTTCCCGATTCGTCGAAAACCTGCGCGCCGGTGGCGGCACGGTCATGGGCCCTTCACTGAACAAGGCCATGAGCTATGCCGAACGCGAGGGTTTCATTCGCCAGATCGTGTTCATTACTGATGGCCTGATCCACAACGAGGATGAGGTCTCTGCCCAGGTCCGGCGCGAGATTGGCAACAGCCGACTGTTCAACGTGGGGATTGGCCATGGGGTCAACAGCCAGTTTCTGACCGATCTGGCCCGCTATGGCCGCGGCACCTACACGCGCATTGCCGATCTCGATCAGATCAATCAGCGCATGGGCGAGTTGATTGTCCAGCTCGGCACACCGGTGCTGCACGATATCGAGCTGCACTGGCCCGGTGAGGCCGAGATCTATCCGAGCAGAATTCCGGACCTGTACACCGGCGAGCCGCTGGTGGTCAGTGCGCGGGGCGAACAGCTGATGGGCGATGTGCTGGTCACGGGGCTGAGCGATGGACGGCCATGGCAGCAGAAGATCCCGATGGAAAGCTTTCAGCTGGCCGGTGGCGTGGCCGCGCACTGGGCGCGCGCCGGGCTGCGTAGTCGACTGGATGAGCGCTTCAATGGGGCCGATCCGGGCCTGATCCGCGAAAGTGTGCTTGACCTGGCCCTGGAGTATCAGCTACTCAGCCCGTTCACCAGCCTGGTCGCGGTCGATCAGACCCCTCGCAGAACGCGCCAGGCGGCATTGCGACGCCATGACCTGCCGACCGACCTGCCACACGGTCGCGAGCTGGCCGGCGTCGGCGATCGGGTCATGATGCGGGCCATGCCGGCAACCGATGCCGGTTCCGAAAGTTCGCTGCTGCGCGGCGCACTGGCGCTGTTGCTGATCGGGCTGTTGCTGGGTCACAAACGCATGACTCGTGATGTCGAGCACGAGGAGGAGCGGTCATGATCCGTTCCCTGCTGCTGGTTTCCTTGCTCGCAGGTGGTCTGTGGCAAATCGGCCAGGGCGGCCTGGTTCAGGTCAAGGCACTGATGGGCCAGTTGCTGCTCGAACGCGCCTTTGCCGCGGCCGATGCCGATGAGCCGGTGCAAATACCCTGGCCGGGCGCGCTCTCGCATCCGGTCGCCCGTCTGCACTTGCCCGACCGAGGCATCCGCAGGCTGGTGCTCGACGGTGCCAATTCTCCGGTCCTGGCCTGGGGGCCCGGCATGGAATCGGGGCCCAATGGTCACCACCTGATCGCCGCCCACCGTGACACCCATTTCCGTTTTCTCGAACATGTCGAGCCGGGCGAAACCATGAGCGTGGAATGGGTCGACGGCAGCGTCGAGCACTGGCGCGTGGCCGAGCGTGAAGTCGTGGATTCACGCACCACCGCCATCGACATGGGCCTTGAGGCCGACCAGCTCACCCTGGTCACCTGCTACCCCTTCACCGCCACCACGTCCGGCGGCCCCCTGCGCCTGGTCCTAACCCTGACCCCTGAAAACGGACCACTGACAACCGACCACCGACTACCGAAAAAATGACCACCCTGTCCATCAACGAACTAAGCCCCGCCGAACGCCGTCGCCTCGGCCTGCCCGAGACCCTGGATCGCCTGCCGCCTGAACGTGATCAGCGCGAATCCAGGCCGCGATTGGCGCCCGGCAAACCCGTCTTGCAGAAATCTTGCTGGATGACATGGGATAATGAGCGCCCTGGACCGAAATGAATGGAAATCGCCTTGAGTAGCACAGTCAAGATTCCCATCACCGTCACGAGCGGCGAAAAGATTGTCAAACCACAGGGTTTTACCGCCATACGAGACGGCATCAAGGCGCGTGCCGGCGCCAACCCGGAACCCATCGGACGCAAGCCACCCTGGTTGCGCGCTCGCTTGCCCAGCGGCGGCAAGTATGAAGCGGTCAAGCGAAACGTGAATGAGCACCGTCTGGCCACGGTGTGCGAGGAATCAAAGTGCCCGAATATCGGCGAATGCTGGTCGAATGGCGTGGCGACCATCATGCTGATGGGTGATGTGTGCACCCGCGCCTGTCGTTTCTGCTCGGTCGACACCGGCAATCCGCGCGGTTGGCTGGATGCCGAGGAGCCGGCCAATTCGGCCGAGTCGGTCAGATTGATGGATCTGAAGTACGTTGTCCTGACCTCGGTCGATCGCGATGATCTGCCCGATGGCGGCGCGGGGCATTACGCGGCCTGCGTGCGCGAGATCAAGCGAGTCAACCCGCGTACGGCCGTCGAGGCCTTGACCCCTGATTTTCAGGGGCGCCTGAACGATGTCGAGACCGTGGTCGATTCCGGCCTGGAAGTGTTCGCCCAGAATGTCGAAACCGTTCGTCGCCTGACTCACCCGGTGCGTGATCCGCGCGCCGGCTACCAGCAGACCCTTGACGTGCTGGCCCACGCCAAGCTTCATCGCCCTGGTGTATTGACCAAGACCAGCTTGATGCTCGGCTTGGGCGAGACCAACGAGGAAGTGATCGAGACCATGGATGATCTGCGCGCCATCGGAGTCGATATCGTCACCTTTGGTCAGTACCTGCGTCCAACAGTCAATCATCTGCCGGTCGAGCGCTTCGTGACCCCCGAGACGTTTGCCGAGTTGCGTCGGATCGGGTTGAAAAAAGGGTTCATGGAAGTCGTTTCCGGGCCGCTGGTGCGCTCCAGTTATCGGGCGGATCGGGTGTTCGAGAAGAACAACTGCGGACTGGATGAGTCGGTGGCGTGAAGGAACAAGGTTCAAGGCTCAAGGAACAAGGCTCAAGGTACAAACAACCAGGGATTGGTCAGGAAAGTTTGGGTGATGGCGGGGATTGGCGCGGGCAGTGAACGGGAGGCGTTGCTGGCGCGGTTGGGGGCGTTGCTGGATCAGGCGCGGGTGCAGCGGCGAACCATGACCTACCTGGAGGTGGCCGATGCGCTGGCGATCGATCCTCCGCATCGCATTCACAAGACCACCCGACTGGTGGAAGTCCTGCTCAAGCGCGACCATCAAGCCAATCGGCCGATTCGTGCCGCACTGGTGGTCAGCCGCGTTCGGGACGGGCGACCGGCGCAGGGGTTTTTCGATCGAGCCGAACGCCTCGGACTGCATGATGGAACCGATCCGGGTGCTTTTCATGATCGCTTGCTGGCCGATCTGTTCGGCTCGCCGGGTCATTCATGAGTCGTTCCCGACTGGACCTCGAGGCTTGCAGTGATTAAGCTGAAACCCGTTTTTCGAGAGTTTTCGTCATGATGCGATCAACAACCCCGGCTCTGGCCGTATTGCTGATCGGTTCCAGCGCCATGCTGGGTGGCTGTGCCACCATGTCACCCGAGGAATGCATGGTGGCTGACTGGTATCGGATCGGTGAGCAGGATGCACGCGCCGGTCGCAGTAATGACTTCCTGGCCCAGCGGGCCGGGGATTGCGATGAGGCCGGATATCCGGCCGATGTTGATGCCTGGCGGGCCGGTTTCGAGGATGGGCTGCTATCGTTTTGCACCATCGATGAGGGATTTCGTTTTGGCCTGGAAGGACAGCGATATCAGAACAGTTGCCCGACAGGACTCGAGCGTGATTTTCTCGAAGGCTATGACCTCGGACACAACATTCACCAGTTATCCGCCCGGGTCGACGCCTCCCGGCGGGAATTGGAACGCATCAACCGCCAATTGCGGGATCTGGAGCGTGAAGAGCGACCCGACCGCGAAGAAATCGCCGACGTGCGCGAGCGGCGGGACCGGGTCAGTGATCGCTTGCGAGCCGAAGAGGTCGAGTTGGCGACCTTGCGGGGTGTGGCGCAGGGCAGGGGGTTCAGGTTACGCTAGGCACTACTGATGTTGGCGTTGGCTTACCAAGGGGAATGTGAATGTCTCATGGGTCTTTTCTGAAGGCGCTGGAGCAGGCTTTTCGAAGTCTGTCGCATAAGTCTAATCAGGGGTCCGGTGGTTTGATCTGCGTGGTCATCGATCACTTTACGGACTTGCGTGATCGCCTGGGTTATTCCGGCCTGGTCGAGCTGGATCAACAGCTTGCAGACATTGTTCTGGATCAGCTGGGTAAAGATTCGGTCTCGTTTTCTCCGCGATTGATGGAGGTTGTGGTTCTGGTCGAACATTCCGGGCTGGATGAACTCAAGGAACAAGCCGAGCGACTGTTTGAGGCCTTGAATCATCATGACTTTCCATTAGGCGACGATTCGGTCGCCATTACGGTTTCAATGACGGTTTGCGGGCTGGACATGCGTTTTACCTCGGCCGATAGAATGCTGGTCGAAGTGATCAAGGGCGCCGAGTCGTTGTCTCGGGCCGGCGGTAACCAGCGGGTCGAGATTCATCCGACACTTTCGGCGCACCAGGCCTCGAAAGATGATCGCAACATGCTCATGCTGTTGATGGAAGCGCTTCGCAAGGACGAGCTAGAGGTCGTCTTCCAGTTGTTGTTGCCGGCGACCGACGATGCGATTCGCAGTTTTCAGATGCTACCGCGCCTGCGAGCCAGCGGCGGTAGCCTGTTGACGGCCACCGAGTTTCTTCCAGTGGCCCAAAGGGCGGGCCTGCTCGGGACCCTTGATCGGTGGATGCTCAATCATGCCATCCGGATCATTGATCAGCGATCCGAGAATCGGGGGTTTCGCTTGTTCATCAATCAGTCCGGTGAATTGCTGTCCGATGCCAAGCGTCGCGAGAAGCTGGCTCACCAACTCGAGACCGGTCCCGATATTCGTGGTCAAGTGGTACTTGATTTTCAGCTTACCGATGTCATGGCCAACCTGAAGGGAGCTGCGGCGATGCTGGATCTGGCCGGCAAGAACGGCTTGCAGATCTGCTTCTCGCGCTTTGATGACCACTCCAACGTCGATCTGCTCGTTGAACGCTTGCGTTGTGATTACCTGCGCCTTTCGCCTGATCTGATCCATCGCTTTTCCGAAGATGATGATCCCGTTCAGGGGCTTGATGGACTGACCGGTCCGCTGCGTCAAAAGGGCATTCGATTGATTGCCCCAATGATCGAGGATGCCACGGTCATGGCCAACTTATGGAAATCGGGTGTGGACTATCTGCAAGGCAACATGATTCAGGAAGCCGAGCAGGATTTGCGATTGGCCGATTGATCATCGCAACCGAAGCCGTACCAGGGTCACTTCGTTGTCGAGATCATTGTAGTAACGGTCGAAACCCAGGCTGTCGGCCAATTTCAGCATGGCCGTGTTGTCATGCAGCACCAGGCCGTAGATCGCGTCCAGCCCCTTCTTGCGCGCCCACTCGATGACTTTTTTCATCAGATGCTTGCCCAGGCCATTTCGGGATACTTCGCCACCCACGATGATGGCAAATTCGGCTTCGCGCTTGGTGTGATCAATCGCTGCACGGACAACCGCGCCAATCAGCGCCTCATCTGGGTGGCGATTTTCGACCAGGACCAGGGCAAACTCATGCTCGGGGTCGATGGTGGCCAGCTTGCGAGAGTAATTTTCAGTCAGTTCCTTGATCGGATGCATGAATCGCATCCGGATCTCATCCGGCGTCAGTCGCGAGAAGCTTCGCCGGAGGGTGGGTGCGTCTTCCGGCTGCATGGGCCGAATCAGGAACTGACGACCGTCTTCGAGTTCGATGGCCTCACACCAGGGTTGCCCCAGGGGGTAGCGAGAAAAGCTTGCCGATCGAGATGTTTTCGTCACGGCTAACGCATGGATTCCTGCAGCTTGGCCAAGGCATCAGCGCCCGGATTGAGCTCGTCGTGACTCATGGAGGTCAGCGGTTTTTTCGATGTTCCGGACACGGCATGAAAATCGGGCATGTCCGAATCAAGGTACAGCAGGCCGGTCACGATCTGACCACGTACACGATGGTCTTCAAGAAACTTCAGGGCGACGGCGCGGTTACCGGGGTCATACTCCGGATCCAGCTTCTTCAGCTTCAGGCGCGACCCATCGTGCAGCGTGATGCTGGTGGCGTCTCCTTCTGCATAGTCGGTTTCAATGGTTTTTGCCGGTGGCACCAGGTCGGTGAAGGTGGCCGCTTCCATGTGGGCACGGGTATAGGCGTAGCTCTTGGTCGAGCCGTCATGGTCATTGAAGGTCACGCAGGGCGAGATGATGTCGATGACTGCACAACCCGGGTGGGTCAGCCCGGCCTTGAGTAGCGGAACAAGCTGATTCTTGTCGCCGGAAAAACTGCGCGCGGCAAAGCTGCCGCCCAGGGTGATTGCGGTGGCGATGGGATCGATCGATTGCTGGCGATTTTCCTCGCCCTTCTTGGCCTTGCTGCCGGGATCGGCCGAGGCCGAGAACTGCCCCTTGGTCAAGCCGTATACTCCGTTGTTCTCGATCAGGTAGAGCACGTTGAGGTTGCGGCGAACGGCGTGGGCGAACTGACCGAAGCCGATGGACAGCGAGTCGCCATCTCCTGAAATGCCGACGGCGATCAGGTCACGATTGGCGGCCAGGGCGCCGGTGGCCACCGATGGCATGCGTCCATGGACTGAATTGAAACCATGTGATCCGCTCAGAAAGTAAGCCGGCGTCTTGGATGAGCAGCCAATGCCGGACAGCTTGATGACCTGCTCGGGGCGAATGGCCAGTTCCCAGAACGCCTGGACCAGCGCCGCAGTGACCGAGTCATGACCGCAGCCGGCGCACAGGGTTGATAGGCCGCCTTCGTAGTCACGGATGGTCAGACCGAGTTCGTTGTGGCGCTGACCGGACCATTGGACTTTCGGCTTGGCGATGTAAGTCATGCAACGGCCTCCTGGCGAAGATGGTCACGAATGGACTCGAACACGATATCAGAAGGAATGGGCATGCCGTTGTAGTGCAGCACCGGGATCAATTGATCGCGGCGAGCGCGCGTCTCGAGCAGCAGCAGCGAGCGCATCTGTGCATCGCGGTTCTGCTCGACAACAAAGACCCGGTCATGTCGGTCGAGAAACTCCTGAACGGCGTCACTGAAGGGAAATGCCCGCAGGCGCAGGTAATCGGCGTGAATGCCATTCTCGTTCAAACGATCCAGCGCTTCGGTCACCGCGCCATGCGAGGAGCCGAAGGCAATGATGCCGCAATCGGCCCGTTGTTCCGCTGCCGTCAATTCCGGAGCCGGAACCTTGTTGCGGGCGGTTTCCCACTTGACCATCAGACGGTCCAGTACCTGCTGATACTCCTCGCCGTCCTCGGTGTAGCCACCATACTGGTTGTGTCCGGAACCGCGCACGAAGTAGGCGCCGCGCGGGTGTGATCCGGGCAGGGTGCGTGCGGCCACGCCATCGCCGTCGATATCCAGAAAGCGGTAGTAGTTTTCCATGTTCGCCAGGTCTTCGGCATCGAAGATCTTGCCCCGTTCGGGCTGACGGGTATCCTCCCATTCAAGTTTCGATACCATCCAGTCGTTCATGCCGATATCGAGATCGGACAGCACGAACACCGGGGTTTGCAATTGATCGGCCAGGTCGAAGGCCTCGGCGGCCAGTTCGAAGCATTCGGCCGGGTCGGCCGGCAACAGTAATGGATGGCGGGTGTCACCGTGCGAGGCATAAGCGGCGCTCATGATGTCGCATTGCTGGGTACGGGTCGGCATGCCGGTCGATGGTCCGACGCGCTGGATATCGAAAAACACCGCCGGGATCTCGGTGTAATAGGCAAAACCGATGAACTCGCTCATCAGCGAAATGCCCGGCCCGGAAGTCGGTGTGAAGGCGCGTGCCCCGGCCCAGCTTGCCCCAAGCACCATGCCGGCCGCGGCCAGTTCGTCCTCGGCCTGCACGATGCAGTAGCGTTTTTCGCCGGAATCGGGGTCGACCCTGAACTTGCGGCAATAGGCTTCGAAGGCATCCATCAGCGAAGTCGATGGCGTGATCGGGTACCACGCTCCGACCGTGGCCCCGGCATACAGGCAACCCAGGGCGGCGGCGGCATTGCCCTCGATGAGAATCTTGTCGCGGGTGCCGTCCATGGCCTCGGCCCGGATCGGTAGCGGGCATTCGAAGTGCTCACGCGCATGGTCATGTCCCAGGTTGATTGCTTCCAGGTTGGAGTCAATCAGCTTGGGCTTGGCGGCGAAGGTTTCCTCGAGCAGGGTTCTGACCACGTCACGGTCAATATCCATCAACGCGCACAGTGCGCCGACATAGGCAATGTTCTTCATCAGAATCCGCACCCGGGCAGCGCCGAAATGCTCGTTGGCCATCTTTGCCAGTGGGATGCCGATGATATGGATGTCATCGCGTTTGAGTTGCTTGTCGCGCGGCCAGGTCGAGTCGTAAATCAGGTAGCCGCCGGGGCTGACTTCGGCCAGGTCCTTCAGGTAGGTCTGGGCATTCATGGCCACCATCATGTCGACCCGCCCGGTGCGTGCGTTGTAGCCGTCATGATTGGCGCGAATCTCGTACCAGGTCGGCAGTCCCTGGATGTTGGACGGAAAAAGGTTCTTGCCGGTCACCGGAATGCCCATCCGGAACAACGCCTTCATCAAAAGGCTGTTGGCGCTGGCCGAGCCGGTCCCGTTGACCGTGGCGATCTTGATGACAAAATCATTGATCTTTTGCACTGAGGTCACCCGGTTTGCCTGGCAGCGCAAGGGCTGACGTCGTGGTCTTTTGCGTAAGCGATATCAATGATCGATTTCTGCATGTCCCAGGCCGCGGTCGGGCAGCGTTCCGCGCATAATCCACAATGAACGCATACGTTCTCATCCTTGACCATGGCGCGTCCGGTCTGTTCCAGTGGCCCGGACAGAAACAGCAACTGTTCGGTATTGTCGGCCGGTGCGGTCAACCGGGTGCGCAAGTCCTCTTCGGGGCCGGGTTCGGTGATGGTCAAACACTGGGTCGGGCAGATATCCACACAGGCATCGCATTCGATGCATAGCTTGTCGGTGAACACCGTCTGAATATCGCAGTTGAGACAGCGTTCGACCTCGCAGGCGGTCTGTTCGGCGTCGAAACCGAGCTCGACCTCTGTACCCAGGTTTTTGAAGCGCTCACTCAGGGGCACGTGCTCCATCTTGCGCCGGGCAGCCGGTTCGAAGTAATTGGAATAGCTCCACTCATGAATGCCCATCTTGCGTGAGACCAGGTTGAGCCGGTCCGGCAGGCGGTCGTTGACCGATTTGCCGTGAACGTAGTTGTGAATGGAAATGGCCGCCTGATGACCATGCTCGACGGCCCAGATGATGTTTTCCGGGCCGAACGCGGCATCGCCACCAAAAAAGACCCCCGGGATGGTGGACTGGTAAGTGGTCTTGTCGACTACCGGCTCATCCCATTTGTTGAATTCCATGCCGATATCGCGCTCGATCCATGGAAATGCGGTCTCCTGGCCAATCGCCAGGATGACATCGTCGGCTTCGAGAAAACGCTCCTCGATGACCCGGCTGTCGGTGATCCTGCCATCCTCGATGTCGTACTCCATGACCTCGAAGATCATTCCCGTGAGCCGACCGTCCTCGACCACGAAGGATTTGGGGGAATGGTTGATGACGATCTCGACCTGCTCTTCCTCGGCATCTTCAAGTTCCCAGTCGGAGGCCTTGAAGAAACCGCGCGGCTTGCGCGCCATCACCTTGACGTCATCGGCGCCCAGCCGGAGACTGGTGCGGCAGCAGTCCATGGCGGTGTTGCCAACTCCGATGATCAGCACTTTCCTGCCGATCTTTTCGGTGTGCCCGAAGGCCACCGATTCCAGCCATTCGATCCCGATATGGATATTGGCATCGGCCTCCTGGCGACCAGGGATGTCGAGTTCCTTGCCCTTGGGGGCGCCCGAGCCGATGAAGATCGCATCATAGCCTTCATCCAGCAATGCCTTGAGACTGTCAATCGGCGAATTCAGGCGCAGATCCACGCCCATGTCGGTGATGTAGCCAATCTCCTCGTCCAGGATCTCGGCCGGCAGGCGAAACGCCGGAATGTTGGAGCGCATCAAGCCACCGGGCACCTGCAGGGCCTCGAAAATCGTGCATTCGTAACCCAGCGGCATCAAGTCATTGCAGACCGTCAGACTGGCGCAACCGGCTCCGACCAGGGCGATTTTCTTGCCGTTCTTGCGGGTCGGAATCTCGGGCAGGCGGTCCTGAATATCATCCTTGTGATCGGCCGCCACCCGCTTGAGTCGGCAAATGGCCACCGGTTTTTCATCAACCCGCGCGCGCCGGCAAACCGGCTCACAGGGGCGGTCGCACACTCGACCAAGAATGCCGGGAAAGACATTGGATTGGCGGTTGACCATGTAGGCATCGGTGAACTGTCCCTGGGCGATCAAACGAATGTACTCGGGGATGTCGGTGTGCGCCGGACAACCCCACTGACAGTCGACCACGCGATGGAAGTAGTCGGGGTTGCTGGTATCGGTTGGCTTCATGCAATACCTCTCTGGTGCCGCCTTGGTGGGCAAGCATACCGAATTCAGGCGTGCTCTACTCGGACTTTTCCTCAGCCACGCCCAGACGCTTGTGCATGATGGGTGAGGTCGTGGTGTATTGCAGAAACTGGCGTTTGTCGGGGTGGAGGTGTTTCTGGATCGCGAATGCGGCCAGGGCAGCCTCGTGGAAGCCTGAAAGGATCAGTTTTTTCTTGCCCGGATAGGTGTTGATATCGCCGATGGCGAATACGCCCTCGATCGAGGTCTGGAACTTCTCGGTATCGACCTGGATCTGCTTTTTCTCGATATCCAGCGACCAATCGGCGATCGGCCCCAGGTCCGGGGACAGCCCCCAGAAGACCAGCACTTCCTCGCCGGGAATCGTCGCCTTGTTACGTTCCAGGTCCATGATTTCCAGACCGGTCAGGCGACCATCCTCGCTGGCCACGCGCATGATCATGCCCTGTTGCTCGGTCACCTTGCCGGCAGCCGCCAACTCGCGCACCTTCGCGGCCGAGGCCGGTGCGCCGCGATACTCCTTGCGCCGGTGGATCAGGTGAATCGAACCGGCAATGTCGGCCAGATCCATGGTCCAGTCCAGTGCCGAATCTCCGCCGCCGAGAATGAGCACTTCCTTGCCGCGATAGCGTTCGCGGTCGGTGACCTTGTACTGGACCTGGTCGGTGGTGATCTCGTCGAGTCCCTTGGCCTTGAGTTGGCGCGGCATGAACGAGCCCAGGCCGGCGGCAATGATGACCGTGCCGGCGTCAAAGGTCGTGCCTTTCGAAGTCACCACCGTAAAGCGCCCGTCGTCGCGCTTTTCGAACTCCTGAACCTGCTGCCCCAGGTGAAAACCGGCATTGAACGGCTTGATCTGCTCCATCAGCTTGTCGACCAGCTCCTGGGCGCCGATTACCGGCCAGGCCGGAATGTCGTAAATCGGCTTTTCCGGATACAGCTCGGAACACTGGCCGCCGACCTGGGGCAGGCTGTCGACTACTTCGGCCTTGAGGTCAAGCAGGCCAAGCTCAAAGACCTGAAACAGACCCACGGGCCCGGCCCCGACGATCACGGCATCGGTCTGGATGGGAGAATTGCTGGTGGACACGGTAGTGAAGCGATTCGAGTGAGTCGTTATGATAACCGGGATGGAAAAAGAAAGGTTTAAGGGTCAAGGTTTAAGGGTTAAGGGATTCGGTTTCCGGTTTCCGGTTTCCGGAAAACCCTGACCATGCCCGCCCGGAAACCGGAAACCGGAAACAGGAAACCGTCTATTCCCCTGCCCCCTTAGCCCTTAAACCTTAAACCTCAAAACCTTGATCAACCTCCACCCCGAATGGCTCGAAGTCCTGGCCCCCGAATTCGAGCAGGACTACATGAAACAACTGCGTGCGTTCCTGCTCGAGCGTTCGCGGGCCGGGGCGGCGATCTATCCGCCCGGCAAGCAGATCTTCAATGCGCTGGATTCGACGCCGTTGTCGCGGGTCAAGGTCGTCATTCTCGGCCAGGATCCCTATCACGGTCCCGGCCAGGCCCACGGCTTGTGCTTTTCGGTTTTGCCCGGGGTGCGTCCGCCGCCGTCACTGGTCAATATCTTCAAGGAAATCCGCGATGATCTGGGGCATCCGGTGCCTGGCCATGGCTGTTTGCAGCCTTGGGCCGAGCGCGGCGTTTTACTGCTCAATGCCGTGCTCACGGTCGAGCGCGGTCAAGCCGGCGCCCACCAGGGCAAGGGTTGGGAACGATTTACCGACGCCGTTGTGCGTGCGGTCAATGAGCGCTGTGACAAGGTCGTGTTTCTGCTTTGGGGCGGGCAGGCCAGAAAGAAGGCGGCCGATGTGGACGCTCGTCGTCATCATGTGCTGAGCGCTCCACACCCCTCACCGCTGTCAGCCCATCGTGGTTTCTTCGGGTGTCGGCATTTTTCGAAGGCCAATCAGTGGCTGCAGGGTCAGGGCATCGATCCAGTGGACTGGAGGCTAAGTCCCTGAGATTGGAATTCAGCCGCCCGACACCCGCTGGCGGGCTGCGGAGCGGAAGCCGAGGTAGATGCCGACCAGGGCCAGAATGGCGCCGGTGATCTGCAGACTATCCAGCCGCAGGGCGAAAATCAGGAAATCCCAGACGATCGACAGGGCCGGTTGCAGCAACAGCAGCAGACCGACGATGGCTGCCGGCAAAAAAGGCATGCCGCGGGTGATCAGCAACCAGCCCAGCACCTGGCACAGCAACCCCAGTCCGATCAGGGCGGCCAGCGATTGGCCATCGGGAATGGCAAAGCTGTTGCCTTCCAGGACATTGATGGCGCCCAGGATCAGACCGCAACAGATGGTCACCTGGGCCAGCCGGGCCTCCGCCGCGATGCCGCTCTGGCGAATCTGAAAGCCTCGCAGTGAAAGAATGTACAAACCGTAAGCCAGCGCGGTCAGCAGGCCGAAAATCACGCCCAGCCGATAGTCGGGCGGCAGATTGGCCCAGTCGCGACCGAACAACAGCCACAGTCCGGTAACTGCCAGAGCCAGTCCGGTTGCAAATCGCCAGCCGACCCGTTCTCGCAACCACAGGATGCCCACGGCGGTCAGAATGAAGACCTGGAAATTGGCCAGCAGGGTCGACAGACCCGGGCCGATGTAGATGATGGAACGGTGCCAGAACCAGATATCGGCGGCGAACAGGACGGCAATCAGCAATGAAGCGCCCCAGCCCTTGCTGAAGCCGGTTCGCATGGGCTTGTGGACGGCCAGCAGGACCAGCAAGCCGATGGCGCCGAATGCCATCCGATAAAAGCCGGATGTGGTGGGTTCGACATCGGCCAGGCGGGCGAAGATGGCGGCAAACGAGATCATGACGGCGCCGCCGGTGACCAGCAAGGCCGCCTTCAGGGGAGATGGGGCAGTCACCGCCGGGGTTGACCCGTTTGGCGAGCCAGCCGCGGGCTGTCGCTATCCAGACCACAGGCGGACCGGACGAAACGCTCGCGCATCGGCCACAGGCGCCCGGCGGCGCTGAAACCCAGCCCCAACAGCAGGCGGCCTGCATCCCCGGGAGCGAAAGTCAGTTCGTTGATGGCGTGAATGCCACCGCCGGTCAGTGCGGAGGCACTTGATCGCCAGCGCTGGTAGCGCTTCAGGGCCGGGTCAAGATCCGCCTCAGCGGTTCGGTCTTCCAACACTTCGGCCAGTGCGGCGGCATCGGCCAGGCCCAGGTTCAAGCCCTGGCCGGCCAGCGGATGGACGGTTCGGGCCGCATCACCGAGCAGGACCAGGCGGCCTTGAGTCAGCCGCTGAGCCTTGCGACGAATAAGCGGCAGGGCATGGCGAGTCGAGCATTCGAGCGCGACTCCGAACGGGCTGTCCTGGGAATGGTTGAGTGTTTCGAGAAATTGCTCGGACGGCCAGTTGCCGAGCCGGTCGGCGCGTTCGGCCGACTGTGACCAGACAATCGAGGAACGGCCATCGGCCAGCGGCAACAGGGCCAGCGGCCCATGCTCGGTAAAACGCTGCCAGGCCAGACCACGATTGGGTTTTTCCGTCCTGATATGGGCCACCAGCGCCTTCTGGTTGTAGTGCCAGGTGTCCACGCCAATGCCGGCCTGGGCGCGCAGGCGGCTGCGCGCGCCGTCTGCCGCGACCAGCAGTCGACAGCGAACGGCCTTTCCTTGTTCAAGCTCGATGCGCACCCGGTGTTCATCCTGGTCGAAACGTCGAATGCGCTGCGGGGCGAGCACCGTAACCGCGTCGTGGTTTTCAATGGAATGCCACAGGGCCTGCTGCAAGACCGGGATTTCGACAATCCAGCCCAGTTGCGCAAGGCCATGCTGGCTGGCCTGGAAGTCGATGCGGCCCCGGGCCGAATGAACCTGCATGTGATGGTAGGGGCCGATGCGGTCGTCCTGGTTAGCGGGCCAGCCTTCGGCCGCTTCAAGGATGGCGCGCGAGCCCGGACTGATGGCCACCACGCGCGGGTCGAAGTCGTTTTCGGGCAGCGAGATTTCGGGTTTGCGCGCCTCGATCAGCGCGACCCGGAACGACCTGGACAGCAATGCCGCCGCGCAGGCGCCGGCGACCCCGCCCCCGCAGACCACGATATCGTGATCGACCCGGCTCAAGTTGAAACCCGGGGTTGTCGGGCCAGCGTGCAGACCGGCTCGCGAAAGCCCATGGCCGAGCGCACCAGCCGCCGTGACAGCCCCGGAA
>SL_3KL_010_SEDDRAFT_10002793_pt1 | contig 15892 bp, 12 predicted proteins | sample SodLakKL_010_SED_2_FD_10381 | JGI IMG/M metagenome (IMG submission 10381) | reverse complement strand
TGTATTTCCCAAATAATTGCTCCATGACTTAGGTGTATCAGGACGGGTTATTACGTATTCTTTTGCTCTGTCATCAAAATATCCGTATTGCATAACTTATTACTTTGGAAATAAATAATTTGATTGTGTCTTTAATAGCCTGAGGGTGATTCTTCTTTATTCTCACCTTCCTTGCCTGTAAGTGCATTCATTATAGCAGCAGTGGCTGTTGCACCAATGCGTGTCACACCCCATTCTCTGACTTTTAAAACATCTTCAAGTGTGCGCACTCCACCTGCTGCTTTTATCTGAACTGAAGGAATGCAGTGTTTGCGCATCAGTTTCAGATCATGTTCGGTAGCACCTTTGTAATTATAATCTCCATTTGCTTGCTTTACAAAACCATAACCTGTAGATGTTTTTACAAATGCAACACCTGCCCGGCTGCAGATTTCGCAAAGCCTGATTTTAAATTTGTCTTCAGGCAAATAATCATTTTCAAAGATTACTTTCAGAATGGCATTGTGGTTTAAACACAATTCGTTTATAGCTTTTATCTCTTTTTCCACATAATCCCATTCCTGATCAAGCACTTTCCCGATATTTACAACCATATCTATTTCGGTAGCACCATCATTGATGACAGATTGGGTTTCGAAAAGCTTAACATTCACGTTGTTACCTCCATGAGGAAACCCAATTACAGTGCAAACCAGTACATCGCTTCCTTTTAAAAGCTCAGCGGCCATTTTAACTGCATAAGGTTTTATACAAACTGAGGCAGTATTATATTTTAATGCTATTTTACAACCATCGGTCAAATCCTTCTCAGTCATAGTAGGATGCAGGAGGGAGTGATCGATCATTTTGGAGATTTCGAGTGGTTCCGGATATTTCATCATATTTAAGTTTTTGTGTGTTATGGAATAAGATTATGCAAAACAACCCGAGAGGTTTAATAAAAATAACTTTGCAAAGCCGGTTGTGAAAACACTTTCATCTCCGGCTATTCGATAAACATAATTTTTATGATTGATCAATCATTCTCAATCATCATATTATGATCCAATTTTATTCTACTGAACAGGTTTTTCCACAAGAGTTGATTTACTGTTCAAATGCTGCAGGTTCTTATCAACTAACTGATAAATTGTTTTAACACTGTTAAAGCTGGTTAAGCCATCGGGAGGTGTATTGATGGCATAATCCAGCAATCTGTCAAGAGTAGAAGTGGCAACATGCAGCCTTGTATCGGATGAACCATAATAAATAAAAACGTTTTTCTGGTCATCAACTACCCATCCATTGGTGAAAAGGACATTGGAAACATCCCCAACTCTTTCATCATACTGAGGTGCCATAAAATACCCGCCGGGTAAATGGGTTACGCGCCATGGTTCTTTCAAATCGGTTATAAACATATATAGTACGTAGCGCAATCCTGCGGCACAATTTCTTACTCCATGAGCCAGATGCAGCCATCCTTCTGATGTTTTTATGGGTGCGGGACCTTGCCCGTTTTTGGCCTCTTTGATAGTATGGTATGTCCTTCCGTCAATTAGTTTTTCTTCATCAACAATAGCATTTTCCATACTATCAGCCAGAGCCCAGGCAATACCGCCCCCTGAACCGGCATCTATAAAACCATCCTGGGGTCTGGTGTAAAGGCCATATTTGCCATTGATAAATTCGGGATGCAATACCACATTTCGTTGCTGGGGAGAATTGGTTTTCAGGTCCGGTAATCGTTCCCAGTTTTTGAGATCCCTGGTACGGGCAATACCACATTTTGCCAGAGCAGATGAAGTATCATGGGGTTTGGCGTCGGGATCTTTTCGTTCGGCACAAAACAAGCCGTAAATCCAACCGTCTTCATGTTGCGTTAACCGCATGTCATAAATGTTGGTTTCTTTCTCGTCAACAGGGGGCATCCATACCGGATAATCCCAGAATTTAAAACCCTCTGTTCCCGATTCACTTTCAGCAATTGCGAAAAATGATTTTCTGTCATATCCTTCCACGCGTGCTACAAGATATATTTTGCCATTCATACGGATAGCTCCCGAGTTGAATGCAGCATTTATACCAATTCTTTCCTGCAAAAAAGGATTGGTACGGGGGTTTAAATCATATCGCCATATCAAAGGCGCATGAGCTGCTGATAATACAGGATATTCATAGCGGTTGTAGATTCCATTATAGTCACTGCAGATGATGTTCTTACGGTGAATAAGAGCATTTTGGTTTTCCTGCAGGTTTGACAGTATGCGATCAAATTCAGACTTGTTCATACTTTTGTTTTCTTAGACGCTGGTAAACAAGAAATTGAAATTTTCCCGAACAATAATAATTCTTGTCATTGATGGCTTTTTCAATTATTGGCAAAATAATGAAAAAACGATTGCGCAAAAATAAGAAAAAAAAACAAAAACAACATTGTTTTCATATAAATACTTTTATTTAACTAATTCTCACTTCAGAAATGTAATTGGTTGTCATTAAATTATCAGTAATTCATAACATACAAGGTAATGAAAAACAGTTACTCTTTAATCAATTTGATAGCAAAACTATTGTACTTGCTTTTCAAATGAATTAAATAAATGCCAGGAGTAAAATGTGAAATATCAAAACCGGCTTCATTTCCTGAAATCGGATACGATGATAGTTTTTTACCATTTATGTCAAATATTGTAATGGTATGAAATGATTCAGCATTCTTTAATGAAAAAATATTTCTGACAGGATTAGGATATAAAATGATATTTTCCAGGGTTGGGTCATTGACAAAAGTAGCTATTTCCATTCGCTCAACCATTATCCTTGAAAATGAAATATTGGTTTGAGATAATCCCAGGTCAAAAACCTTGCGTGAGTTATTATCATCGTCATTATTCATAAAAAATGCATAACTATATGTACTTTCCAGGGTATCAACGTAAATATCCTGATATGAGCTGTAGGCTGTCCATGGATCCGTGCTTTTACCAATATATGAGACAATGCTCCGTGGGTCACCCTCTGCTATTGCATCAAATGTAACTTTATATAAATTGCCCTTTTTCAGAGGTATGCCCTGTTTAAATAGCTGAATATGCCAGTTTTCAGTTCCCGTATTGCTGATATCAATTGTCAGATAACCCTGGCTGGCCGTCATACTTGCCTGAGCCGGTGCAAATGCATTGAGTTGCCAGCCATCGGGTCCCTGTTCAAAATTATCTTCCAACAAGGGAATAAGCGTTACCGGCACTGGATCTGGCATAGGATTGTGTAAAAGAGCATCCACAAGTGGTGTAATAAATTGGCCGTTAGAAGGATTATATATTCCAAAACCTGCGCTGAACTCCCAATATGCCCAGCTGTAATTTTGTTCTTCAAACCATCGTGCAACGAAATTGGTCCAACGCACTCTGGAGTCAAGGTCTGCTGTGCTATAAGCGCCAAATTCTCCCACATGAACCGCAACATTATTCGCTGCTGCAAATTGTTGCAGAAAAGCAAATTCATCAATAATTGTCTGCCTTTCAACTTCCGTATCAAACCATTTTGTTCCAAGCCATGCATCGGCGTGGTCTCCTACCCAGCTAGCTCCCTGGTGAGTAAACTGGAAAGGATTGTAATAATGCACTGAAAGAATTACGTAAGGGTCATCTGGTATTTCAAGGTATGGAACCCCGGAAAGCCCGCCAAAAAGGGCAGTACCCATAAGTACGGTACGTGTTGGGTTGGTTACACGGATGCTATCAAGTGCCTGAGCAAAAAATTCATTCCACAATTCGGGTGTGAGGTTATCATGGGGCTCATTGAGAACCTCAAAAACCAAACTGTCGGGGTAATCCTGAAAATAGTCTGCAATTTGCGACCATTGTGCAAGGAAACGATCTTTTTGTCCTAGAGGATCCTCAAAAAGATCATCATGATGATGCATATTGATTATGGGATGCAATTGATATTTCAATGCAGTGTCTACAACCTCCTGTATCCTTTCCAGAAAAGATTGATATATCGTGTAGGGGGGTACATCCATTGAGCGTTCGGGTGTGCTCCATCTAACAGGGATACGAACGTGTGAAAACCCCAGTTCAGACATTGTTTGAAAATAATATGGCTGCCAGGGATTGCCCCAGGCTGTTTCCGTGGGAGCTTCAAAGGCATTTCCCATATTTATGCCCCTGCCCAAACGCTCATTCATTTCAAATGCGTTTGGAGGTTCCTGAGATTTAAGATGCGAAAAAATACCTGCGAAAATCAAAAGTAAAAATATTCTTTTCATAGTGGTGGTTTCAAGGTTTTTGAAGGTTGAAATAAGTCGTTCAAATATAATTTACTTTCAATGTAATTACAAAACAATGTTTTGAACATAATTGAAAAGGAGAATATTATAAACTTAAAGCACTCATTTACATTAAATTAATTTTTAAACACTCAATTTTGTCATAAGACATATTTTTAATCAATGCGATTTTAGTTTTTTGTATTTATTGAAATTGATTTATTTTTGGGCAGGTTTAAAAATCTTCAATCTTTCTATCCGGAAATTAAACGGGAGTAATAAAAAGCTATTCTTTCAATTACTTTAGTCATTCATCAATAATTTTAAAAAAAGCTTATGAAAACAATTTTAGGTAATTCTCTTCCCAATATTCCATGGGAAGAAAAACCGGCAAACTACAATGAGCCCATGTGGCGTTACAGTAAAAATCCTGTAATTGGATGGAACCCCACTGAGTCCATTGCCAGGGTTTACAATAGTGCCGTTTTACCCCACGAAGGTGAGTTTATTGGTGTCTTCAGGGCAGACCATAAAAACGGAAGGGCCAATATTCATTTTGGCCGAAGCAAAGATGGCATCCAATTCGATATTGATGACTATGTGATTCCATGGGTTGACAGAGAGGGAAAACCTTTTCCCGTGAGTTATGCCTACGACCCCAGGTTTGTAAAAATTGACGATACATTTTATGTCATCTGGTGCGATGATATGAATGGTCCTTCAATAGGTATGGGCTATACAAAAGATTTGAAAAACTGGATCAGGCTGCCCAATCCTCTCATGCCTTTCAACCGAAATGGGGTATTATTCCCGCGCAAAGTAAATGGAATGTATAAACTGTTAAGCCGTCCTTCCGACACCGGTCATACTCCCTTTGGTGATATTTTTATCAGCGAGAGCCCCGATCTGATATACTGGGGTAATCATAAATGGGTCATGGGCAAAGGGGGAAAAGGATGGTGGCAGGGAGTAAAAATAGGTTCAGGGCCTGTTCCCATTGAAACCACCGAGGGTTGGCTCATGTTTTATCATGGCGTATCCACCACCTGTAATGGTTTTGTATATAGCCTTGGCGCTGTTATCCTTGATATTGACGAACCATCAAAAGTTAGGTATCGCTGTGGAAACTATCTTCTTACTCCCCAGGAACCTTACGAAATATCCGGATTTGTACCTAACGTAATATTCCCTTGCCAGAATATTTATGATGCCGGCACAGGCCGTATTGCCATTTATTATGGTGCAGCTGATACCTATACTGCTATTGCTTTTTGTTATGTAGACGAAATAATTGCCTATATCAAAAAACACAATGAATTGCAGTAGATGATGAATCAAAGTAATTATTTTTATTTAAATTTATGAACAAAGGTTTGCGCATAAATAATTTACTTATATATTTGTCATGGTAAGTGACATTATAATTACCCTCAATCAATATTTGCTGTTACAAGTATTGGTTTCCTTATTTATGTAAAAGTTAGTTAAAGTTTAAACATTGTAAACTAATAAAAACTGCTATGATTGTAATCCATTCTTACACAACCGCCGTTGTGCTGGCTTTCATAACCATGCTTTGCTGGGGTTCGTGGGCCAATACACAAAAAATGGCTACCAAAAAATGGCCATTTCAGCTATTTTACTGGGACTATGCTATCGGAGTGCTATTACTGTCACTACTACTGGCGTTCACCGCCGGCAGTATAGGAGATGAAGGACGCAGCTTTCTTGCTGATTTGAGACAGGCAGATGCATCTGCATTGGGCTCTGCTTTTCTGGGAGGTGTTGTCTTCAACATTGCCAATATCCTGTTGGTGGCTGCTATTGCCATTGCTGGTATGGCAGTGGCATTTCCTATTGGAATCGGGCTGGCATTGGTGCTGGGTGTTGTGGTAAATTACATTGCAACCCCACTGGGAAACCCGGTATTGCTCTTTGTGGGAGTAGGCCTGGTTACAGCTGCCATTGTGCTGGATGCACTGGCTTATCGTAAATTGCCCGGCGAAACTACGCAGTCGTCTACCAAAGGGATTGTTATTTCTTTGCTGGCCGGATTTTTAATGGGTTTCTTTTATCGGTTTGTAGCTGCTTCAATGGCGACCGATTTTGTAAATCCGGAAGTGGGAAGATTAACTCCTTATACCGCATCTGTTGTATTCGCCATCGGGTTGCTCATCTCTAACTTCCTATGGAATACAATATTTATGTATAAGCCCCTTGCAGGTGAAAAAGTAACCTATGGCGACTATTTCAAAAAAGGAGACACACGCCTGCATCTGATAGGAATTTTAGGCGGAGCAATCTGGAGTGTGGGTATGACCTTTAATATAATTGCTGCCGAACAGGCCGGCTTTGCCATATCCTATGGTCTGGGACAGGGAGCTACACTGATTGCAGCTTTGTGGGGTGTATTCATTTGGAAAGAGTTTAAAGGAGCCAAAGGAGTCACCGGGCTGCTTACAGCTATGTTCCTGTTTTTCGTGGTAGGGCTGGCGCTGATAATTGCAGCGAGACTTTATTAGATGGTGATGGGTAATGTGTGATGTGTGACGGTTAGTGGGTAATGGGTAATGGGTAATGAATTATCCTTAAACTTCTACCCTTCAACTTTTCTACCCTTCAACCAGCAAACCTGTCAAATAATCTTAACCTAAAATAAAATGTATTAAGGAAAATGGCAAACAAAATAATCGTAGTTGGTAGTTCCAATACTGACATGGTGGCCAGAGTGCCACGTATTCCCGCGACCGGAGAAACAGTAATGGGCAGTGATTTTATGATCTTTCATGGTGGTAAAGGGGCCAACCAGGCTGTAGCTGCAGCCCGGGCAGGAGGGGCAGTTACTTTTATTGCCTGCGTCGGTGATGATCAATTTGCTGCCGAATCGCTGGAAAACTATAAAAAGGATAATATTGACACAACATTTATCAAAAGTCAGGAAGGCAAACATTCGGGTATGGCTTTGATATTTGTTTCCGATGCCGGAGAAAACAGTATTGCTGTAACGCCAGGTGCCAATAATTCTCTGCTGGCTGAAGATATTCACCGCAGCAGTCATGTTTTTGCGAATGCCTCCGTTGTTTTGCTTCAACTGGAAATGCCCATGGAAACGGTTGAAGCAACAATACAGGTGGCTGCATCACACAAAGTTCCGGTCATCCTTAATCCTGCTCCTGCAGCAAAAATCAAGGACAGTCTTTATTCTCAGATTTCTGTATTAACACCCAATGAAACCGAAGCAGCTTTTCTCACTTCACGCAGAGAGTTTTCAGAAAATGACTTTCCGGTGATGGCCAAAGAGCTTTTTGAAAGAGGTGTGGAACATGTGATCCTTACATTGGGAAGCAAAGGAGTTTATTTGAAAAACAATGACTTTGACGGAATGATAACCGGTTTCAAGGTTAAACCGGTGGATCCAACCGCCGCTGGCGATGTTTTTAACGGAAGCCTGGCTGTGGCACTTTCTCAAGGTAAAAACCTGCATGATGCCATTGATTTCGCTCAAAGGGCTGCAGCTATTTCTGTCACCCGCATGGGAGCACAGCCTTCTGCTCCTACGCTTGAAGAAATCAGGAATCATGTTTTTTAAAACCTATGAAATATTCAAAATGACATTTACCACATTGAAGATTTTTATTGCAGGCTTGGCAATTATGGTTTCATATAACATGCAGCCTGATATAACTATGGAACCCGTAAAAATTATTTATGATACCGACTTTGGCGGTGATGCCGACGATTTGGGGGCTATTGCCATGCTTCACAATTTTCATAACAGGGGAGAATGTGAGTTATTGGCCATTATGCTATGGAATACTGAAAAATACACTGTTCCGGCCATAGATGCAATCAACCGCTGGTATGGAAATCCTGACATAGCCATCGGCGTGCGATCGCATGATATTTTTACACTCGATTGGCAGCATGCCCGCCCCATTGCCGAAGCCTTTCCCCATGAACTAACAAACAGGGATGCACCGCTGGCAGTGGAATTGTACCGTGAAATTCTGGCAGCACAACCGGATAAGAGTGTTGTAATTGTTACCACCGGTCCGCTTGCCAATATTCAGAATCTTATTTTGTCAGGTCCCGATGGGTTTTCTGCGCTTAACGGAAGAGAACTCATAGAAAAAAAGGTAAAGTATTTCTCTATCATGGGCGGTCAATTCCCCAGCGGAGAAAGGGAATGGAACTTCTATGGCAACATGCCCGGAACAACCAAATTTGTATTGGAAAACTTAACGGTTCCCATTGTTTTCTCAGGATATGAGATTGGTGTTCAAATCAAAACCGGGCCACGGCTGACAGAGGCAGGTGAAAATTCTCCGTTATATATCGGATACAGGCACTTTAGCAGGTATGCTGAATGGATGCAACCCTATTATCAGGATGGGCAAATAACTCCCAATTCAACTTACGATCAAACCTCAGTGATTTACACTGTTAGAGGTGGTATTGGAAAATACTGGGATAAAGTAGAAAACGGAATTTGCATAGCCGACAGCACCGGAGGGAATTTCTGGAATGAGATCAACGATCGGCCCACCAATCATGCATACCTGATTTTAAGGAAATCACCTGAAGAAATGGCGGAAATCATTTATTCGTTTATGCTGGGTGATTTTTAAGATGAATTTGAAAATTAATATCTGAAAACTATGTAAGTATCTATCCTATGCAGATTGTTTTTACTTCATGATAGCCGTTGGGCCAGCCAATGTATTGCACAAAGGGTCTCTCTGACAAGGGTTTGCCACTTTCAGTTAGGTTGCTGTTATGATCACCGGGAATGAAGATAGTTGCCCGACTGCTGACAGGTACAGTTACATTCATTAAAAATTTATCTTCTTCCTTTAACCAGTGGATGCCCGCCTTGCCAAAAACGGTTTGGTTATAATATTTTACAAAGTTGAGGCCTTCCACTTGCATTGGCCTGAATGCAAAGTGCCATTATGGAAAGCAACAGGTTGATTCTAGTCATGGATGTGGGGTTTAATGGATTATATCAAGGTTTGAGGATATGGTTTATACTTCGTAAAATTATATCTATAGGTTTGTTTTGCCGTTTTTTCTTTGGTGAAGCAATTGTTGTGTTCAGGTTTGCCGGGCTTTACAGTCTAAATAGTAATCATTTAAATGCAATAGTGTGAATTTTTTGTGGTTTTGTGCAAATGGTTTTGCAGGATCAGGTATTATTCAGGTCTTAAAAAGTTTCTGACAACATCTTTTTTTAACTGGCTTAAAGTAAATAATTTGTTCAGCTGATTCGGTTCTTTGTGGATTATTTAATTGATTATCTTTGTTAATAACAAAAGCTGAATTTATGCTCACGAACAAAGAGATTCTACTTTATTTAAGAAGCAATAAAGATTTATTTGCCAACGAGTTTGAGGTAAGGGAAATAGGGCTTTTTGGTTCCTTTGCAAGAAATGAGCAAACATCCGATAGTGATATCGATATTATGATTGATATGAATCCGGATGCTAAAAATATTTTTGAAAAGCGAATGGCCCTCAGAGAAAAGATAAGCAAACACTTTGGCCGATCGGTAGATGTTTGCCATAAAAAAGCAATAAAGCCTGTTTTTAAGGAATTGGTTTTTAAGGATTTAATTTATGCTTAAAAAGGATAATGCATTAGTTATGCTCATGGTGGAAACTATTGAAAAAATACTCTCATACGTTTCTGAAATAAATAATGCGGAAGAATTAGAGAAAGACACAAAAAGTTTTGATGCAACAATAATGAACTTTATTGCCTTGGGGGAGTGTGTGGGTAAGCTGACTGACGAATTCAGAGATAAATATCCCGAAATTAACTGGCGAAAAATCTATGCATTCAGGAATGTGCTGGCACATGATTACTTTGGAATACTACCTCAGGAAGTATGGGAAATAATTAAGAATGACCTTCCTTTACTCAAAAATAGTTTGCAAAGCATCCTTGATTCCAAATAATTAAACCAAATCGCCCTTATATGCCCCTGAAATCAAACCACAACCTTGTCGGACCAGTTCTGATCAATTCCGGTTCATTGAACTATTGAATCAAAGCAATCCAGTAATCATCTGTAGGAGTAGTTATGGTAACGGTTTCTTTGGGCAGACCCTGGGTATCAGACCAGTTACCTGAAAGCAGCTTCAGCCAAACCAGGTTGGGATTTTCCCTGAAGCTGCTTAAATTGTATGAAGTAGCATTTATGCTACTGAATTACAAGTTCTTATTCGTTTACGCATTTCTGATGCGTAATTTGGGATAATTTGACTGTTCATAGTTTTAGTATGAATGCAGTTCTTTTGCAGGATACAATTTACAATTGTGAGAAGCTATTTTTTTCCTTCTGCAAATTCACCAATAAACAGGGTACTATCCGGCTCACAAACAACCCTGAAACCAATTCCCCGGATGTCTGAATACCACCACAGGCTTCTGGGTTGTTGCGGGTCGGTGCGAAACCATTCTTCGGTATGTGTATGCCCTCTGGCAGCTGAGCGTAATTCTCCGGCTTCAGACAAAAAATTTCCTCCTCTGACCACCCTTTCGGTGCCTGTTTCAGGACCTGTGGGATTGGTTACTTCAAAAGGGGTTTGGGCGTAAGCATCCGGAGTGTACCAGTCTGAAACATATTCAAGTACATTACCACTCATGTTTTTCAATCCCCATGGGTTAGCCCTTACAAAATCAGGTTCCTGGGTTCTGCCTCCTGAGTTTTGGTTGTAAACCACGTAGGTATTGATCAGCGTTGTGTCAGGCCCGAAGATTCGGTTTCTCAGGCCTTCAGGACTGAATCGTCTTGGATTGCCTTCGAAAAAGTAAGGAGTTTGTGTTCCTGCCCTTACTGCGTATTCCCATTCGGCTTCGGTGGGGAGACGATAGGTTTTTCCTGTTTTCTGAGAAAGCCACTGGCAGTATATTTGTGCGGCATAATGGGTCATAGTAATGGCCGGTCTGTCGCCGCTGCCCCAGCCCTGATCGGGTATTCCAAAGGGTGGGGTAGGGCCGCTGATGGCATCGGGCATAGAAGCATTGTGCTGAATTACTGCCATTGGATCAATACGACCTTCTGACATGGTTTCACGATAAAAAGCCCAGAATTCGTTCCAGGTCACTTCTACCTCACCCATGAAGAAGGGTGAAAGAGTAACTTTACGCACCGGTCCCTCATCTTCGTTTCGCAAAGGTTCATCTTCGGGGCTCCCCATCAAAAAAGTACCTCCGTCAATGGCGATCATATTAAAAGATACAGATGTACCAGGAATCTGTTCGGTGAAGTTTTCAAATTGGGTTACTGTAGTTGGTTCAGTAAAAAGCTCCTTGTCTTCCACTTCCGGCAATTCGGTCATCCATGTATGAACAAAATTGGGGTTGTAATGGCCTGCATCCAGGTGGCAGTTCAGGCAGTTCAAATCGAGCCTTTCAGCATTGAGTTCATAATGTAGGTGTGCTTTTTCCCCTTCTTCTGAAAGCCCTCTGGGAAAGAGTTCCGTGTGACAGTGCATACAAGATTCCTGGTAGGTATGTTTAACCGCTGCAGAAAGTTCGCGTTTTGCATCCCAGTTGATCTTATCAGTATCCTTGAAAATCATGGCATAAACATCCCGTGCTCCGGTTACAGCTTTGGCTGTAAGATAGTTCAAGGTGCCCGGGGGTGGAAGATGGCATTGTACACAATGCACCACAACCCCGGATTTATTGTCGTAATGGCTGGAAAGTTTCCAGGCCTCCTCTGCATGTGGATGCACGTGGCAACTCATGCAAAACTGATCAGTGGAGGTATAGGATATTACTTTTGAAGATAATATCACCAGTGAAGCACCTGCAAGAAAACCAATGAAAACAAAGTATTTAAGGGGGATAGTTTTCCCCTTTAGCTTTCGGAACATATACGGTAGCTTTGTTTAAAATGCAGCACCGGGTGCTTGCCCGGGCAAAGGTGCAACTCCTTCCTGATAAAAGGGCAGATCTGTGAGGGTATACTCAGTAGGGCCATAGCGCAGATCGGATGCCATGATCTCATCCCAGATTATGGGCCTGCCTGAATAGGCAGACTCACGGCCCATAATGGCCACCATAGTTGAGTTCGCCAGTTCTTCCAACTGATTGATCTTTTTGTTAAGCCTTATGGATTCTACAAAATGTATGTGCTCCTGCAGATAGGGATTGTTAAAGGGATTTTCCTGGTAATTATACTTCCATTTCACTTCTCCATTGAAATCTTCAATTCGGATATTATTTCCCTGCAAATAGCAAACCCCCTTAGTGCCCATTACGGATTCAGAAATATCGGTATCGCAGCCATCAATTTGCCTTGCAGTGGCCAGCATTCTTTTGTTATTGGGATATCGATAGTCAACACTGAAGAAATCAAAAATATCTCCTGTCAGACGTCTGGCTCTTCCACCATAACCGGTAGCTGTTTCAGGAATCATCCCGGTAAACCATGTTACTATATCAATGTTGTGAATTGCCTGATCCAGGTAATGGTCTCCACTGAGCCATCTGATATTAAACCAGTTACGAATATTGTATTCCATATCCGATTCTCCTGGTCTTTTGGCCCTGTTCCACCATGCGCCCTGATTCCAGTGAGCAGTAGCTGAGAGAACATCGCCAATGGCTCCATTTCTAATTTGCATGTATGCCTCCCAGTAATCCTTCTGGTGCCTGCGCTGGTTACCGGTAACAACTGTAAGGCCTGCTCTTTCTGCGTGGCGCGATGCTACCAATACCGTTCTTATACCTACCGGGTCAACAGCAGCAGGCTTTTCCATAAATACATGCTTTCCTGCAGATATAGCAGCCCTGAGTTGCTCAGGATGAAAATGAGTGGGAGTACAAATCAATACCACATCCACATCAAGTGCAATGGCTTTTTCTGCAGCATCAAAACCCACAAAACACTTGCTGTCTTCAACTGGGTTATTTTTCTCTGCTTCAAGTCTCTGGCGGCAACGAATAAGCCTGTCTTCAAATACATCTGCAAGTGCTACAACAGATAAGTCGTTTCCTGCATCCAGAAAGTTGAATGCTGCACCGGTGCCCCTATCTCCACAGCCTATCAGGGCTGCTTTCAGGGGTTTTCCGTCGGGGGCTTTATCTATAAAAGAAAACATTCCCAGTTGCTCAGGGGTATTTCTGCGCTCTGATCTTGAACATGAGCTTAAAACTGCACCCAGTCCAAGAGTAACTCCGGTGCCCAGCAGGGCTGTATTGGTTAAAAATTCCCGTCTTTTCATTTGTTTTATGCTTTTTTTGATGATTAAATTTGCTATAAATGGACAGAATCAGTTTTAAGGAAATCATTTCCGCAATGATCTGCCAGTTAAAAATGTTGGGTGTATTAGTGCTAGATTTATAAAAAAATAGTAATCTGGCTTTTTTTAAGGCTTCAAAAATAGTTTATTAATTAAAAAAGTGTTCAGAAAATATTCTTTTTTACTTCTGTATACATGTAAGAATTCTGAATTTAGATACTTAGTTTAAGCTGATTAAGTTCTTTATTGATAAAATCAATTTCTTCCGGGCTAAGCTTTAGATCTATGGCTTTGGCATTATTCAGTGCCTGTTCCGAATTGCGTGCCCCGACCAATGCAATTGTAATACCTGGTTGTTCCAGAGTCCATCGGATAACCAATTGCGCAAGGGAAGCGTTCTTTTCATCAGCAATATGTTTTATCTTTTGAAGAAAGTTATTTACTTGTTTCACATTTTCATCCTTAAAGAAGGATACATCGGCTCTGTGGTCACCCTCTGCAAACTTATGTCCTGGTCTCATCTTTCCAGTGAGTAATCCGCGCTCCAGGGGGCTATAGGCCAGAACAGATCTATTTTTTGAGATGAGATATGGGATAAGTTCATCTTCAATCTCTCTTGATACCATGCTGTATTTTACCTGGTCAGAAACAAGGTCTATGAATTTGGAAGCCTCTTTCATCTGTTCGACATTGTAATTGCAAACACCGGCATATCTCACTTTCCCTTGTTCAATCAGCAGCGAAACAGCCTCCATGGTTTCTTGTATGGGAGTAGTGCTATCAGGCCAGTGAATCTGATAAAGATCAATATAATCGGTACCAAGCCTTTTAAGACTATCTTCACATTCTTTGATAACAGATTTTTTTCCGGCAAATTTATAAATATCAATCGGATTGCCCTGATTGTCATTACTTGAGAAGTAATATTCCCCATCACGGGAATTCCAATGCATGCCGTATTTGGTAAGTATCTGAATTTTGTCGCGAGGTAATTCTTTTATGGCTTCACCAACGATTTCTTCGCTGGTACCCTGCCCATATATCGGAGCGGTATCAATGGATGTAACCCCTTTATCATAGCCGGCCTGAATGGCCTTTGTTGCTTCTTTTCTTTGGGTACCACCCCACATCCAGCCTCCGGCAGCCCACGCACCAAAAGTAATTGCAGAAAGCTTTAGTGTTGATTTTCCTAAGTTTCTGTATTCCATAGTAAAAGTGTTTTAAAAGTTCATTATTTTGAATCAACCTTTGCATTCATTTTCTGATTATGGTTTCTGTAATCAGACTATACTTTGTTAAATAATTCTTTATATTTGTGAAATCGATTTCGCAGGTAAAAATAGAGATTTTTTGGTATTTCAATTACAATATTCAATGTAAAATCCAAAATACTTAAGAATAGTTATTGAAAAATTATCTTTAGAATTGATATAATTATTTTCTCCATTATTTTTTGAATGAATGTTGAATTGGCAGTTTCAGAAAAACTCAGGATATTTAGTTTCGCTGCTTTTTTGATATCTCTGCCGTAGCTAAAAGATTGATATAACAGGCCATTGACTTATTTTGAAAATTCATTACAATATCTAGACCTAAAAACCAATCAATTATGCCAAGACCCGTAACGCTATTCACCGGCCAGTGGGCCGACCTGCCTATTGAAACAATGTGTCAGAAAGCCAGAGATTTTGGCTATGACGGAGTAGAACTCTGCACATGGGGAGACCACATGGAAATCGATAAAGCAGATCAGCAATACTGTGATGAACGCAAGCAACTTCTTGAAAAATACAACCTGAAGTTGTTTGTTATTTCAACCCACTTGGTAGGTCAGTGTGTTTGCGACCGGATTGACGAGCGCCATAAGGCCATTTTGCCTGATTATATCTGGGGTGATGGTGATCCGGAAGGGGTGAGAAAAAGAGCCGCCAAAGAAATCATTGAAACAGGAAAGGTAGCCAAACGCCTTGGGCTTGATGTGGTGGTTGGATTTACCGGCAGCCCAATCTGGCATCTGTTGTATGCTTTCCCTCCCACACCGCAATCCATGATTGAAAAAGGGTTCGAAGAATTTGCTGCCCGTTGGAAACCTATACTGGATGAGTATCAGAAAATAGGGGTCAGATTCGCGCTGGAAGTACATCCCACGGAAATCGCTTTTGATATTGCTACGGCAAAAAGGGCATTGAAAGCCCTTGATAATCACCCCGCCTTTGGGTTTAATTACGACCCCAGCCATCTGGGTTACCAGGGAGTTGATTACGTGAAGTTTATCTATGAATTTGCTGATCGTATTTTTCATGTGCATATGAAAGATGTTACCTGGAGCGATACACCAAAGGATATTGGTGTTTTTGGCGGGCATACTGAGTTTGGCAATCATCAG
>SL_3KL_010_SEDDRAFT_10002792_pt1 | contig 15892 bp, 10 predicted proteins | sample SodLakKL_010_SED_2_FD_10381 | JGI IMG/M metagenome (IMG submission 10381) | reverse complement strand
AAAGCTCAAATTTCTTTAATGATTAGCGCCATCATTTTACCTCATAGGATTTCGATGGGAAGTCATCCCCTAGTTGTAATATGTGCATTGAAACTAACCTTAATTCACAGGAGCAGCGTATAAATCTGGAAAGTTGAGACTTCAAATAGATCAAAAAAAAACGACCCTTGTTCAGAGTCCCTTTGGTGCCCCCACGGGGACTTTCAGCACTTCGTTCGAACCCCGGTTTTAGCACCTGCACCTCGATAGTGTGAAAGGGCCAACAAAAAACGACCCTTGTTCAGAGTCCCTTTGGTGCCCCCACGGGGACTTTCAGCACTTCGTTCGAACCCCGGTTTTAGCACCTGCACCTCGATGGTGTGAAAGGGCCAACAAAAAACGACTCTTTTGCAGAGTCGTTCTGGTGCCCCCACGGGGATTCGAACCCCGGTTTTAGCCTTGAAAGGGCTACGTCCTGGTCCCCTAGACGATGGGGGCGCTTATTTAAGCGAATGGAATTCTACCATTCATTCAAATGACGGTCAAGAAGCAATTTTAAAAAATTTTCAATGGTAGTTGATATCAATCCTATTCTTATTATATAATAATGGAAACACATGGTATCTTTCTATATTTTAATGTGTTAAATAATTTATCAAATGTACGTGGACGTTGATTTTTGATATTGAGATTAATAGCCCACCAGTTTTATATGAACCTTTAGAAGATCACCAGCAAATAAGCTCTACTTGAAAGGACTTATCTCACATGGATAAAAACCGCGCTTTAACCATTAAAGCGTTTGGCGGTTTTAGCATCACAGACGGTGAGGATGAGCTTAGGGGCTTCGACCGAGCCCGTGTACAAGAACTTCTGGTTTACCTTCTCTTAAAACGTGGTCAGGCAATCGCCAGATCAGAGATTGCTTCTCTGTTTTGGCCTGAGAGCAGTCAAAAGCAAGCCTTCTCAAACTTGCGCAACCTATTTTATTACCTTCGTCAGAACATACCGAATCAAAAAAATTTTCTAACTTCAGACAGCCAGACGATTACTTGTCTTCATGAGCCCTTTGTTTTTTTCGATGTAGCTGAATTTAAGGCCGATCTGTCAAAAGCAGAAAATGCCAAGCCTTGGTTAGAAAAAGTTAATCACCTTGAAAATGCCGCTAATCTTTACCAAGGAGAATTACTTCCAGGCAACTATAGTAATTGGTTGTTATTTGAACGCAAGCAACAAGCCCAGGGATTTATTTCAGCACTCAGCAAATTGGTGTCCTTATATGAAACCCGGCGTCAATATCAAAAAGCGATCGTTCATGCACAAACACTGATTCAACACGATCCTCTTCATGAACCCGCTTATATCCAACTTATGCGTCTCCATGCTTTAGATGAAAATCGAGCTGCTGCTTTAAACACATATCATTCTTGTGTAAACTATTTACGTCGTGAGATAGGCATTAAACCAAGCCAGAAACTGCAAAATCTATATGAGCAGATAATCAACCAAAAAAATATAAAAAAGAGTAATAAACTTTCCGAAGTATCGATGCCACTGGTGGGACGTGACAAAAGTTGGAAACAACTCCAACAATCCTGGAAAAATTCAACTAATCAACCAAAACTTGTTTTGATACGAGGTGAGTCTGGCATCGGAAAGACCCGTCTGGCTGAGGCATTTGGTGATTGGTTTACACACCAAGGTGGTAGGGTTTTAAACGCGCGTTGTTACACTACAGAAACTAGTTTAGCTTATGCACCAATAATTACCTGGCTGCGAAGTTCTTCATTAAGCCATTTAGATTCATCCCAACTCACCCAACTCTATCGTTTCCTTCCTGAAATTGGAAATAAATACCCTGACCTTGCTAAACCACAGCCAATTACAGACAACTGGCAACGTATATGCCTTTATGAAGCTTTAGAATTTGCATTATTTGCAGGCCAAAAATCTCTTATGCTGATTATAGATGACCTTCAATGGTGTGATCCAGAAACACTTGATTGGTTATCCTTTTTATTGTCAGCATCTCACATTGGATGCGATCAAACACAATTACTTATCCTTGCTGGTTTACAAAGTGATAATCATCATAAAAAAACAATCGTGACCGACTGGGAAACGACGCTTAAGCTCAAAAACCAAGTAATAGTATTGGATCTAGATCGATTGAACCAAAGTGATACATTTACTTTGGCTAACAATATTGCAGATCATTCGTTAGACCCAAAACTAAAATCTACCCTATACAAGATAACTGAAGGTCATCCCTTTATTATTACTGAACTAATTTCTGCTGCAATGCCGCTGCCCAAAAACTTTAAAGAACAAAGAACTGTCTTATCATCAATAATCCCCAATAAGGTTCGCCATGTTTTGGAAGCACGGATTAATCAATTGTCAACTCTGGCACGTGAGGTAGCAGAACAAGCCTCTGTGATTGGGCGATCCTTTACCTATCCTGTGCTTTCACAGCTAACACATTTGAACGAGCAAGAACTTGTTAAGAGCCTTGATGAATGCTGGCAAAGGCAGGTGATTCGCGAACAGGAGCAGGACACCTACGACTTCAGCCACAATAAATTACATCAGGTTATTTATGAAGGTATCAGTCTCACTCGAAGACGTTGGCTGCACAGGCAGGTTGCAAAAATTTTGGAGAGTCTGTATGCTGAAGATCTTGGACCCGTTGCTGGTACTATCGCCGATCACTACGAAAAAGCAGGATTCATTGAACAAGCCATTTCATACTATGATCTGGCCTCTCAAAAATGTACTCAGATCTATTCATATGATGAAGCCACTACTGCATTAGAGAAAGTCATAAGCCTAGTAGAAAAAAGACCAGAAAAAGACAGATGCCTTAATGCAGCACTCCATGAAAGAATCGGTGACATCCATGTAAAAATGGCAAAGTATGATGCTGCTTTTCAAGCTTACCAATCATCCTCGACCCAGATGCCAACAACCGACATTTTTTCACAAGCAAGAGTAGCCCAAAAAATAGGCAATGTGCTTAAAAACAATCAATCAAAATATCAGTTAGTTGCTGATCAGTATCAACATGCGGCTGACATCCTTAATCAACCCTCACTAGACCGAGACGAAACCTGGTGGGAGGCATGGTGTGAACTCCAACTAGAACAGATGGATTTTCAATACTGCTATCAAAAGCCAGATGTTTTGAGAAACCATATTGAAAATGTTCGTTCGGATATTGAGACCTTTGGAACACAAATTCAAAAACCTGCGTTGAACAAGAACTTAATGTTCTATTCTATTTTGAAAAATCGTTACATTTCCACTACAGATGCTGTTATATTTGCTCAAAATGCACTGGAAGCCCTACCGGAAACAACTGGACCTGATCTGATGGGACCTTACCGGTTTGCCCTTGGATTCAGCCAATTATGGCATGGAGAATACGATGATGCCATTGCTAACCTAAAGAAAGCATCCATTTTGTCAGAGAAATGCTCTGATATTCTGGGCCAAGCGCGCTGCCTAGCTTACCTAGTCCTGGCCTACCGATTAACAGACCAACAAAGTGAGGTTGAAAAATCTACCCAGGCATGCCTATCTATTGCTGAAAGAACCAAAATGTGTAGTTTCATCGGGGTCAGTCAAGCTGGTAAAGCATGGCTAATCCTAAGGCGTGCTGATCATAAAACACCATACAGCACTTCTTTTTCTGATACAAAAAGCCTGGCACAGCAGGCTATGACGGCTTGGCAAGAATGTGTGACACCTTTCCCATTTCAGTGGCAATCTTTGTGGTTGTTAATGTACATTGCAATGTTGCGCAGTCAATTTGTCGATGCAGTATATTATGCGCGCCAGTTATGTAACCCGATGCAACAAGCACTTGATCCTGACATTGAAGATAAGTTGACCAAAGCATTAACAGCCTGGAAACATGGCTCAAGGGAAATAACCAGAGAAATGCTCACGCGAGCTTTGATAAGCGCCCGCAAGGAGAATTTTTTATAGCATCAGACAATCGTTACTTATTATCTAAGTGCCATCCACAATTTAGGTTGGCACTTTTTTTGTAATTTTTGATATTTTCATCCTCATGAAACGCTTATGAAGCGCTTGATTTGTTATAGTAAGCCTATGCTGATTACTTGATGAAGGAGTCAGATTGATAAACTGGTAAAACCGGCGTCTTAGTATCGTCCAGGTGTTAACTGAATCAATTAAAAACCTTAACCTATAAGATGCCCTCAATTGAGACAATAGCCTCAACACCAGCCTTAAGCTTAAAAACGATCAAAGTCTTTCTTACACCGATGATCCGAGGATTTATCTCACACAAGCATTATACAAAGAAAAACTGGATGCAGAACATGATCCCAATTGAAATGAGAGAAAAGGTGAAACCAATTCTAAAATCAATCCTAATTCTACTGATTATCGTATTGCTGCTGATGCCTGCAATCCCAAATGCGCTAGGTCAAACACAAGGAGTAATCCGGACTAACTTGATTCACACAGTTGAGTTAGAAGATTCAATGAACCTCAAGTTGTATTTTAACCTTTATGACCCTTCCAGCGGACTGCCGTTTACTCACCCTCGGCCTACAAGTGCTCAGATTACTCTGGTCAACACGGGATATACCTCCCCAGCCATTATCCAAACACCAGACTTACCAATTTACATTACTTTACTTCTAGATGCCAGCAGCACAATGATGGGTAATGCCCAAAACTTACGTGATGCTGCCAAGATCAGTTTAAGCAATCCGCCCGATAATGCCCACTTTGGGGTTGTACAATTCAATGAAGAAATCAACCTTCTGCAAGATTTTACACAAAACCTCCCTCTGGTTAGCTTTGCAATTGATCAATATAATGCATCAAATCAAGGTGCATGTTTGTATGATGCGATTTATTTATCGGTAGAAGCACTATCGGATGCACCGGTTGGCAGAAGAGCCGTGATCTTGTTTACAGACGGTATCGACAAAAAACTCGATGGTACTACATGCAGTCAACAATCCTACCAAGAATTAGTTGCCAAAGCACTAGAACTGGATGTCCCGATTCATACGATTGGCCTATTACGTGAAGAAGGCAACATCAATGAACCGGAGTTGCAAAACATGGCAGGCACCACAGGTGGGTATTCAGCATTTGCAGCCCTCAATGATTTACCTGATGCTTTCACAAAAATCATGGATGCAATGAAAACACAGTTAATGGTTGAGGCAACCATATATCCTGAGAGAGATCAAAACCAGGCAGTTCTGACATTAATCCTTGAAGATGGCAGCAGTTTAAATACAGCATTTTTTGTTGAGTCTCAAACCAGTTACCCTGGTCCACCCAGCCCCGTAACACTGCGTATGGACGGATTACAGTTGATAGCAGAAACCCAAAGCTATGACCTGCAAATGGCTGTGAGTACACCGGAACTTGTCAGCTATGTCAAGGTTGCTTTGTGGGATAAGAGTTCTGGCTCAAAAGTAACCGACCTCATTTTTAATGACCCAGTTGAGTTCAACCAGTTTTCCATTCCCACCGAATTGTTGAGTGCTGATCGGGATTATGAATTGCGTATTTCAGCTATTAGCCGTGATGATAATTCACCCTTTGTCCTAGCTGTCGATCGGCAAGGTCAGCCAACGTATGAACTCATCCATGAGTTTAGTTTCGACCCCAGCGGTATCTTTCCAAGCATCAACATTGATTCAGTCACGCAAGCAGGCAGCAGCCTGTTCTTGAATGTATCACTTTTTAACCCCCAGCTGATAAGTGGCTATGAAGGCTGGCTGGTTGATAAAGCAACCAATACACAAGTCAGGGATTCGCGTTTCTTGCTTCCTGCTGATGCAGCGGATGACGGGCAGATTGAACTCCCCACACGGGAAATGCGCTTACCAACTGGCACTTATATGGTCGTGCTAAGGGTGTTAAATGACCAAAACCAGGTCTTAATGACAACACAATTTGATGAGATTACATTTGTTGCTCCTGGTTTATTCCAGCGAGTTGGCGTGGCATTAATTGCCATGCCTATTTTTATTTTCCTCATTGTTGGCATGGTGATGGCTTTAGTTCTCTTCTTGATGATCAATGCATCCAAACAGAAAAACATCAGCAGCACGCCAGTCATCAAAGATCAGCTCGGTAAAGGAAAGAAAAAAACACCCGCTTTTGATGGTTTGCAAGCGATCGCAAGCGATGAACCTTATCTTGCAAAGGATAAAGGCACTGTATCAACACCACAATCAAAACCGATATCAAAGCAACCTGCCTCAACCCAGGATGCTACCGTCCTCTTTGATGAACAGGACGTATCTGACAGAACCGTCATTTTTGAGACTCCCCTGGTGAATTCCCAACTGACGATTATCAAGGGTTCACCATCGGTGACCTGTGAGATCACAAAGTCCCCCTTCATTGTCGGCCGCACAGATGTTGATATGGTGCTTAACGCTGCGAGTGTTTCAAGACAACACATTGAGATTGTTTTTGACGAAAAACAGAATTTTTTTATAACTGACCTGAACAGCAGCAATGGTACCCGATTGAACGGTCAACGGATTAAGTCAGGGCAAACGGTTCCATTGCCTGAAGGTGCTTTGATTGAACTAGGCCCTGAAGTGGCACTTAAGTTTGAACGAAAGTAGGAAAAATATGGCAGACCAAACCATCGTTAACTATGAAATAGTTGAAAAATACAGCAAAGAGTTTGAAGACCAGGCAGAGTTTATCTCTGATTCAATCAGTACATTAAAAATTAAAGCTCAGGGACTCGAAAGCTTCTGGAAAGGAAAAGCCGCCGAGAAATTTTTTGATGAATTTCACCAAGAGATATTACCTGCCACACTCCGTTTGCACGCAGCCTTGCTGCTTGGCGCTGAATCGCTTCGAAAGATTATTACCCTTTTTGAAACATCTGATGAAGAGTGTGCGAGTTACTTCAGTGAAAGTGCCCTTGACAGTGATATGGCAGCAAGTGGTGTCGGAGATCTCGGTTCTGGATCAGGCGGTGGAGGTGGAGGAGGCAGCACTGCTGACCAATCCAAGGGCATGGAAGGCAACTTGAGAATGGGAGTGGCTGGCAGTGGACAGGGAACCGGAAGTCCCGGCACTGGTGGGGCCAGCGATTCTGGCGGGATGGCAGATCACATTTACGACAATGGGTCAGGCGGAGGTAGTCAGGCGGCACCTGCCAGTTCAGCACCAGCCGCTAATGGCGTAGGAGCTGACCAGGCAGACTCCAGCAACCTTCCTAAAGCAGCCGGAGGTATTGCGGGTGCCGGTGCGGCAGCGGCAGGTGCGGCTGCAAAAAAGAAAAAAGATAAAAACGATAAACAGGATTGATAAGTAAAGGAGGTAGTTATTGTATTAATAATTGTCCAAATGCTCCTCATTTTCTGCAGCCAAAATGTTGAGGAGCAAATTTCTAACCAGAGATAAACATTAACTAGGAAAGGATAGGATCGTATGGCTGATAATACGCAAGTTAATTATGATTTATTGGCAACCTACGAAAAGAGGTTCCAAGAGGCAGGCGCTGAAGCAATGGACCAAGTCAGTCAATTTCGACAAAGGGTTGACGGCCTCCATAATGCCGGATGGATTGGGAAGGCGGCCGATCAGTTTAACGAGGAAATGACAGGCGAAATCATCCCTGCTTTACAACGCATGGCCGAGGCATTTACCGCCGCTGCGGAAACACTCACAAAAATTCGTGAGACTTACAACAGCGCAGACGAAGAATGCAGTAATTACTTCGATCTATTGGGTGAATAAAGGAGAATAGGATGGCAGACCAAATAAAAGTAAATTATGAGGCTCTTGAAGAAATGGCAGCTCTATGCCAGAAGAATAGCGAAAATTTGGAAGCAACCCTCAGCAGAATCAAAGAAATTGCCAATGGCATGACAACCGAAGCATTAGTCGGTGATGTGGGCATGTCATTCAGCGAAGCATTGCTAGGACCGTTACACAATTCAACCAAAAAACTCAGCGATAAGTTCATCGAAGTTGCTGGTGATATTCGAGGCGCCATGGAAGACATGCGAGATGCTGACGAAACTGCTAGAGCAGGATTTTAGGAGGTGAGACATGATAGGAAGAATAATTAAATTTACCCGCTCCTTGGTCAGGAGCATAGTTAACAATATCAGACGTTATATGAGCCAGCTTGAGGGTGAGGTTGCCAACCCATTAGGCAACATCGTGGCTAGAATCACCGAAGGTGTCTGGAAGGGACAGGGTGCAGACCGATTTGTGGAATGGATGAACTCACAGGTATTGACAATGCTTCGCAGCATTATCGGCCTAAATATGTCCTTTGGGGACACCCTCCTCAGATCTCTTGACCGTATGGATGAAGCTGAACAAAGCGCCTTGTCGCTGGTTCAACCCTTGTTTGATCAGTTTAATTTTTACTAAAAAGGAGTAAACAGCTATGGCTGACGAAGTATATATGGATGTTTCCCAGGTGGAAGCGTTTGTGCAGCAATTAGAAACTGCTTTGAATGTTGCAAGAACAGTAGACAGACTGCTAATGGCATTAAGTGCCACCCTACAAGCGACTGCTTTTGTCACCCTGGGTGGAACTAAGGCTGTCGATGTGTTGGTTTCGAGGGTCAGAAGAGGGCTCCAGGAGTTCATGAGATTGTTAGAAGAAGAAGGAATTCCTGGATTGAATGGCGCTGTTCTTGCTTACAGGGATGGCGATTATTCTGGCTCACAACGGTTTGTCTAAGCAAACCTCAACAGTTTGACTGGCATTTCTTGCAAACAACGAACTTCCTCTATTATTGAAGGCTCGTATTTTATCGTCTACTGAACGACTTTAGAAATGCCAGTCAATATACTCAATTATATATCGAGGCTTAAATTTAACCAACTGGTTTAATGCTTCGCTATTATTCATTAATGCGTAAAGGTTACTCTGATGAAGCGGATTTGCCAAAAATGCAACGTCATCTCGCAGGACCTCAACCTTTGGTGCCAGGATAAAGAATGTCCTGCAGAAAATGCAACTGAGATTTTTGATAACGGCGAATGGTTTGGCCCAATAGAAATTGTCCAACCAATTGCCATCAATCGTTCAGCTATCATTTATCAAGCCCGCAGGGGAGAAGAAAAAATATTACTCAAAGTTGCCAATGTCGGTTGCGAACAGAAACTCCGTAGTGAAGCCAAGGCCTTTTTAGAATTAGCCCAATTAGGCCAGCACCCCTGTCTGCCTGTTCTATTGCCTGCACACCCAGATAGTAAGATAGAGCTTCATCCGTACGGTTGGACGGTCATTAATGATCGTATCAAATACTACATGGTTTTTGAGTTCACTGAAGGTGCAGTTCTTGATAATTTACTACTAAAAATTCCCCAACCTTGGTATCAGCATGCAGTCTGGATTGTGTTGAATATAACAGACGCTATCCTCTACTTACATAAAGCAAACAAACTTCACTTATGTGTTAAACCCGATATCGTCCTAGTGCGCTATGACAAAAAGGGATATCCCCGTCCTCTTTTGTTGGATTTAGGTGTTAGTGATCCAGGACCAAACATACCTGAAACCTGGGACGAAAATTATAACTTGCCAGCCTACACGGCTCCGGAGGTTCTTAGCGCCAGGGGACCGGTCTCAACAGCAACTGATGTTTATGGTCTGGGCATGCTGCTTTATGAAATGTTGGCGGGACGTCCCGCGTATGAACATCGTATGAAAAAAGATCAATTCGTCACCAATAATGCCCTCCAGGGAAATTTCGAGCCTACCGGTCGAATTGACTTAAAGGATATTCCAGCGATTGCAGAAAAAGCAATTCATCCAGATCCTGCTGGTCGTTTTTCAAATGTTGCCGGTTTTTTTACAGCACTTGACAAGCTCGTTCCTCCGCTGCCAGCAGAAAAGAAACCACGCAAAGTAAACTGGCGACTGATATTTATCATCCTGGGAACATTGCTGGCAATTTCATTAGTAATAGTTTTGGCAATTACACTCGTGCCAATTTAAGACGATCACAGATCATAAATACTGATTATATTGGTAAACACATTGACTTTGATAAATAAGAAAAAGGTGTCACTTGACAAAAAAGATGTATATTGATCGCCCACCACGGGTTGAACCAGAGCTCCCCTCCGGGTCATATACCATCCCCAACCCACCGGAAATCGATGATGACCCCAAGCAGATTATTTCTCAGGCTTTTTTGCCAATGCTGATGATCCTTGGTTATGTCCTGGTTTCGATGTTTGGTACAGGGCGAAATTTGATGATGATGATCCCAATGGGTTTATCGGTTGTCGGCTCTGTAGCGCTTGCCTTTTACACGCTTTCAGAAACGAGAAAACAAAAAGAAGAGCTTGAAAGTGCTTATCAACGACGCATCAGTGAAATGCGACGGAAAATGGAAAGCGAGCATGAGCAGCAACGGATCTATTATTACTATAATTATCCTGAACCCCAAAAGAATTTAGATATTGCCGCTGATCTTCAGCGCACGGTTGATCAGCGATTGGAGGATATCCGCTCAGGCACCCGCCTGTGGGAACGCCGCCCATCCGACCATGATTTTTTATATTTGCGTCTTGGAAGAAGCAGTCGCAAATCCACAGTGACCTACAAAATATCCGAAAACGAAATGACTGAAAGCCCGCTGATGTTGGAAGCCTTACGCCTCGCTGAAGACTCGCGGATGTTGTTTGATGTCCCTGTAACTGTTCCCATGTTCGAACAAGCTGATGCTGGAGAACTAAAAAAGGTAGAAGAAAAGTCGGCATCCCAAACCATGGAACAGCAAGAGAGCGAGGCACAAGAAACTAAAGGCACAACCGTTCGTCATGCAATTGGCATTGCAGGCACCTCAAAAGATAAGGTATATGCCTATCTGCGGACATTGTTGGTTGACTATGCTACCCATCATTCGCCACAGGACGCCGCTTTATATGTGGTAGGAACCAATGAATCACGCATGCAGTGGCGGTGGGCATACCCCCTCCCGCATTGTAAAGAAACTGATAAAACCGCAACACTCTGTTTTGAGGAAGACAAACAGCCAGACGAAACTGAGCCAGATCGAATGCGCCTATTTTGGCGTAATATTCGCACCATTCTGGAGCGACGGCGCATGCGGCTGCTGGATAGAGATACCAGCGAAGACATCAGGCTGCCCTTCATGCTGGTTGTAGTCGATGTTCAGGACCCAACCCCGGACTGGTCAGCTCTGCATGATTTAGAAGGCGAAGCCACCATCTCCACCATTCTCCTGGATGGACAAATGTTAGGTGCAGGGATCATTTTCCTGGTACCAGAACGCGCCAAAGTTCCCAGCCGGTGTAATGCCATTATTGAAGTCGATCCAGATAATGACGATGATGCAGCTGTTTTCCGATATGCAGAAACCGGGTTCAACACTATTCGCTATGTTGGCAACACGAATTTGGTCACAACCCAAGACATTGCCCGTCAGTTTTCACGCAATTTAGAAACACTAGATATCCGACGCGGCTATGGATCAACCCTAGCATCCACAGTGACATTGCTAGAAATGCTTAATATGACCACATTGGAAGAACTACAAACTTCGGCAATAGAAAACTGGCAGCGTAGTTTGCAACCCGACAAAGCCGATTGGCTCCATGCTGCTATTGGTTTATTGTCTGGTAATGAACCGCGTTCACTAAAATTTTCAGCAAAAGCCGATGGTGTACATGGCGTCATTGCTGGCTCGACCGGGTCTGGGAAATCTGAGCTGTTAATCACGCTGATTATCGCTATGGCTTTGAACTTCAGTCCTGATGTACTCAACTTTGTCTTAATCGATTATAAAGGCGGTGCAGCATTTGAGCCCTTCAAGCGACTGCCCCACAAAGTTGATATTGTTACCAATCTTGATTCCTCTGCTGTTGCCAGGGTTTTTTCGTCAATAATTGCTGAATTGGATCGCCGCCAAAAGTTGAATACCTATACCAATTCAAAGGATATCGTCCACTACCGCAAAAAGGGATTAAACCTTGATCCACAACGTCCACCCTATCCGCATTTGTTCATTATCATTGATGAGTTTGCAGAAATGATCGCGGGAAACAATGAATACAAGAAGCAGTTAGAAAGCATCACCAGGTTGGGAAGGGCATTGGGCGTAACCCTAATCCTGGCAGCCCAACGCCCCGCCGGCATCACAGACCAGATGCGGGCTAACATAAAGTTCCGCATCAGCCTACGGGTTGAAACTCCTGACGACAGCCGGGAAGTGCTTCGCCGTACCGATGCAGCATTTCTTCCCCCAGGTATCCCAGGCCGTGGATACCTTCAGGTTGGCAATGAAAACATCGAACTGATTCAAACTGCTTACACTGGCGGTGATTATAAAGGTCCTCAGGAAGAAAAGGTTGCACCGAATGTGATCTGGCTTGATCGTCCTAAGAGATCGGAAGCCCAATTAGCAGCCGAACCACCCAAGCTGTATGATGTCATTGTCCAAATGTTGGCTAATCTGTCTGAAAAGGAATCGAAGCCGCAATGGTGTCCTTGGCCAGAGTTTTTACCAACCCAAAAAGAAGGTAATCTGCTGACCCTCACCACACCGATTGATATCGCATACATGGATGATGACGATATTGATTTGTTACGCGGTAGTGATGCAGATTTGGTCAGCCATCCCATGCTGAATAACTATGCTGAGGATATCTGGGAAGACGACTTTAAATGGGCTGGGGCTAGGTGGGGAAAAACGGCCATGCGTCCATTAATCGGATTGATTGATAATCCATATCAAGCAAAACAAAAGCCTCTACAGGTTGACTTCACCCAGGGTCATGTTGTCGTATTTGGCGCTTCTGGTCGTGGAAAAACCACTTTCTTGAGAACCATTATCACCAGCCTAGCGCTATCACTTTCTCCAGATGAATTGCATATTTACATCTTTGATTTTGGTGGACGAGCGTTGAACTTTATGCAAGACATGCCGCATATTGGCGCAGTGATTGCTTCGGAAGAGGAGGAACGGGTATTACGCTGCTTGCGAAAAATCAACGACATTATTCAGGAAAGGCAGATCCTGTTTAGCGAAGCCAGGGTCAACGCTCTTGAAACATATAATCTCACTTACCCTGACAAAAAATTGCCCGCCGTCCTGGTTGTAATCGACAATTTCGCTGAACTGAAAGAATACTACGACAACCTGATGGGGCCATTAACCTCAATGATTCGTGAGGGACGAGCCTATGGCGTTCATTTCCTCATCTCGGCGGATATGCCTAATGCACTTACCAGTAAGCTCTTTAACCTCATCACCGAACGTTATACACTTAAGCTTTCTGATCCATCTGAATATTCCTCGATTGTTGGCCGAGGCGTACCGGCCGACCTAACACCAGTTCCAGGAAGAGGTTTTGTTCGCGTCGGTAACATGCCGCTTGAATTTCAAACCGCCCTGACTTTTCCAATTGATGAAAAGGATCCAGAGGGCATCACTCAGATTGGTCAGATGTGTCAACACATGGCAGAAATTTGGGACGAGGCATGGCAGATCGAAAAGCCATCCAACATTGAAACCTTGATGGTACATCTTTCACTTGAGAACCTCTTAGAGCAGGCTGCTGTTCCAACCGCCCGACGTTTATCAGCAGCGGTTGGTATCGATGACCGCACATTACAGCCAGCCATCATCGATCTTGAGCGGCAGGGGCCTCATATGCTTGTGATTGGTCAACCATTCTCAGGAAAAACCACAACATTACGAACATTGATCTTTTCCATGGCTTATCACTATTCACCCGAGAAAGTCATGATGGTTTTGGTTGATTATGCCCGGAAGTTGTGGAAAGGCGATCGAAAAACTCTGGCTGAATTACCACATGTAGTGGATACGATTGAAGACATTGATCAACTCGATCCATTCTATGAAAACATTCAATATGAATGTCAAGATTTTGAAGAAAACCCAAAACGTCCTAAGATTATGATTTTCATTGACAACTACGATTCTTTCACCGAGGAATCAAGTCGCAAGAAAAGTGCTTTTTTCGAGAACCTGGCCAACCTGGTTCGAAAATACCAGACTGCTGGTGTGTACTTGGTCGTCAGCGGCTCAATTTCGATCACTGGTGCTGCAGATGATTTGCGGAAGGTGTTTGTTGCACCGAATTTTGGCATTGCTCTGAAAACAGCTGATGCTGTGAACAGATTGTACGGCAAATTCCCTCGAAGCCTAGCAGACACTGAACTGCCCATGGGACGAGCTTTTACTGTGCAATCAGGCATCACAAAAATGCTGCAATTGGCAACACCCTATACAAGTGACGAGGATATTGAAGGATCCATTGATGCTTGGGTGGAGAAAATCCAAAACCGATATCCCGGACAAAAGGCTAAATGGATGCGGCCTGTTGATACCCCCGAAGACGATGCTGAAAAGAACCAAGATGAAAAAGCCAATGCCGCTGTTAGTGAACCTATTTCAACGCCAACAGCATCAAATCGGGACATGAAAAAGTTCAATATCAAATCGATCAAGAAACTTATGCTAAAAAATGATTACCCGGAAGATATGTTAGACTCACTCACCGATAGTGATATCGTGGATATAGCCATCGCAATGGAATTGATCGAAGAAGATGGATAAAAAAGACAGGTGTGTACAATGACAAATGAAGATTATATCGAAATAAATTTTGACATTTTCGAATATACCGGTCAACGCGCCCGTGTGAAAAAAAGCCTAACAATCAGCGCATTAATTGAAGAAATTCTTCGAGAGTTTGATGATATTCCACCAGATCCATCAAATAAATACGTCCTCTACTTAAAGGATTTCGAAAAACCGCTCGATAACGACAAGAATCTCGTTGAGCTTGACATCCAGACGCATGACCAATTGGTATTTGACCGTTACCGCACCTTTTTGCGACGCACCTTGCCCCCAGACGAGCATGCATATTTTGTTGAATCCAACTCCGCAGAAGTGTTTGAAATCCAATGGTATCCAGCCGTCATCGGTCGCTTGAGTACAGATATGGATCATAACTTTACTTTAGCCGTTAACCTTCAGTACTTACCTGATGGAAAAACAGTTTCACGCCGCCATGCACAAATTATCTTTAGGGCTGGAAAATATTGGATCGAACCTCTAGCCGAGCACAATCCCGTCTACCTGAATGGGACAGAAATGCCCTACAAGAAAGGGTTTGAGATTAAGGATGGCGATAAGATTATGCTGGGATTCAATCGAATCACATTGACATTTAGACGGCGAAAAGTTATACCCAAACAAGAAGAACTAGCAGAGACAGACCAGGCAATATCAAGCACCCACAAAGAAATTCAATCAGAAAAAGCAGAACCAATCGCCGATTCTTCAATTCCGAAGAAAGACCCAGGGATTCCACAACTAGTAATTGAAGCTGCTGCAAACACAAGCATTATTGGAGAAGCCCTCAAACTAGAAACGTTTCCCTTCACAATTAGCCGGACCTTAACCCTACTAAGTGGTGAAAAAGATATATCCCGACAGCATGCAGAGATTACTTTCGATGAAGAAAACAAAATCTATTACATCAAAGACCTCAATAGCACAAACGGTGTCGCGATTAATCACCAACCCATTGAACCCAACACCTTGTGTGAAATTTACCCAGGTTGCCAAATCCGACTGGGGATCAAGGTGCTCACAAGATTTGAAGCCTAATTAATTAGCAAAATTTGGATAGTTTCATGAAAATGGACGAATAAAAACCCAATTAAACCAGCGAGGTTATCCTATGCAGGACTATATCGGCAAACAAATTGACCGCTACCGAGTGACCGCCCGATTGGGCATGGGGGGAATGGCAACGGTTTACAAAGCCTACGACACCCGCCTTGACCGCGATATCGCCCTCAAGCTCATCCGCACCAGGGATATCCCTGAATCCCAACATAATCAGATGATGAAGC
>SL_3KL_010_SEDDRAFT_10002791_pt1 | contig 15899 bp, 5 predicted proteins | sample SodLakKL_010_SED_2_FD_10381 | JGI IMG/M metagenome (IMG submission 10381) | reverse complement strand
ATTGATCGGCTCATTACTTCAATCATCTCTTTCAACCGGGCAATCCATCCACGTGTAAACATCACCGCACTTAGTTTAGGATATACCCTTAAAATTCCAGGTATGCTCTATATTAAATTACCTGAAGCCTATTTCGGGGTTTCCCTTACCTGATAAATTCATGGTCTGATTTATCTTTAAGTAGATGATCTCCAACGGGGTTGAACCAATTTAAAACCGATGCTGGAATTTAAATCTCATACCGCTGATGTGCGTTTGAAGGCTTCAGCAGAGACGATTCCTGAGTTATTTTTCAGTCAGGGTGATGTAATGCAACTTAAGTGACAGGCTTCTTAAACAAAAAACAACATATTTACCCCTGTACATGAGGATGCAGGGATAAAAAAAATAAACCATGGAACAGCTTAATCAATCCAGACTTTTTGTTGTTGCACTTTGGTTCATCATTATTTTCATTACCGGATACGTACTTGCAATTGCCCAAAAACTGCTGATTCCATTGGTGCTTGCATTTTTTTTATGGTACCTGGTTAATATGTTGGCCGTCCGGTTTGGCCGCATTCGTATTGGCAATTGGGTGCCGCCGGGATGGCTGCAGTACCTGCTATCCGGGTTTTTATTGGTTCTGATACTGCTTCTGATTCTGAACATTGTTACAGGCAGTATCAGTGCATTGGTTGCTTCTGCTTCAGATTATCAGGAAAACCTGATGCAATTAATCAATGAATTGAGAGACCGTCACAGGCTCTTCGCAATGGCAATTCCGCTGGATCCGATATCGGAAATCAATTTCGAGGAGTTGGCTCGTTCTGTGGTTGCAGATTTTGGAAGTTTAGTTGCATCACTTGTTTTGATTGCAATCTACATGTTTTTCCTGTTTATGGAACAGCGATATATGACAGGTAAACTGGCTGCGATTTCAGCTACTGATAAACAATCAAAAAGGCTGTCTAAGCTGCTTAAAGAGATCGATCATGACGTGCAAACCTATTTAGGAGTCAAGACTTTCGTAAGTTTGTTAACAGCCGTTATTTCGTGGGGTATTATGTGGCTTGCAGGACTCGAATTTGCTGCTTTCTGGGCTCTTCTGATTTTCGTTTTAAACTTTATTCCCAATATCGGATCAATCATTGCAACACTGTTTCCCGGTTTTATGGCATTAATTCAATTCGATACCCTTACACCGGTACTGATCGTCATATTTGGAGTTGGAATAGTTCAGTTTATGGTCGGGAATATTCTTGAACCGGATCTCATGGGTAAATCGCTCAACATCAGTCCGCTGGTTATCATCATTTCACTTGTTGCATGGGGGGCAATGTGGGGTGTGGCCGGGATGTTTCTGAGTATACCGATTACCATGGTTGCAATACTGATCATGTATAATTTTGATAATACACGCTGGATTGCACTTTTGTTGTCGCGAGACGGGAAATTGAAAGTTGAAACAAATTTATAATAAGGACAGAAGGGTAACACAGAGACGTAAAATCATTTTTTGGAACTGAATAATTGGAATTGATCGAATGTCATTTTTCAGTAACGAATCGATATTGTAGGTGAAAAAAGGTTGTTAATGAAAAAATAAAACAGTTTTGTAAGGGTTTTCCCCTCATATGAAATCAAGTAATCCTTAGAATCTTGCATTGCTTCAATTAAGACCTTTAAAGATGGTAATGCTTGCATCGGCATAGTTGCAATAAATGAGATTGACGCACGAAAATAGGTTCAAATTCCTCTGGCGAAGTACTTTTATCTACAGAAATTTGATTTAAAATATTCAATTTGCTTCTTAGCCTGTCACCTGCAAAGCATTGAATTTGAAATTTCTTTAATTAATCTGCAATGAGCTGAAAGGATGAGTGAAAAAAGCGCAGTATCCTTTAATATTGATTTTCTGAGAGAGAGTGCCGCAGATCTTGCACAAATTCACTCCACGGGTGAGCCGGGTAAAAAAGTAAAACCGGTTAAACCGATGTTGGATCAATCCGGAGAAACTTTAACCAAGGCATACAGAGTGCTTTCCGGCCTTGCCAAAGCTGAAAAAGAGATATCACCGGCAGCTGAATGGCTGATCGACAATTTCTACATTATCCAGGAACAGGTTGTTCAAACAGCCATTGATTTTCCAAAAGAGTATCATCGCAGCGTTCCGCTTATATCCGGAGGAGATTTCGATGGGCTTCCAAGGGTATACGAGCTGATCCTGAATTATCTGAATCATACCGATAATGTTATTGACAGGGAATCGCTGAGCCTCTACATACAGAGTTATCAGGAGCATATTACTTTACAGCTTGGCGAGATTTGGGCGGTTCCAATTATGCTGAGGCTGATTTTAATCGAAAAACTCGCACAAAAATCATCAAGGGTACTTTACAGGAAAGATGTAAGAGGGCAAGTGAATAAATTGCTATCTGCTTTTGATGAGAACAGCCAGGATGAGCCGGGTGCATTCACTACACTGATTTCTGATTGGCTCAAAAAAAAGGGTGATAATGGTGAACCTCTGCAGCTTGTTGAGATCTATAATCAGCTGCAACAAACAGGCCGATTGTGGGATGAACAAAAACGATGGCTGAATTACAGGTTCCGGCAGTACGACATGACCCTCGAAGAAGCGATGCGTATTGAAGCTCAGAAGCAATCCAGGCTGCAAGTCAGTATCCAAAACGCTGTAAACTCACTGAGGCAATCTTCAGAAACAGACTGGTCGGATTTTGTGGAAGAGTGTTCGGTTGTTGAGAAAATTTTGCGGTTAGATCCGGCCGGTAAATATCAGGAAATGGATTTTCGTACCCGCGATCAGTACAGGCGTATTATCGAAAGGTTAAGCCGCGGATCAGATAATCATGAAACCGATGTGGCGGAGTATGTTTTGCTGATGATCGAAGAGTCGGAGGCTGAAGATGTTATTGATTATGGAGATACTGCTGATGATACCGAAAAGCGAAAGCATGTTGGGTATTATTTGAAAGATGACGGCTATAGCAAATTAGCTAAAGCTATTGGATATCGGATGCCGATGCGGGAAAAGATTATGCGCAGGCTGAAAAAAAATAGTGCATGGTATGTTTCTGCTATCATCTTCATTACAATATTTTTTATGACGGTTTTATGGTACGTAACCGGTGCAATGGATAACCCAACTATTATTGGGACATTAATATTACTAACAGCGCTATTTCCGGCACTCGACCTCTCCATTTCTGCTGTAAACCGGTTTTTCGCTTTTTTCCTGCCGCCAAGAATTCTCCCGAAAATGGATTACGAAGACAGTATACCGGATGAATCAAGAACTCTTGTGGTTGTACCTACCATGTTTACATCTCCAGAAGATGTTCGTAGGCAGGCCGAAAATCTTGAGATTCGATCACTTGCCAATCCAGATACTGGGCTTCAGTTTATATTATTGTCAGATTTTACCGATGCTCCGGAAAAAGAAATGGAGACTGATCAGCCAATTCTTGACGCTGCGCATAAAGCCATTGAAGAGCTGAATAAAAAATACAGTTCAAAGTATGGCGACAAGTTTTTCTTTATGCATCGCGAAAGGCTGTGGAATGAGGGTGAGAAGGCATGGATGGGATGGGAACGAAAGAGGGGGAAGCTTGAAGAGTTTAACCGGATTTTATGTGATTCTTCTGCAGAGACAACCTACAAACATATTGGTGGCAAATTCTACGAAACAATAGATAAACTGCCTGTAAAATATGTGATAACCCTCGACTCTGATACCAAATTGCCTCCTGACAGTGCAAGAAATATGGTTAGAACTATTGCTCACCCACTGAACAAAGCTGTGTATGATGAAGAGAAGAAGCGTATCACTAAAGGGTATGGAATTATACAGCCAAGAATATCCATACCGCCGGAATTTTCAAATAAAACCTGGTTTTCAAAAATCTTTTCCGGAAATGTTGGGCTTGATCCATATTCCACAGCTGTTTCCGATATTTACCAGGATCTAGCCGGGGAAGCTTTGTTTGCCGGAAAGGGTATTTATGACGTATCCGCTTTTCATAAGGTGCTTGATGACAGGTTTCCCGAGAACCGCATTCTGTCGCACGATTTGATAGAGAGCACCTATTTACGGGCCGGCCTGGCTACCGATTTTGAACTTTTTGATGATTATCCTTCTACCTATGTAAGCTACAGTAAACGAAATCACCGTTGGACGCGGGGCGACTGGCAGATTGCGGCGTGGCTTTTTAAACGGGCTCCGCTCAGCTCAGGAAAGGAAAAGAACACGATTAATCTGCTTTCAAAATGGAAGATCTTTGATAACCTTCGGCGATCTCTGAATCCATTCTTTTTAACGGTCTTTTTCATCGCAGGCTGGTTTTTACTTCCCGGGGCTGCTTGGGTCTGGACAGTTGCAGCGTTATTGATTCTTGCATATCCCATTTATATCAGTCTCTCAAGCGATTTTCTGAACAGGCCTGCCAGGGTAAGATGGAAACTCTATCTGGAAAAAGTGAGAGCAAATCTCAAAGTTAATTCCAAGCAAGTGCTGTTTACTGTAATCATTCTTCCACACCAGGCTGTCATGCAGCTCGATGCAATTGTTCGTACACTTTGGCGTCTTAAAGTGTCCCGCAAGTGGCTGCTTGAATGGACAACGGCTTCACAAATAGAATCCACAAGTCCGAACTCCCTTGGTGCGTATATACAGAGCCAAATTTTTTCTGTGTTGCTGGCTCTTTCTATACTGTTTGCCTCAATCTTTACCTCTCCTCAATCCCTGTGGATTGTAACGCCATTTTTCGTACTCTGGACCGGAGCACCTGTTTGGCTTTGGTCCGTCAGCAAACCTATACAAAAGGAAAAAGCCGAACTCTCAGAAAAAGATATCGGTAAACTTCGTTTGTATGCCCGCCGAACCTGGTTTTACTTCGAACGTTTTGTAAATGAGGAGTACTATTGGCTGCCCCCGGATAATCATCAGGAAGATCCATCTATCCCAGTAACCGAGAGAACATCACCCACCAATATTGGCCTTGCATTGGTTTCAACGCAGGTGGCATACAATCGGGGATATATAACCCTGGGTGAATTGCTGGTGAGAATTTGGAATACCCTAAACACTATGGAGAAACTGGAGCGATATGAGGGCCACTTTTACAACTGGTATGAAACACGCCTTGGTGAAGTGCTTTATCCAAAATATATCTCAACTGTGGATTCGGGTAATCTTGCAGCCAGCCTGATTTCAATTCGCGAATCCATCAGAACAACCATGAATAGTAAAGGCATCAATCAGAATATCTGGAATGGTATGATTGATACCATTAAGACAGTTCAAAACGTGCTTTCCGAATATGGGAATGATGAGTTTCTTCAGCATGACCTCATTGATCAGTTGAATACACATTGTGATAGCATGCTTGCTCTAATCAAATCCAAAGAATCCGATGAGGAAGTTCAGGAACTAGAACTACTGAAACAGCTGAAGACCCATGCGGCGGTAATTGCATCTTTTGATTTGTTGCCTTTGGGAAGCAAGCTGGATGATGCTATGATGCAGGATCTTCTTTATTGGCAGCAAAGCCCGTTGAGAATGATTGAAAACGCGATTGATGAAAAAAGGTCGCTTATTAACTGCATAGAATTGGATGTGAAAAACTATACAGCTGATGAGCTGATAACCTTAGCAGGTGATGGAGAGATCTCACCTAAAGCGTGCGCCATTCTAAATAAATGGGGCTATCTTGCCGATGATATCATCACAAAGACCGGAAAATTTATCGATGAGATGGACTTTTCTTTTCTCTACATCAAAAAGAGAGGTTTGTTCAGCATCGGGTATAACGTTGAAAAAGCTCAGCTTGATGTCGGTACCTACGATCTGTTGGCAAGCGAAGCACGCATCGCATCCTATATTGCCATCGCCAAAGGTGATATTCCGGTAGAGCACTGGTTCAGGCTGAGCCGCAGGCTGACAAGCCTGAGCCAAAATGAAATTCTGCTTTCTTGGAGTGGCACCATGTTCGAATATTTGATGCCGCTTCTGTTCCTGAAATCCTATCCTGATACACTGCTCAACCATACCAATGAAAATGTAATTCGCTGGCAACAGGAATATGGAAATAATCGCAATCGGCCCTGGGGCTTCTCGGAAAGTGCCTACTATTTTTTGAACATCGAGATGCATTATCAGTACCGGGCATTTGGTGCACCGGGACTCGGATTGCGACGTGGACTGGCCGATGAGTATGTAGTGGCACCCTATGCATCCATGCTTTCACTTATGGTAGAGCCTGAGTCATCCCTCAATAACCTGAAAAGGCTTGAAAAAATCGGCGGTTTCGGGCTGCATGGTTTTTATGATGCGGTTGACTTTACACCCGGCCGGCTTGGAGAAAAGGAATCTCATAAATGGGCAAAAACGTATATGGTGCACCATCATGGAATGAGTCTGCTGGCTATCGAAAATGTGATCAACGATTGGTCTGTGCAGAAGTGGTTCCACAATGATCCGAGAATCAGAGGATGTGAACTTATTCTGCAGGAAAGAATTCCAAGGGGAGTACCTATAAAAGAACCGCACCCGATAGATGTTGAACTGGAACCGGGCGAACAGGCATCAATGGAGTCCATTGTGGAGCATGCGGGAATCAATGAACTTGACATTTCACCACCGCGCCTGCATCTGATTTCGAACGGCGATTATTCACTTTTCCTGACGCATGCTGGCACGGGCATGTCAAAGGTTCGGGGAATAGCACTTAACGGTTGGGATGCAGACCAAACACAGGATCCGCTGGGCCTGTTTTTCTATATCAGAGATAAACAGAGTGGTGAATATTGGTCGTCTATGCATCAGCCTGTAAAGAGAAAACCCGACAGGTACGACACCTGGTTCCATGACGGAAAAATTGTTACCTCGAGAGTGGATGACTGGATCGAAACCACCACAACTGTAGCGATTTCTCCGGATGATCCCATGGAGCTGAGAAAATTAACATTGACAAATTATTCGCGCGAGGAGCGAGTTCTGGAACTCACCAGTTATGCAGAGATTGTTTTGAATCAGCAAGAAAATCACAAATCGCATCCGGCTTTTTCGAAGCTCTTTGTACAAACCGATTACATGGCCGAACATCATTCTATCCTGGCAAAGCGCAGGCCACGGAGTGAACATGAAAAACCTATTTGGATGGTTCATTCATTTGCCGGTGATGAGCATGATAACCTGACCGAACCATTGGAATTTGAAACAGACCGGATGAAATTTATCGGCCGCGGAAGATCTCTCAGTAATCCGGCCGCTATGGATACCGGGCACAAACTTTCTGGTTCACTCGGTAATGTATCAGATCCGGTGGTGAGCCTACGAAAAATCATCAGGCTTGGGCCGGGCGAAAAGAAAGAGTTGATTTTTAGCCTCGGCTTTGCAGATTCGAGAGAGGAAGCTGAACGGCTTGCAAAAAACTATCACAATATTAATGCTGCTGAACGTGCTTTTGATCTTGCTGCAGTCTATAGTTCGGTTGAACTGGGACATCTTGGACTGAGCTCAAAAGAAGCTCATAAATTTCAAAAGCTTGCCTCCTACATTCTTTACTCCGATCAGGTTTTCAGAGCGGATGAGCGAAAACTAAGAGAAAACAGACGCAAGCAGCAGGATCTCTGGGCGTACGGAATTTCCGGCGATTTCCCGCTTATTGTATTCAGAATTCGTGCAATTGATCAGATTAAAAGTGTTGAAACATTGCTAAAAGCGCATGGATTCTGGCGAATGAAAGGAATAGAAACGGAACTGCTGATTCTCAACGATCACGCTCCGGGATATATCGATGAGGTTCAGGAAGCTATTCTGCAGGCGATTCAGGCTTCGCCCGAACGGGAAATGTTAAGCAAGCGGGCAGGAGTATTTGTACACAGGTCAGATAAAATGCCGTCAGAGGATATACCTTTGGTGCTGAGTGTTGCTCATCTTGTATTCGAAAATAATCTTCCAAACCTTTCCAGGCTAAGGAGAGAAAAAGAGACTGCTTCCTGGCTGATCAATCATGACCCGGAAACCTACAAGTTGCAGCAATTTAGTGAAGAGCAGAACAGCTATTCTTTAGAAAAATTGGGGAACTCCCTCCGGTTTTTTAACGGTTTCGGAGGTTTTTCGGAACAGGGAGATGAGTACCACATTTTGGTCAATCCTGATCCGGATACCGGCAGACTCAGATTTCCGCCGGCACCATGGATCAATGTGATATCGAATCCAAAACTCGGATTTACTGCTACAGAAAAGGGAGCCGGCTATACCTGGAGCGAAAATAGCAGGGAAAATAAACTGACAAGCTGGTCGAATGATCCCGTGAAAGACCCACACTCTGAGGCATTTTATATCAGGGATGAGCAAGAAAAAAACTACTGGTCACCAACACCCGGCCCTGCACCTGGCACTAAGCCTTACAGAATTATTCACGGTTTTGGATTTACACGATATGAGTACAGGTCTGATGATTTAAGCCATGAACTTACACAGTTTGTTGACAAGGATGATGCAGTTAAAATCTCAGTACTCATTATTAAAAACACAGAAAGCAAAAAGAAAGATCTTTCAATCTTCAGATATACAGAGAAGGTTTTAGGTGTTCAGAGAAACCGGGCATCACGAACTGTAATACAGGATGTGTCGGATGATGGCACGGCCGTATTTGCCAAAAACTACTACAATAATGAATTTGCGGGTAAAGTGGTTTTCTCTGCAGTGGGCGGGCTGGATGAGGATGATCAGGTAAACTTAACACTTAGCAGAACTGCGTTTATTGGGCGAAACCGAACACTCAGACAGCCGATTGGCGTGTGCTCACTCGAAACACTTGGAGGTGAAACGGACACAGGAACCGATCCATGTGCTGCATTTCAGGTGATAATGAGCCTGCAGCCGGGAGAAGAACGGAAGATTGTGTTTTTGGAAGGCGAAACCGGAAACAGGACGGAAGCAGATTCAATAATCCAAAAATTTAATACATCTGGATCTGCGCTTGAAAGTCTTGAAAATGTGAGGAACTCATGGAAATCCAGACTCGATAAAATCAGGGTTGAAACTCCCGATAATTCCCTGAACGTTCTCATGAATGGCTGGCTCATGTTTCAGAATCTCTCCTGCAGAATGTGGGCACGTACAGCTTATTACCAGGCAGGTGGCGCGTATGGATACCGGGATCAACTACAGGATTCAACCGCTGCTTTCTATGCCGATCCTGCAATTACAAGAAAGCAGATCCTGATTCATGCCGAAAAACAGTTCAAAGAGGGAGATGTGCTGCACTGGTGGCATCCTCCCATGGGAAGAGGAATACGGTCAAAAATTTCGGACGACCGTCTCTGGCTGCCATACGTAGCAGATTTCTATATCAGGTCAACGGGCGACAATTCCATTCTTGATGAAACCGCACCATGGATTTCTGCCCGGGATCTGGAGTCTTATGAGCACGAGGTGTACCTGGTACCCGAAAAAGTGTATGATGAAGATACGATTTACGAACACTGTTGCCGTGCTATTGAAATTACNCTGNAGTTCGGTGAACATGGTCTGCCGCTGATTGGAGCAGGAGACTGGAACGATGGTATGAACCGAGTGGGTGAGCAGGGTAAAGGTGAGAGCGTTTGGCTGGGCTTTTTTATCTATGGAATTCTGAACCGGTTTAGTGAGTATTCTGCTGACCGTGGTGAAACCGATCGCGCTGAACGTTACCGCAAAACTGCAAAGGAACTCAGGCATAAATTAAATAAAGAAGGCTGGGACGGGGAGTGGTACCTGCGTGCGTTTTATGATGATGGTACCCCGCTCGGTTCGTCCCAAAATGACGAGTGCCGGATAGATGCCATATCGCAGGCATGGGCTGTAATTACCGGCGCAGCTGAACCGGAAAAAGCTGAGCAGGCACTGATCTCGGCAGACAATCACCTGGTATCGGAACGGGACCGTATTATCCGGCTGCTCACCCCGGCCTTCGATGAGACAGAGAAGGATCCGGGCTACATTAAAGGGTACATACCCGGTGTGAGAGAAAATGGCGGACAGTATACGCACGCGGCACTTTGGCTGATTAAAGCGATGGCAGAACAGGGTATGGGTGAAAAAGCCGCAAAATACCTCCATATGATTAATCCGGTGAACCACACTTCGGAGCGGTCAGCCGCAGAAAAATTCAAAGTTGAACCCTATGTAATTACCGCGGATGTATATGGTGAACCGCCTTTAACAGGCATGGGCGGATGGAGCTGGTATACCGGTTCAGGAGGATGGTTCTACAGGGTTGCCCTTGAATCGATTCTCGGCTTCAGGTATTCAGGTGATTACATACGCATGAACCCATCCATTCCTACGGACTGGAAAGAGTTTAAAATTGCAGTAAAAATGGATGATGAGAATACGGAAATTCGTATACATGTAGAAAACCCTGATGGAATTGAAAAGGGAACAGTAGCCGGAACCATTGATGGTAAGCCACTTGAGACTACAGAAGAAGGCGTGCAGATCCCAATCCTAAAAGACGGAAAGGTTCATCAGGTCAACCTGGTTATTCAGAAGAGCAATGAGCTGTGATGGGCATTCAAAATTCTTCTTAGAAAGGTTGTAGGGGTAATCCCCACAAAAATAATCGTGAGTAGATTACCCGCTGTTGCGTCAGCGTTTACAGCTTATTCGTGCTCCTCCCATTATCTTTTACCACGCGATAGGTTCTATGTTTTAATACGCAATACGTTCTCCTCAAAAACCTCCAAAAATTAAAAAGATGAGTGATAGAAAAGAGATCCGGGAAGTTGCAGTCTATGTATTAGAATCCGATTTGTTGATGAGACAGATTCTGTGCAGTATGCTAAGGAAAGAGACAGGTATTTGTTTGAACTGCTTAAAAAGTTTTGATGACTTTGAAACCGTTTTTGAATCATTAAAAGAAAATCAGCCACATCTGCTAATGCTTGGTGTAGATGAAATGGATTCACCTGAAATGAAATTTTTCTATCATGTTAGGCAGGAACTACCTGATATTCATATAGTTTTGCTTACACCGCTTACCAGAGAAGGTGCTTACATTGCCCTTGAAGGATTAAAAAAGGGCGCCGTTGATTATGTAACAAAACCTGACAAAAGGAATGGGTTGATTCTTGCAAGCAACCACTTCCACAAGAGAGTGCTTCCTGTAGTGAAGGCTGTACCACGCCTGAACAGGATACGTAAGGCCAGCGAAAAAAAAGTAAGTGATGATCGAAAAATAACCGAAAGTCTTACAATGGCTCATCAAAGAATGATACCAAACGGAATCGATTTGATTGTGATCGGAAGTTGTTTGGGAGGGGTTACTTCACTCTATAAAATTATTGCCGGCCTGCCCGAAAAACTGCCGGCACCCGTTGTGATTGTGCAGCACATGCCTAAGATTTACACAGAAGTTCTTGCTGAGGAACTAGATGAAACCACTTTGCTGAATGTACGCGAAGCTAAACAAAACAGCGTTCTAATACCGGGTCAGATATATGTGGCACCTGGAGGGTATCATTCTGTGATAAAAAGCAATGGAGAACGCAAAAAGATTGTACTGCACAGAGGACCGCGTGAGCATAAATGCAGGCCCTCGATCGATGTACTTTTGAGATCCGCCCTGCAGAATTATGATTCACGGGTGCTATCGGTATTTCTCTCCGGTGGCGGGGCAGACGGCATCCAGGGTGCTTCACTGGTACTGGCTAAAGGAGGTAAGGTATTGCTCGAAAGTAAAGAAAGCTCTTTGCTCTGGGACTTGAACGAGAAGATTTATGGTCTAAGACCGGGTATCAAGTCAGTACCGGCGGAAAGACTGGCTTCTGAAATACTAAAACAGTTACATCCGGAAAACCTGAAAAAAGGTTTGCCCGGTATTCCCGGCGAGGCCGCAAAAGACGATTGGATGGTCAGAACATTAGGTGATTAAAGGCTTCCTCGTCGATACAGTTGATTGAAATATGATAGTATAGCCGCAGCGGTGGTGTCTGTTTCAAGAATACTTTAGATTTCATCGTCTCAGCGGTTAACAAAAAATGAGGAGGAAATTGCCATGATTAAACGAATATTGGTTGCACTTGACCCCGATGCAGATACACCTGTCGCTACACGATTTGCAATCCGTTTGGCAAAGAAATTTGATGCAAGTCTCACCGGGCTTGCCGTTGTTGATATGTCAAACATTCATTCTGTAATTAGCGTAGGAGGATATGGTACAGAAATTTCCGGCAAGCAAATATGGTCCGAAATGGCTGATGATACCCGGCAGGTTGCTGCTAAGTTATTATCTGACTTTAAGAGTGCCGTAGAAAAAGCCGGTGTCCGGCATCGCGATATCAAGAAAGAAGGTGCTTCCTATGAAATCATCATCGAGGAGATGAAATATCATGACTTACTAATTGTAGGGCGTGATTCCCACTTTTTCTACAATCAGCCCGAAAAAGATACCCAGACACTTGCAAAGGTGGTAAAAGGCGGAGATGCACCCACACTGGTAGTAACTGATGAGTACCGCGATGTGGAGCGCATTATGATTGCATTTGATGGAAGTAGTCCTGCCGCCAGAACCCTGAAGGGTTTTGTGCACCTGCTGCCTTATGGCAAAGACATTGATATTGAGCTGTTAAATATTGCCGGCGGCGATTCCATGGAAGAGATGGATAAAGCTGGTACCATTCTGAAACAGGCAGAAAGATACCTGAAGGAGCATAATTTCAGCTATATAACCAAAGTAATCCTGCCTAAAGGAAGTCCCGGTGAGCGAATCCTTGAACGCCAAATGGAGAAAAAACCCGACCTTGTACTTCTGGGCGCGCATTCCGTTTCGGCACTGAAGCGCACTACATTCGGGTCAACTACACATTATATGATTACATCAAGCCAGGGTGCACTTTTCCTGAGCCCGTAATTGGACAGATGAATGCTGAACAGTGAAATAAATCTTAATCTCGTCTAGTTGCCTGTCCTCCGTAACTATCCTCGTCCCGCGGGCTCTGCCCCGGGACGCAGCCCAGCAGCTCCGCTGCAACTGAGACGAAGCGGAGCTTCTGTCTTGCGTTTCTCAGCAGAGCTGTAGAACGAGGGTTGGGAAGTAGCAAGGACGGATTCATCTAACTCGTACCGGTTATTATGTCTCTTCTCATCTCGTATTGGGGCTCTGCCCCGATACGCATATCTGCAGCTCCGCTGCGATTGAAACGAAGCGGAGCTTCTGAGTTTTTGTTCCACAGCAGAGCAGTGGAACGAGATAAGAATGTGATTCTCCATGATCTTCCGTTGCAGCAGCTATGTTAAACTCAAAGATTGCCAGTTCAACTGTAAAAAATCCTTCCTTTTCATTACTTTGCTTTAGCAATTCCGGCATGTTATTATCTTATTCCGCATATATTTAAACGGTCATACAACTTTTACCTATGAAGAAATTATTGATTACCCTGCTCGCACTGTTTTTCACCTCCTGCCAATTTTATGAAACGGCTGATTATATCATCACCGCCGATAGCATCTGGACCGGCAACGAAGATCAGCCGTTTGTGGAAGCGGTGGCTGTAAAAGGTGAACATATTATGGCGGCCGGTTCAATCGATGAAATCAGAAATTATCGGGGTGATCAAACCAATTATATTCATGCTGGCGAGGGGCTGGTGGTACCCGGATTTATCGACAACCATACCCACTTTAACCGTGCGGGTGAACTGCTGATGGGAATCAACCTGCTGGATGTATCCGATTCGGAAGCACTGCGCGAACGTGTGACCGAAACACGCGATCGCCTGCCCGAAGGTATGTGGATGACCGGAGGTATGTGGGGTGCATACGAACAGTGGGAAATGGGTGCTGCGGGAAGCAATGGAGATGAGAGAGAAACATGGATGCCACACCGCAACGATATTGATGAACTTACACCTGATACACCTGTATTTCTGAACAGATGGGACAGCGAACTTTTCCTGGTGAACAGTTTTGTGATTGAACAGGAAGAGATTACCTGTAACTGGGCAGGCGTGATTTGTGAGGATGGTGAACTGACCGGGCTTTTAGAACCGGAAGCGGCCGAACGAATTCGTGACCGTGTACCCGAACGAACGATGGAACACCGCCTTGCCGAAGCGCGCCTCGCACTCGAACGCCTGGCCGAAAACGGAGTAACCGGAATCCATGACATCACCGGTGCGGATCAGATGCGTGTTTTCCAGGAACTGTACAGGCTCGGAGAACTTACAACCCGGATTTATGCACGCCCCACGCTGGATAAATGGGAGGAACTTGCAGAGATCGGGATTCAGCACGGATTTGGCGATGAATGGCTGCAAATCGGCGGTCTGAAAGGATTTGTAGATGGCATCATGGGGAATTCTACCGCTCGATTCTATGAACCCTACCTCACCACCGCTGAGCGTGGTAACTGGCGGCAGATGATGTATCCGCCCGGAAATATGCAGCAACTCATCACTGAAGCCGATGCACATGGCCTCTGGCCTCAGGTACATGCAATTGGCGACCAGGCGGTAGATTCATTGATCACCATGTTCCGAAATACGATTGAAGAAAACGGGGAGCGCGACCGCCGGTTCAGGATGATCCACACCCAGGTACTGCGCGATAGCAGCGTGGCTGATGATCTCGCCGAACTTGGCATTATCGCCGAAATGCAGCCTTACCATGCCATCGACGATATGCGCTGGATGGAAGAGCGAATTGGAGAACGATCGCGCTGGGCATACGCGTTCAAGACATTGAACGAAGCAGGAGTGATGCTCTCCTTTGGCAGCGACTGGCCCGGTACAAATGCATCGTGGTACCCATCAAGTGCCCTGCAGGGAATTTACGCCGCGGTAACCCGCCAAACGTTGGATGGTCAGCCTGAGGGCGGCTGGTTCCCCGAGGAGCGGATTGATGTGGAAACGGCACTGCGGGCCTATACGGTTAACAACGCATGGGCTGCCGGCGAAGAGGAGATCAAAGGAACCCTTGAGCCGGGCAAACTGGCAGATATTGTTGTGCTATCAGACAACCTGTTTACGGTTGATCTGTCCGAAATCAAAGATATCGATGTTGTGGTTACGATGATTGGAGGAGAGGTGGTTTACAGGAGGGAGTGACGCTGCTACTAAATCTTATACTTCTTCATCTTTGAATAGAGCAGCCTGCGGTTGATATTTAAATACCTGATCGATTGGTTTTCGTATTCATTTCTGCCTGAAAAATTTGTGCAGGGAAATAAACTGATAAACCAATAAATCGATGAATCTATGTTTTCGTATAGGCAGCATGACCTCCAGTGATCCTGATTAATCCGCTGAAAGCGGACGAAAAAACATAGCCCCAGGTTTTACTGAGCGCATAAATTAACATACACGAACTTGAATCATCGACGCGAACGCAATCCGGGGATATACGAAGCCAAAAAGAAAAACCACCGAGGCAAGATGTTTTGAATAAAATGAAAGAGTATTCGAGGTGGAATGCACGGGGTGTTAAATTGTCGGCCCCCTTACACAATCGCCCTAATATCCGCCAGTACTCCAGCCGCCGTTACCTCTTTTCCTGCTCCGGGCCCCTGGATAATCAGAGGCTGATCGTAGTACCTGCGGCTTTTAATCTCAATCAGATTATTGGTGTACGCCAGTCGGCCAAATGGCGAATTCAGGGGAACAGGTTCAACTCCAACAGTTACACTGTTTTCTTTCAGCAGGCCGGTGTAGCGTAGTGTGTGTCCATTTTCTTTTACCTTTTTGAAGCGATTACGCCATTCATCGTCAGCCTGATGCAGCTGTTCCAGAAATTGATTGCCGCTTACCGTCCGCAGTGATTCCGGCACAAGATTCTCAACGCTGATCTCATCCCGTTCGGTTTGCAAACCGATGGTTCGTGCAAGGATTAAAAATTTCCGGGCTACATCCTC
>SL_3KL_010_SEDDRAFT_10002790_pt1 | contig 15904 bp, 17 predicted proteins | sample SodLakKL_010_SED_2_FD_10381 | JGI IMG/M metagenome (IMG submission 10381) | reverse complement strand
CTCCAGGTCGGCAACCAGCATCTGCGAAACCGGCCCCGTCGACAGTGCCCAGAGTCCCACGAAGACCACCAGCACAATCGCGCCGGCAATACGGCTTCCGCGCAGGGCAAACACGCCCGCCAGCAGCATGATGATCAGTGCCAGCGGCAATGGATACAGCAGGAAACGCAGCTCCTCCATGATCATCCCCCCATTACCCGAGCACGGTGTATCCCCCGCGCCCCGGGCTGGCACACACAGTACCCCAAGGCGAGCCCAGGGTCAGCCCCGGAGGTCCCTGTTGTAAGAAACCGCAGGCGACGTGGCAATCCATGAGACATCTGGATCGCCACGGGTCTGCGGCCCTCGCGATGACAGGGCCCGGGGTCACCACGGGCCTTTCGGGCCCCGCAATGGCGTGGCTCAGTGAGCCTTCACCTCGCGGCGTCAATACTGTGCGTGGGCGGTTGCCCGTAAGGTACACTGCCCGCCTTCAGGCCACCGCCACCAACGGGACTATCCAGGGATGCACTATCTCGTCACGGGCACCGCCGGGTTCATCGGGAACTTCGTCGCCGAACGCCTCCTCGATCGCGGCGACACCGTCGTCGGCCTCGACAACGTCAACGACTACTACGACCCGCAGCTCAAGGAAGACCGCCTCGCCCGCATCCACGACCGCGCCGGTTTCACCGAGGCGCGCATCAGCCTGCAGGACCGCGCCGCCATGGAGCGCGTGTTCGCCGAGCACGAGTTCGACTGCGTCATCCACCTCGCCGCCCAGGCCGGCGTGCGTTACAGCCTGACCAACCCGCACGCCTACGTCGACAGCAACCTCACCGGCTTCATGAATATCCTCGAGGGCTGCCGCCACCACAACATCGCGCACCTCGTCTACGCCTCGTCGAGCTCGGTCTACGGCGCCAACACCAGCATGCCCTTCTCCGTGCATGACAACGTCGACCACCCAGTCTCGCTGTACGCCGCCACCAAGAAATCCAACGAGCTGATGGCGCACAGCTACTGCCACCTCTACGGCATCCCCATGACCGGCCTGCGCTTCTTCACCGTGTACGGCCCCTGGGGCCGGCCTGACATGGCGCTGTTCCTGTTCACCCGCGCCATCCTCGCCGGCGAGCCGATCGAGGTATACAATCACGGCAAGATGCAGCGTGACTTCACCTACATCGACGACATCGTCGAAGGGGTCATCCGCACCGCTGACCGCGTCCCCGAGCCCAACGCTGACTGGCAAGGCGACCGCCCCGACCCGGGCACGAGCTACGCCCCCTACCGGCTGTACAACATCGGCAATCACAGCCCGGTAGAGCTCGACAGCTTCATCGGCCAGATCGAGGCCGCCCTCGGCATGCAGGCCGAGCGCAAGCTCATGCCCCTGCAGCCCGGCGACGTCCCCGCCACCTACGCCGATGTCGATGATCTCCAGCGCGACGTCGGCTTCGCCCCGGCGACACCGCTGGCCACCGGCATCGAACGTTTCGTCGCCTGGTATCGGGACTATTACGGAACCTGAGGTACACGAAGTACCCACACCATTACGCCACGACAGGAAGCCACGGCATGAAAATCCCCACGCTCGATCACACCCGTATCGCAATCATCGGCCTCGGCTACGTCGGCCTGCCACTGGCGGTGGAGTTCGCCCGCCAGTTCCCGGTGACGGCCTTCGACATCAACCCGACCCGGATCACCGAACTCGCGCGCGGGCATGACCGCACCCGCGAAGTCACCGCCGACGACCTGCAGGCCGTAAGCAACCGCCTCGATTTGACCGAGGACGCGGCCGACCTCGCCGCCGCCAACGTCTACATCGTCACCGTCCCGACACCGATCGACCGCTTCAAGCGCCCCGACCTCGGCCCGCTGCTCGCCGCCAGCCGTACAGTGGGCGGCGCCCTCGCCGCCGGCGACGTGGTCATCTACGAATCCACCGTCTACCCCGGCGCCACCGAGGAAGACTGCGTGCCCGTGCTCGAACAGCTCTCCGGCCTCGCTTGCAACCGCGACTTCAGCGTTGGCTACAGCCCCGAGCGCGTGAACCCCGGCGACTCCAAGCACCGCATCCCGGACATCGTCAAGGTCACCGCCGGCTCCACGCCGGCCACGGCCGACTACGTCAACGCCCTGTACGAGCGCATCATCCGCGTGGGCACGCACCGGGCGCAGTCCATCCAGGTCGCCGAGGCCGCGAAGGTCATCGAGAACACCCAGCGCGACGTCAACATCGCCCTGGTCAACGAACTGGCCATGCTCTTCCGCCGCCTCGGCCTCGACACCGAGGCCGTCCTCCAGGCCGCCGGCACCAAGTGGAACTTCCTGCCCTTCCGCCCCGGCCTGGTCGGCGGCCACTGCATCGGCATCGACCCCTACTACCTCACGCAGAAGGCGCAGGCCATCGGCTTCCACCCGGACATGATCCTCGCCGGGCGGCGCACCAACGACGGCATGGGCGCCTACATCGCCGAGCGCGTGCTCAAGCTGATGACCCGGCGGCGCATCCCCGTGGCCGAAAGCCGCATCCTCATCGCCGGCGCCACCTTCAAGGAGAACACGCCCGACCTGCGCAACAGCCAGGTGAGCCACATCGTCACCGAACTCGCCAGCTACCACGCCCACATCGAAATCCACGACCCCTGGGCCGAACCCGCGGAAATCGAACACGAAATCGGCGCCCCCAGCACCACCGACCCCGAAGCCGGCACCTACGACGCCGTCATCCTCGCGGTGCCCCACCGCGAGTACCACGCCCTCGGCGCCGAAGGCCTGCGCCAATGGCTCAAGAAGGACGGCATCCTCTTCGACGTCAAATCCATGCTGCCCGCCGAAGACGCCGACGAGCGGCTGTAGCCGGGCTCACCCCCTTCAGTCCAGGGGGGCCATCAGTCCAGAGGGTGGATAGGCCGGGGGATTCTCCTGTACTCGAGGCGTTCGGGCCGGGGGCTGGTCAGGCCACCGCCGTCCACAAGCAGGATGCGGGCAGCAACGGGCGCGTACGCCGCGCGGAAGTGCTGCGTCGACTTGAGGGCGACGACGCGCTTTGCGAGCGGGTCGACACCGATGCTGCGGAAGATCTCGAGATCGAGTGCCTGGGTTGCGCGACTGGTGACCAGCACTTCGACGCCACCGATCTCCAGCAGTGCGCTCGGACCACAGGACTGCTTGACGCCTTTCCACATCGGCCCGCCGCCCTCGAACGCGCCGTCACCGAGCCGCCGCACACGGGCGGTCGTTGTCAAGGGAGAACCACCGAAACGCGGATCCGCCTTGCCGCCGACGGCTACCTCGACATCGGCGCCCGGCCCGGCCTGCCGCGCCCGGTCCACGGTCTCCGGATCATGCAGTGCCCCGAGCAGGATATCCGGGCCACCGTGGCGCACGAGGACCTCGAGCAGGGCCGTGGCATCGGCATAGGCGCCATCGCCCGGGTTGTCGGAGATGTCGGCCAGCACCAGTGGACCGCCCGCGCGGGCCCGGTCGTGGAGCGCCGCGGCCCGCGCCGCCTCCTCCGGCGTCAGCATCGCCTCCTGCTCAGCGTCCCGGCTTGCCCAGACCTCGCCGATCAGCCGATCGGCAATCGCGGTCGCTGTCTCCGGGGCGTCGCGGTGGACGACCGTCACGCTCGGGCCGATCTCCGGCACATCGGAAAAGGAGAATCCGGCATTGATGCTGACATCCACGATGGCGGGGCTGCCCGCCTCCAGCTCTTGCGCGAGGCTGAGCAACCGGGTCATCGGCTCGCGGTCACTCCGGCCGCCTTCCGGCAGGGTTACCATTGGCGCCTTGCGCACGACGGTTTGCAGGGCGGCGCCGGCGAACACTTCGTCAAGGGCGGCCGCAGCCGTGCGCCCGGCCTCGCGCATGTCCACGTGGGGAAAGCTCTTGTAGGAGACGATGATGTCGGCGCTGGCGGACAGCTCGGGGTCGAGATTGGCATGCAGATCCAGCGTCACCGCGAGCGGGACGTCGGGGCCGACGATCGCGCGCAGCTCACGCACGAGGCGGGCATCTCCGTCGCTGCCGTCCTCCAGGACCATGGCGCCGTGCAGCGACAGTACGACGGCGTCAAACGGCCCCTGGTCGCGGGCGGTCGCGAGGATGCGCTCGCCGAAGGCGGTCCAGGCACTCGCGGTGACCGGCCCTCCCGGTGTGGCAAACGTCGCCACCGGCGTCACCAGCGTCCAGCCACACTCTCGGGCCACATCGAGAACGCCTGCGATCTCGTTCTGTGTACCGGCCAGGGCAGCGACGACGTCATCGCCCTCGTGGCAATAGAAACCACGAAAGGCCGCCTCGTCAGTCGGTCTCTGGCAGAACGTGTTGGTCTCGTGCATAAACTGCGCGAGAAGCACCTTGAGCGCCATCATGCAACTCCCCGTAATCTCGTTCAGAACAGGGGACGCAGAATGTCGCGCAGCGCAGCGGAGGGTTGCGGCTTTTACAGGATTCCCCGCGGGCTGTCAAAAAATCCGGGCAGTCAAGGAATTGCAGCACCAGGCGGGGGCGGCAATCGCAGCGAATCCATCGCAGAAAATCAGATCAGACACGAGTCGGAGGGCGGGCACATGCGTGACATGCAGCTGCGGTATTTCTTCACCGTTGCCAATGAAGGCTCGGTGCGCAAGGCGGCCGAAAAGCTCAACCTTGCCGCCTCAGCGCTCAGCCGCCGCATCACGCAGATCGAGGAGGATCTCGACGTACCGCTGTTCGAGCGTCATGCGCGCGGGCTGCGCCTCACCGAGGCGGGACGGATCTACTATGACCACGCACGCCAGACCCTGCGCCAGGAGGCCTGGGCCATCGGCGAGATCGAGGCCATCAAGGATCTGCGCCGCGGGCAGGTACGCATCGAATGCGTGGAAGGCACCATCGGCAGCGTGATCTCGGACGCCATCAGCGAGTTCCGGCCACAATCGCCGGCGGTCAAGCTGACCGTACTGCGCTCGGGCAGCACGGGGGTGGTGCAGGCCGTGGCGGCTGACGAAGTCGACCTGGGCCTCGCCTTTGATCCGCCGCAGCACCGCGACGTGATGGTAACCGAGGAAGTGCCCGCACCCCTGTACGCCGTATTCTCGCCGCAGTTCGAGCTGCCCTTCGCCGAGCCCAGCCTCGCGGACCTGGCGGCCTACCCCCTCGCCATCCCGCCCGACAGCAGCTACGGCATCCGGGACGTCATCGACCGCGTGGTGCGCGAGCATGCCGACATCAACCTGGACCCCCCGCTGTTGTGCGACTCGGTGTTCGGTCTCACCGGTTTCGCCCTCCGCAGCCAGGGGATCTCGATCCTGCCCATGTGCTGTGTCACCGATGAGGTCGCCGCCGGCCGCCTCGTGGCCCGGCCGATCGAGGATGCGCCACTGCGCCACTCGCGCTTGTGCCTGCTGGTGCGCCGGCACCGGTCGCTGTCCGCAGTCTCGCGCCGTTTCTGCGACATCCTGTCGCGGTTGATGCGGGAAGCAGCGCATTAGCGTTCTAATTTCGGCAACCCGGTGTCGCGACATTGTGCTTGACCGCGAACACCCCGCACTTACACTCCGGCAAGGGCTGGACGCAGACTCGTGCCGCGCATCGGAGACCGACATGGTTTGACCGTCAGCCCGGGAAGCAGCGACCGCTGCCCACCGCGGCGCAGACCGTGCGCGGCAGGGGCGGGCGCATCGCGACCAACGAGCCCGCGGCATGGACCGCGGGCCATGCAACCAGAGGGTGTGCAATGAAACACAGAACGATCATCACTTCAGCGTTTTCAGTCCTCTTCTGCATCCTGCTTTCGATGCCGGCCGTCGCGCAGGCGAGAACGATCACCATCGCGCACGAGGAGCCGGCGGATGCCGAGGCCTCCGCAGCGCATCTTTCCGCGCTCGTGTTCAAGGATTTCGTCGAGACCCGTTCCAACGGCGCCATGCAGGTGGACATCCAGGCGGCCAGCGCGCTGGGCAATCAGCGCGACCGACTGGACCTGACGCAGAGTGGCGTCATCGACGTCAACATTGCGTCCATCGGTGGTCTGGCGCAGTTCTATGCGCCGATCAATGCCATTGACCTGCCGTTCGCCTTTCCCGACGGGGTCGTGGCCGAGCGTGTCTTCGATGGCGACTTCGGCGACATGCTCGGGGAAAGGCTGCGCGCGGCCACCGGCCTGCACCTGCTCAGCGTCACCGCCGGTGACTTCTACGTCATGACCAACAGCAAGCATCCCGTGAGAACCCCTGCCGACATGGAAGGGCTGCGGGTGCGCACCATGTCCGTCGATACCCACATCGCAATGATGCGCGCCCTGGGCGCGGCGGCGACGCCCGTGCCCTGGGACGAGCTCTACGGTGCGCTGGAAACCGGCGTGGTCGATGCCCAGCACAACCCGATCCCGATCATTGCCATCGGCAGCCTGGAGGAAGTCCAGGACTACGCCACCCTGACCAACCACCTCTACGGTGCCGACTGGTGGGTGGCGAGCGAGGCATTCGTTGACGGCCTCACGGCGGACGAAAAGCGCATATTCACCGGTGCCGTGGAAGCCGCCAAGGTGGCCGGGCGCGGCGCCAAGATGGCGCTGAGCACCAACGAGTTCGGCCCCGGTTTCCTCGAAGAGGCCGGCCTGGAAGTCTATGCGCCGACCCCCGAGGAACTGGACGAGTTCGTGGAGCTTGCCGTGCCCGCCGTCCTGGATTCGATCGAGGACGAGCACGGGGAAGAGGCCGTGGCTCTTGCCGAAGCCCTGCTGGAGGCCGTCGCGGCGGCCGAAGCCGAACTCTACGGCCAGCAGTAGGCCGGGCAGCCGGCGTCCGTATACGATGCCGGGCCCGCGACGCCGCGGGCCCGGCATTTGATGTCCTACGGGGTGACTGCCATCAAGCGTCTTGCCACGAACATCCGCAGGCTCTCCGAGCTGGTGGCCACCGCCACGGCCATCCCGCTCGTTGCGGCCGGCGCGGTCATGGTGGGCGTGGTCCTGGCGGCCACCTTCTTCCGTTACGTCCTCAACAGCCCCCTCACCTGGTCCGAGGAACTGGCGCGCTACCTGATGATCTGGATCGGCCTGGTCGGCGCGTCGGTCACCATGCGCCATGGCGAGCACATCCGTATCAATGCCGTGCGGCGGCGCCTGCCCGGCCCGGTGCGCTTCGTCGGTGACCTGCTGGTGGCGGGCGCCATCGCCTGGTTCCTGTGGGTCATGACCCTCTACGGCTGGGAGTACGCCCTGCGCGGCTCACGGCAGATTTCACCGGCCCTGGGCATATCGATGCAGTGGCCGTTGCTCGCGGTGCCGGTGGCCGGCGCCCTGATGCTGCTACAGCACCTGCTGCACACCTGCCTCCTCGTGCTGGGTGAGGCCCGGGAACCCGAGCACGAGAAGCCCGAACACGAAAAACCCGACCGCGGGAGCGTCCCGTGATCCTGTTGATGATCGGGCTGTTCGCGCTGCTCATCATCCTGGGCGCGCCGCTGGCCTTCGCCATTGGCATCACCGGCCTGGCCATGCTGCTGCAGTCGGGGGGATCGAACCTGCTCGGCCTCGTCCCGATGCGGATGTTCTCGGGCATCGACCTCTTCTCGCTGATGGCGATGCCGTTCTTCATCCTCGCCGGCGACATCATGAATCGCATCCAGATCACCGACCGCCTGGTCGACCTGGCCAATGCCCTGATCGGACGGGTGCGCGGCGCACTGGCCCACGTGAACGTCGTGGTGTCGGTGCTGTTCGCCGGCCTGACCGGTGCCGCCGTGTCGGACACTGCGGCGATCGGGCGGATGATGATCCCGTCGATGAGCGCCCAGGGTTACGATCGCGCCTTCGCCGCGGCGGTGACGGCATCCTCCTCGGTGATCGGGCCGATCATTCCGCCGTCGATCATCATGGTGATCTACGGCTCGCTGATGCAGGTATCCATTGCCGGCCTGTTCGCCGCGGGCGTGGTGCCGGGGCTGCTGCTGGCCCTATCGCTCATGGGCTACATCGCCTGGCGCGCGAAGCGCGATGACCTGCCGGTCGCGACGTTGCGCAGCGACGTGCCACCGCTGCCCACCGCGCTGCGACGCGCGGTGATCCCGCTGATGATGCCGGTCATCATCCTCGGCGGCATCCTGGGGGGCGTATTCACGCCCACCGAGGCGGCGGCCGTCGCGGTGTTCTATGCGCTGGTGGTCGGCGTGTTCCTGTACCGCAACCTCGGCTTCCGCGATCTCGCTCGCCTGCTCTACGACATGGTGCGCACTTCAGGGGCCGTGTTCATCATCCTGGCCGCGGCCTCGATCCTCGGCTGGGTCCTGGCCAAGGAGTCGATCCCCCAGGTGCTCGCCGACTTCCTCCTCGGCATCAGTGACAATCCCCTGATCTTCCTGGCCATTGTCTCGCTGACTCTGTTCATCGTCGGCATGTTCATGGAGATGACGGCCATTCTCATCATCCTTGGCCCGATCCTGCACCCGATTGCCGTCTCCCTGGGCATCGATCCGATCCACTTCGGCATCGTGATGGTGGTGAACCTGAATATCGCCCTGGCGACGCCACCGCTCGGCGCCTGCCTGTTCGTGGCTTCGTCCGTGGGCAAGGTCCGATTCGAGGACGTCGCCCTGCGCATCCTGCCCTTCATCATCGTCGAGGTGCTGGTCCTGGGGGTAATCATCTACGTCCCGGAACTGTCCCTGGCGCTGCCGCGGATGCTGGGCCTGCTCTGAACCGATTGCGGGGAAATCGAATGAGCTCTGACATCATCATGTTCGGAATGGGCGCCATGGGCCGGCGCATGGCGCGCCTGGCCAGCGAACGCGGCCACCGCATCCGCGCCGCCATCGACCTGGATCCGGCCAAGCGGGATGTCCCACTGAACGAACTGCCGGACCTCGCCACCGGCCCGGCCGATGTGCGCGTGAGCGCGGAGCCCGACGCGGCACTGGACCGCCCCGGCGCCGTGGTCCTGCACGCCACCGGTTCCTTCCTCCACGAAGTCGAGCCGCAGATCCGGCGTTGCATCGAGCACGGTCACGATGTCGTGTCCATTGCCGAGGAGATGGCCTTCCCGAGTGCGGCGGATGCGGCCACCGCGGCCGCGCTCGACGACACCGCCCGCGCGCACGGGGTGCGCGTACTGGGGACGGGGGTGAATCCCGGTTTCGCGATGGACGTGCTGCTGCTCGCCCTGACCACGCCATGCGGGCGCGTGGATCATGTCCAGGCAACGCGCCGCAACGACCTGTCGGATTTCGGCGCCACGGTCCTGCGCACCCAGGGCGTCGGCCTCACACCAGAGGAATTCGCGGCGGCACTGGCGGCGGGCACGGTGGTGGGGCACATCGGCTTTCGCCAGTCGATCATGCTGGTCGCGCGCGGCCTGGGCTGGCGCATCGACGAGATCGTCGAAACCCGCGAGCCCATCGTGTCCGAGGTGGAGCGATCAACCCCCCACGTGCGCGTGCTGCCCGGCCAGGTGGCCGGCTGCCACCATTGCGCCGTGGCACGTTCCGGGGGCCGTGAGGTGCTGCGCTTCGCGCATCCCCAGCAGATCCGTCCCGAGCTCGAGGGCCGGACAACCTCGGACGAAATACGCGTGACCGGGGACCAGGAGATCCACATGACCATCAGCCCGGAGATCGGCGGTGGGGCCGGCACGGCCGCCTGCGCGGTGAACGCCGTTGACCGCCTGGCGCACGCGCCTGCGGGCCTGGTGCACGTCACTGACCTGCCAATCGCCGCGCCGCGCATCGGCGGCGCGGACGGACCCTGAGGAGCACAGCCATGAACAGTCATGCCGGCGACTGGGTACGCATCCACGCCATCATTCTCGAAGCCGGTGAGCGCGCGCCGGCCGTGCCCGATGAAACGCAGGCGGTCCCCCTGGAGGTGCGCGTCAAGGGCTGGCAGGTCGCGCCCGCGTCCGCACAGCCCGGTGACCGGGTCGAGATCAGGACGGTACTCGGACGGCGCTACACCGGCTCGCTGGAGGCCATCAACCCACCCTACGGCCACGATTTCGGCGCGGCGATCCCGGAACTCCTCGAGGCCGGGCAGGAGCTGCGCGACCTGCTTGCAGACACACGGGGAGACAAGACATGAAGGCTGCCGCTGGCGATTACGAAGCCGTCATGGCCCGGCGCAACGCGACCATGCTCTCCGCGCTCGGCCTCGACTACGCACCGTTCCTGGAAAACCCCGTGGCCTTCGACTACGAAGCCCTGATGGGACAGGTGGCCTATGATCTCGATGAAGTGCGCGCGATCCAGGCGCGGCACGGCGTGGGCAACACCGCCCTCATCGAGCTCAAGCAGATCTCGGCCCTGGCCAGGCGGCTGGCGCCCCCCGGCAAGGGAGCGCGCATCTTCGTCAAGGACGAAGCCGCGAATCCGTCGGGGAGCTACAAGGCCCGGCGGGCGTCGTGCAGCATTCACCACGCCGCGGCGGCCGGCTTCCGCGGCGCGGTCGCCGCGACCAGCGGCAACTACGGCGCGGCCGTCGCCAGCCAGTGCGCCATGCACGGCCTCGACTGCGTCGTGGTGCAGGAGGTCTTCGACAGCCTCGGCGTGGGGCAACCGGAAATCCTGGAGAAGGGCCGTGCCTGCGAGATCTATGGCGCCGAAGTCCTGCAGCTTTCCGTCGGCCCCGAGCTGTTCTACCAGTTCCTGCGCGTGCTCGAGGAGACCGGATACTTCAACGCCTCGCTCTATACCCCGTACGCAATCGCCGGCGTCGAGCCACTGGGCGTGGAAATCGTTGAACAGATGCAGGCCGCGACCGGTGCATCGCCGGATGTGGTGATCTGCACGCATGCCGGCGGCGGCAACCTGACCGGCACCGCGCGCGGCCTGATCAAGGCCGGCGCCACGGACACCCGCGTGGTGGCGGCCAGCGTTGACCTCACCGGCCTGCACATGGCCAGTGACCGCGACTTCAACATGAAGTACTTCACCACCGGGCACACCGGATTCGGCATACCGTTTGCCGGCTGGCCGGACCGTACCGACGTCCCACGCAACGCGGCCCGGGCGTTGCGCTACATGGACCGCTACCTGCTTCTCAAGCAGGGCGAAGTCTTCTACATGACCGAGGCACTGGCCCGTCTGGAAGGACTCGAGCGCGGGCCCGCCGGCAACGTGTCCCTGGCCGCCGCGCTGGCACTGGCCCAGGAGATGGACCAGGACCAGACCATCGTGGTCCAGGAAACCGAATACGCCGGGGCCGGCAAACAGCCCTCGGCACAACTCAGCTTCGCCCGCTCGCGCGGCATCGACATCCGGCGTGGCGACACCGAGGAAGAGGTGCCGGGCCGCTCCGTGATCATCCCCGACCACCCGTCCCGCATCCGCGTTCGCGACATGGATCTGAACCGGGTACGCCACAGCCTCATCCGCAAGGCCGCCGCAAACGTCCCGCAAGGCAGCACACTCAGCGACGAGGACATCACCTTCCTGGCCGAGGAAACCCGCAGCGATGAGGCCTTCGTCAGGCAGTCCCTGGCCACCGAGTCGCCCTCGCGATGACGCCGAATCAAGACGTCATCGCGAGCCCGCAAAGCGGGCGCGGCAATCCAGGCCAGACGCAAAACGCCCCCAACCAACTCACCACATTGCATTGACCGCCAGAACATGACTTAGCTAGACTTAGTCTCGCTGTAGATACACGGACGCCCCCCATGCAAGTCAACATCCACGAAGCAAAAACCCAGCTCTCCAAGCTGGGCGAACTCGTTCTCAAGGGAGAGAAGGTCGTCATCGCCAAGGCCGGCAAGCCCTATATGGAGCTGATTCCCCACCGGGAACAGAAAAGCCCGCGCACCCCCGGCCGATTCAAGGGGCAGATCCGCATCCCGACGGACTTCGAACAAACCCCGGCGGAAGTCATTGACGCATTCGAGGCCGACTGATGCGGCGCCTGCTGCTGGATACCCACGCCTTTCTCTGGTGGCTCGGTGATGACCCGCAGCTCGGTCGCGAAGCCCGCAGCTGCATCGCGGATTCCGTCAATGCAGTTTTCGTGAGTGCCGCCACCGGCTGGGAGATCGGCATCAAAAAGGCCCTGGGCAAACTCCAGGCACCGGACGACCTCGATGCCGTGGTCGAGAAGGAAGGCTTCATCCACCTCCCCGTAACCTTCTTCCACGGCGAACAGGCCGGCGCCCTCCCCGCCCTGCACAGGGATCCGTTCGACCGCATGCTCATCGCCCAAGCCCAAGCGGAGGGCCTGGTGATCGTCACCCGCGACCCGCAGATCAAGGCTTACGGCATCCGCACCCTCGACGCGGAGGAATAGAAAGCCCCCTCAAGAAAACGGCGGCGAAACCCCATCACCGCGAAGGCTCCCCCGCAACCGCGGCAACACCACCTCCATCAACACCAGATGCCCAACCCCAAGCAGCACAAACCCCACAAACAACAACCACTCCGGCACACCCAGCAACCAGGCACCCACACCCAGCGCCCCCGTCACCGCCGTCGCCGCGATCAGCAGCCACGTAGCCGCGCGCCGGGAACAGCCGAGCCAGAGCAGATAGTGATGAACATGCTCCCGATCCGCCGCCAGCGGGCTGCGCCGGCGGGCCAGGCGGCGGAGGATCACCACCCCCATGTCCAGCACCGGCACCGCCAGCACCCAGGCCAGCACCATCGGCGGCACATCCGCACCACGCACGAAGGCCAGATCCGCCGCCAGCCAGCCGAGCGCCAGGCCCACCGCCATGCTGCCGGCATCGCCGAGAAAGACCTGCGCCGGGCGCAGGCCGAAGCCGGGGAAGTTCAGGCAGAGGAAACCGAGCAGCGCCCCCGCCAGCACGGCGGCGACCAGGAACACCCCGGGCGCCCCCACCAGCGCGGCGATCACCAGGAACCAGCCCAGCATCACCACCGCCACCCCGCCGGCCAGGCCGTCCAGCCCGTCGATCATGTTGATCGCGTTCAGCAGCGCCACCAGCGCCAGCACCGTGAACGGCACCGCCCAGGCCCCGAGGGCGATCGCCCCGCCACCGAACAGATCCCCCAACGCCGGCACCAGCACACCGCCGCCGACCACGCAGGCGCCCACGAGCAGCAACTGCACCGGCAACTGTACCCCCGCCGGCAGCTCCAGCACATCGTCGGCCAGGCCGAGCAGCAGCAGGGCCGTCATCCCCGCGAGCAACGGCGCGAATGCCAGGCTCGCCGGTGGCACCAGCGCGAGCACCAGGGCCGCGGCGCCCACGATGGCGACCCCGCCCGTCAACGGCACCGTGCCGGCGTGGTCGCGGCGCCCGCCCGGGCGGTCCACCAGTCCCAGGCGCTCGGCCAGTCGCCCGAGCAGCAGCAGCAACAGCAGCGCGAGTGCGCACGCGGCACCGGCGGCCAGCAGGATCATGGGTGCCGTCATCAGGTGTCGCAGTCCGTCGGTCGAGGGGTCATTGGCGCATGCAAGCGTAGCGTATCAGCACCGCTGATGTGGCCGACCCGCGCGACTGGCATTACCATACACCGGTGCCACAGTTGATCCTCCAACGCCTGCTCCTCGCCCTCGCCATGCTCGCGCTGCTGGCGATCGCGGTGGGCTCGCTGCTGCCCGGCATGCCGCCCTATCTCAACCGGCTGCCCGCCTTCCTGCCGCACTACCACCTGGTGGCGTACGCCATCGTCGGCGCCCTCATGGTCCTCGGTCTGCGCGCCGATGCACTGCGCACCATCGTCGTCATCGCCAGCCTCACCGTCTACGGCGCGGCCATCGAACTGCTGCAGGAATTCGTCCCCGGCCGCGGCGGCAACATGCACGACTTCTGGCTCAACGCCACCGGCGCCGCCATGGGCTCCGGCGCCGCCTGGGTGCTCGGCCTCGCAGTAGGCTTCACCCGGCTCCGCAGAGCGGATTGAGCAGCCATTCGCGCTGTAGGAGCGCCCTCGGGCGCGAACAAAGGAGTTGGCTTCCAGGGTTGTCACCGCGCTGCATCGTGATGGGCCTGGCGCCGTCTTGCCGGATCCGCTGCCGGGCGAACGGTGCCGACATCGGCCAGTTCCTCCGCGATCCAGCCCCGCACCAGGCGGCTGACCTCGGCCGGGCTGCGTTGGGCCGTTTCAATCGGGGGGCCGATCCGCACCGTGACGAGGCCCGGGCGCTTGCGCCAGTCGTGCGTCGGCCAGCAGTAGCCCGAGTCGACCGCGACCGGCACTACCGGCACGCCGGCGGCGCAGGCGAGCCGCGCCCCGCCCTGCAGGAAGCGGCCCAGTTCGCCGTGACGCACCCGCATGCCTTCCGGGAAGATCACCACCCAGCGCCCGGCGCGGATGTGCGCGGAGCCCTGTTCCTCGACCTCGCGCATCGCGTCCCGGGCGGACTGCTCGCCCACACCGATCTCCTCCAGTGCCTTGAGCGCCAGGCCATACAACGGCAGCCGGAACAGCTCGCGCTTGACGACCCAGGACAGCCGGGCCGGGAAGATCGTGCGATAGGCAATGGTGTCCCAGGCGGACTGGTGATTGGACATCACCACCGCCGGCCCCGGGGGCAGGTTCTCCAGGCCGGTTACGCGATGGCGCACGCCACAGCAGATCCGCAACCACAGCAGGCTCGCCCGGCACCACATGCGCGCCGTACCCTCGCGCACGCCGTAGGGCATATACCAGAAGGCGATGATCAGCAGGGCGAACAGCGGCGTGATTGCGAGGAACCCGGCGAAGAACAGCGCAGACCGCAAACCCGAAAGCATTGAGGCCGTCTCTCTCCATGCATGCGTTGCCCCCAGTGTGCCGGTCTTTCGGTGTTGCTACCAACCAGCGGGGGGCATTGGCTGGATTGCCGCGGCGTTGGGCGATCGTTCGCGCGCAAGCGCGCTCCCACCAGCCATCCATCGCCCCTGTAGGAGCGCCCTTGGGCGCGAACCTGTACCGAGGCGGTCGAAATCCGCCCTTGGCCGACAGCGCAGGTGATGCGAACCTGCCGCCCCGCCGGATCCCTTTCACAATCACGGGGTTGAACCATGAGCCAGGACACGCACCGCTTCCTCGCGCCCTACTTCGAGCGCGATGACCTCATCGAGGAGTTCCGGGCGAACCCGCTCGGCCCGCATTCGGACGAACTCGTGCATCTGCTCACGGTGCTGCGCGGCGTGCCGGCGGCGGGCAAGTACGCGCTGATCGAGGTCGAGCGTGACCGCGAATGGGCGCTGGCCACACTCTCCGGCGAGCGCGGTGTGGCGCCGACGCTGCTGCCGGAGCATCGTTTCACCAGCCTGGCGGACGCGGAGTGGACGGTGTTCCGCCTGCGCTGGGCCTACTGGACCGGACGGGAGCTGGCCTGATGGCGGACACGAAGCACGGTACTGACGACCTCCTCCGCGGCAAGACGATCCTCGCCTACGCGGACCGGCTGAACGTGGCCCAGGGTGGCGCGCTGGCCTTCCAGGTCAGCTCCGGGGCGCCCTATCGCGCCTCCATCGTGCGCCTGACGGGGCGGCCGGATGCCGAAGGCGCGGGAGACTGCGAGGAACCCGTCGCCTGGGGTGAAACCATCACCGGCGACTATCCCGGCCGCGAACAGACGACGGACCTCGGCTCGTATGCGCGCATCGACGCGCCGCTGCTTTTCGCCGACTGCGGCCTGACGCTGCAGATCGTCGTGCGGCCGACCACGCCGACACTGGGGCGCCCGCAGTTCCTGCTCGGCCAGTGGTCGCAGAGCACGAACCAGGGTGCCGCGCTCTATCTCGACGAGGCCGGGCATGCCTGCTTCGTCTGCGGCGACGGCGGCGCGCCGACCGTGCTGCGCGGCGAGCGCCCGCTGGTACAGGACCGCGCGATGCTGCTGACGGCCACCTTCGACCGGGCGCAGGGGTTGGCGCGCCTGCGCCAGGTGGCACTCGACACGCCGCCGCGCCACGAGGGCACGATCGAGCAGGCGGCCGCCCAGCTGCCGGCTGCTGCCGGCACGCCATTCGTCATCGGTGCCAGCCGCGACCGCGAC
>SL_3KL_010_SEDDRAFT_10002789_pt1 | contig 15906 bp, 20 predicted proteins | sample SodLakKL_010_SED_2_FD_10381 | JGI IMG/M metagenome (IMG submission 10381) | reverse complement strand
AAGGCCCTGTTAAAGTACTGTGAACTGGACACTCTGGCCATGGTGATGATCATTGAGTATTTTCAGGAAATGTGCTGGAAAAAAAAGGGAAAAATTAATGGAAAATAAAAGAGTTTTTAATCGTCCGTCTCGAATAGGTAGTTAGAGCAATGAAAATGAGCGCTTTATCCCTTGCTTTGAAAGTGAGGTATTAGAGGGAGGAGATGTGTTTTTGCTTAACTTCTAGCTCAACACATATGAGTTATGTAAATCCATACTACTAAGAAGGCAAGTTTAGCAGCTGGAGATCTTTTGGGGGAGGGAAAAAACAATGAAACAATTACTTATCTGTCTGATTCTACTGATATCGATTTTTACTGTATCCTGCAACGATAACTCAGATGAGGAGAAAAACGACCAATATGAAGATTCTGCAGGTCAAACACTTATTGAAGAAAACAAAGAGCATATAGAGGATGAAGCTTTAGATCATTTTATTGAAAGTCATTATCAATTAAATGATTTAATTTCCTATGAGTTTTTCAGGTACAATGATGCAATGCATGCGGTATACGATTTTGATAAAAATGTCGATAGGAATGACATATTAAAGAGTAAAGATATGACCTGGGAAGTATTTGTGATAAGAAAGGGCTTCAAATTCGGACCATATCCGGAGGAACTGTATAGTCAGGAAGTCTGGAGTGAGGTGAATCTAAGAATATTGATCGGTGATGAGATAGTCATTGATGAAACGATGGAAATCAACGATGATATGATTCAAGTTGTAAATTACTATGAAAATACAAATGTCATATTAAATTCCAGGTTGCATGAGAACAGGATCTTGTTGGATTTCAAAAGCAAAATAATCCATGAGGACAGGTGGAATGTTGAAAACATTATTTTTGAAAAAAGCTTTAATGGGTATGTGCTATTTGTAAAACTGGAAGGCATGGAAAAAATGAAAGACAGTGACATAACGGATCTAAAAAAACTCATTGAGGAAAACTTAGCAATCAATCTGGCTGAAAAATCTACAGAGATGTTTGGTACAAATGTTGATTACTTGGGGATCGTGCTTCAGCTCTATGATAATAACGAAAAATACTTTGAGAAAACATATTATAACGGTGACAATACATATTGGTTTTCGGAGTACTGGGGAAATTATAACTATTTTCGTCCTGATTAGTGCAGACATTGTACGGCTAGAAAAAAGACGGAGGGTAATTATGAATAAGAAAGCTATAGGTTTCTTTTTCGTTATAGTGATTCTTTTATTAAGTATTTGGGGAACAGTCTTTTACAGAAATGCTTCGATAGAAAAAGTATTAGAGAAAGAAGGTGCAATTCGGGTATTAGAGCAAATAGATACGGGGAATAGTATTTTGGTCATCTATGACGCAGGGGATTTCATTAGAGGTGAAGAGCTAAGAAAAGGTTTATTAGGATGGAGAGTAACAAAAAGAAGTCAGGCTACGAACGATAGAGGAGATGATATTGTCTTTAGGCCTGATAATCTAAGTATTATCAGTACTGATAATTTAAGTATTCATTACGGTTATGTTAATCAAGGTGAGGTTGATTATATTAGGTTTCAATCAGATCTGTTTGATATTAAACATAAAGTTCAATCATATTATTGGTATATTCCAGTAGTTGGAGAAGATCAGGGAGTTTTTGACGCTGATCAGTTCAGTATTATACTGAAAGACGGAAGTGAAGTTTATTATCCATTTAAAGAATTGCAGTGAATTTTTTCTATGATTAGTGACTGATAGATATAGTACTGATAGGTACAGCCTTCACCGTCCATGGCTTTGGCTGAGAAGGAAGTTTTCGCCCTGTGTGATAGAGAGAATCAACTCCATCCACTTGTCTTCTCTCCTAATTCTGGCATAATAATAGGTGAAAACAGCTCAGGGTTACACGAAGGAAACACCAGCACCGGCAAACGAGGGTGCGAGCATTTAAGAACAGTGCGATTCCATGAATAGAGCTAAAGGAGGGAAGAGATGAACAGAATATACCTGATTGTTGTCTTGATCGTCGCGGTTTCTGCTTTGGCAGGTTGTGGGGATCAAACCCCGAATGAAAGTGAAAGCGCAAATGGTCATGAAGTGGCAGAGCTGGATGATCTCATCGTCCCGAACGGGTTAAAAGTGATGAGTCCCGAGGCCAATCGAATGAATCAGGAGCTGGATCGCTCCTTGAACCGTCTTTTGGATGAATATGACGGCGGCAATAACTTGTCTGAAGATGAGCAGCAAGCCTACGAAGAAGAGATGGAAGCACATGAAAAGAGAGTGGAAGAACTGGAAGAGAACATCATGGTGATTTACGATCAAGAGATGATTGACACCATTTTTGATGAAATCAAAGGATCTGATGCAGTCTACGGTGAGCCTATGGATGAGAGCGTGATCAAGGAAGGCCGTTTCTATTCTTTGGAGCCCCTCTATTCAAATCGGGGGAATGACGAAAGCCCCAATGGGGAACCGGTTCATCTCATCCTGGTCTTCGAAGACAACAGGCTTTATCTGATCATTGGGGAAGAGGCTGAAAGTCTTGCTGTGATCAAAATGGAAATCGACTATGAATGGATCGAAAGCATGCTCAGCTTCCATTGAACCGATTGATCCCGACTGATGATTCAGGAACAGTCATTTTGACGATAGAGGACAAAAGATCTGAAAAGCAACCACCGGTTGCCCATGCTTCAAAGCAGGATTGATAGCATGCAACCCCNGAATTTGCTATGATCATGGAGACAGACATCAAAGGAGTGGTAAAGATGAACATCGGTGAAAGGATCCGGAATCTCAGGAAGGAAAAGAATCTGTCCCAGGAAGAGGTGGCAGAGGAGCTGCAGATTTCCAGGCAATCGGTCTCGAAGTGGGAATCCGGTCAGTCAGTGCCGGAAATCAGCAAGGTGATTCAGTTAAGTGACCTGTTGGGTGTGTCCACCGACGATTTGCTCAGAGGGAAGAAAGAGGGAAGTACCAACGGGCCCTCAGGAGAAGAAAAGAAGACTGGCAGGAGGATCGGTCATCCCATCGTGCACATGATCAGCGGAGTGGTGATTGTGTTCCTTCTTTTAGTGATCTGGAGCATCATGGCGGATATTACGGAGCATAACAGTGATCGCTACATCAGTGCTTTTCATGCAATGGGAGAGTTTACAGAGGAAGCGGAGCAGTATCTTGAAGCGGAATCCTTTGAAGAACGAAAAGAGATCGGAGAGCGGATGGATAAGAAGTATTCCAACATCATCAACCGCCGACGAGGGGTCATCCGTCTCTACGCCCCTGTTTTGAGAGGGGATCGGGACTTTGACCGGGTGGTGTCCGACATCGTCATCTATAGTTTGAATCCCCTGTGGTCCCTGACGTCCATCCCCCCGGAGGATCGTACTGAGGGAGGGGTTTCAGAACGGGGAAGAGAGTTGAATGAAGAGGAGGCGGAGTATTTTGCTGCACTTCTCAGTGAGTTGGAGGAGTATCGGTGGATCAACGAAGGGGAAATCGAAAACCTCAACCGGAGCACGAGGAGAGAGATCATCGAAGAGAGCCGGGGCATCATTCAGAGATCCCGGGAGCTATATGATCAGCACCGGAACAACTGAAAAATCAAGCTTTCCTGGCAGGCAGAAGGAGGGCATCCCCGGACTGGATTTTGTCGAAAAATGTTGGAAAATTGAGGGAAAAAAGAATTGGAAAAATAAAGGGAATTGGAAGATTCATGGCGAATCATAAATAGAGAAGCATTAATTCAGAGAGAGGAACCGGAAAGGCTCCTCTTTTTCTTATCAAAAAATGGAGCCATAATCGGTCTGAGCTTTTTTACTGATCTTTTTAGCTGTTTTTACTCCATTGCAAGGGGTACTCATTTCTTATATAAGCTGGAAAGCGTTGGAGAAGAAGTATTGAAAACCTGGTACATAGAAACGGCGAACAAGGGGGAGGTAAATCATGAAGAAACGAAGAGGGGTTTATATCTTACATATGATCCTGATCACTGTCCTGCTCTTTTCAACAGTTTCCTATGTGTTGGGAAATTCAGGTCCTCAAATCACCCGGCCCTCGGATGAGAAACTGATCTTTGATGAGGAAAGCGGAGTTGCTCTGAAGGAAGAGTGGGTCACCATCCACATGAGCACCGTGGAGGAGGGAACCGTTGAGGTCAGATATCTACTTGAGAACCTTCATCGTGATGAGAAAGGTTTGGACATGCTGTTTATTCTCCCCTCAGAGAGCGGTGCCATGGAGGTGTTCTGGAACGGGGATCCGGTGGAGCAGATTGAAGAGGTTCCCTACGAAGATCTTCCGAGAAACTGGAAGGAATCCACCGTCCAAAGGGTCAGTGATCCTTTTTCGGGGAGAGAGCTGATGCGTGAATTCTATAATCATGGAGCCTATAGCGGGTACAAGGGAAAGAAATACACCGTGGATCTTCCCCGGGGGGAGACCGGTGAGTTAACCCTGACTTATGCCAACGACAGCGGGTATTTCCGACGAAACCATGTCGTCAATCCGGTCTATCATACAACCTACTATTTGACTCCTGCCCTCTTTTGGGAGGGGGATGCCAAAGCGCATCTGGAGTTTCGTCTTCCTCCCGGCAGATATGCTTTTCACTCCAATATCCCCATGGAAAATGATGAGCCCGGGGTGTATCGAAGCACCTTAGAGGAGCTGCCCGAGGAGGAATGGGTAATTTCCTATGTGTCCAGAACCCGGCTTTTGTTTGGGACCAATGAACGAAGAATTCATAACACCTTCGTTGGGGCTCTGATCATCGTTATTTTTATTCTCAGCCTCTATTTAACCCAAAAGAAGGATGCCCGGTTCATCTGGATGCTGCTGCTGATCATCCCCGCATTCTTTTTATTCAGTATGGGCTATGAGGGAGTGATTGTTATGATGATGCTGATTCCCATTGTTGCAGTTCTGCTTCTCTGGGGACTGGTGCACCTGTATCTGAAGCTGAAGGACCGTCTGGGAGCCTCGGGGCACTGACCGGTCATGTGATCAGAAGGATTTGAAGTTCAAAAATAAGGGATCATGAAGGAGAATGATGAAATGCATCTCAAGCAGGTGTTTCAACTCTATGGCAGACTGGAGTTCTTCGGGCCTTCGGAAAGGCTGTTGATGAGATTCATCGACGGGTTGGAGTTTCTGGGGCTGGACAACTTGCTGCTCCTGACTCTGGCATTGATTACTGTAAGTGGTCTGATGGTGTTTTTTCTTTCCGCCAAACGGTTTCAGGATCTCAATAAGCCATGGTACTACGGGTTTTTGATGCTGCTGGGCCCTCTGTTCTTCCTTCTCTATCCCTGGCTTGTCCTCAAAGAAGGCACCATCGGAGAGAATGACTATGGGGAGGATCCCACAGGATAAGCCTCAGAAAATAGATGCAGACAATTATTAAAGGGGGATTTGATGAATAAAAAGTTATACGAGTATCTAGGGGAAAGTGTCAGGATCTTACTGAAGAATAAAACGATTCTATATGCCGGAATCATTGATGCTGTGTTCTTTACGTTATTGATGTATGTCACCTACCGAATCAGTGTTGTGACAGAGGGAACGCGAAGCTTGCCATTCTATGCAACGGGCAGCCCGCCGCCCTATTTCATCACATTGATCACCTTTGGATCCGTCGGTGCCTTTTTTCTTGCGGGAAAACTGTCTCTGATCAGAAAAGCCTATCAGTCCCGGAGCCCTTTGTCCGGTGATGAGGCTGAGCATAAGCTCACTATGCACGAGTATGTGAAAGGAATGGAACGGTTCGGCCTGCGTATGCTGGCAGGAAGGGCACTGGTGGTTGCTTTGGGTTTTGGGGTCATCTTCGTGGGGATTTTGCCATTGCTGGAGACCGGGGAACCCGTCCTGGAAGGCCTGTCTCCCATCCTGTTTTTGCTGGCACTGCTGTTGGTGAGTCTGTGGGATGTGATTATGGTGGCGGAGGGGGTCAATCTCCAGGATGCTTTCAAAGGAAGCATCTCCTTTGTGAAAAGCAACTATGTTCCCGTCCTGATTATGCAGCTGTTTGCAGGATTGATCGCCTTTCGTGTCTTCAGTGGGGAGATTCCCCTGAGAATCGCCCAGAACCTCAGGGCAGACAGCTTGAGTGCACCAATGGAGCGTGTGTTTGTCAGTATTCCTCCGGTTTATCAGGGGATCATGGGAAATCTCGGGGAGGTCTCCTGGGTGCTTCTTCCTCTTCTTATCATCCCGTTGAATGTTTTGGCACCCATGATTCTGATGGATCTATATCTGGACCGGAAACGGAGAACATGATGAAAGCGGGGATGATGTATGAAAAAAATCAAGGTGTTAGATTATGCGGCGGCTGCAATTCTTATCTTTGGGCTTTGGTTGAATGGAAGGCATGACAGCATGATCAGCTGGGTACTGATCGCTCTGGGAGCGGTATTATGGATGGCAGTGATCTTTGCAAGGAAAAAGGGACGGAGAGAGGAGCTGTAAATATGATCGGGTTCATCAGTAATCTTGTAATCAGCCTCATTCCGGTGTTCATTTTGTATGTACTTGACAAGCTGTTTGATCTAAAAACGAAGTTAATGAAGCGGTTTAAAAACACGAAAAGCTACCGGAATACAATCGGAGCTGTGGGACTTTTGAGCCTAGCAATTGCAGGAGTGAGCACATATTTTGCAGGGTTCGAAGCAACGAATCATCCATGGGCTGTTCTGTTTTTATTGATTTACTTACTACCAGCTGCAAGTCCGGAAGAGAGGAAACAATGAAGAGAGCTTCCTTTGAAAAAATGTGGATTAACGCGATGAAGGAGACAAAAAAAGAAGAGTGATCCGTTGAAATTTCTGTGATAGACTGAACTAAGAGTAAATGTTTTGAATAATCCAAAGGAAGTGATGAAGAATGCATGCTCAAAAAGCAATGGGGGCAGGCCTGGCAGTTCAAATATTCAGTTTGGGAGTGATCCTTTTTCTAGTAGTACTTGGAAGACCTGTGTCAGATCTGATAGCAGGGATTTTTGGGGTCTCAATGGTTTTTACGATTCTTTCCGGACTTTTTATTAGGAAAAGAATGAAATAGGCTTTTTCAAATGTGATAAGAAAGGAGATGTCAGCATGTTCAGGGTCATCATTGATAGTTATATAATCAGCCTCATTCCGGTGTTCATTTTGTATGTACTTGACAAGCTGTTTGATCTAAAAACGAAGTTAATGAAGCGGTTTAAAAACACGAAAAGCTACAGGAATACAATCGCAGCTGTGGGACTTTTGAGCATTACCATCGTTGTTATTAGTGCTTCTATAGCTGGGATCAATGGAAACTTCGTTCTATTCGCTATTATGTTTTTAACGATCTATCTGCTGCCGGCACCGAGTCCGGAAAAGAGGAAACAGTAAGAGGTGAGAGGACGATCTGGGGCTTAGGGACCTGTTGAAAAAGCGAGGGGAGGTAGAGACTTAGTGAAAAGTAAAAATCGGCATAAAAAAGAATTAAGCAGTACACAAAGGCGATGGATTCTGTTTGACCATCATTTCAGCCGAATCAGGGCAATCTTTTACGGGATCGGAATCCTCTCCCTGGCAGTGCCTATCTTTATTGCCCTCATTGACGAGGGAAGGACCTTCGGTCAGGAGTTTGCCAACATACTATTTTTGATTTCCGCATCGGGATTTTTCCTGGGGAAACTGATGACGATCTATGATAAGAGGATGAAAAACGAACCGATTTCACTGGATATCGGAATCGTAGCAGGGATTCTTTTTTTTGGCCTTCAAAGGCTTTTCAGCTGATCGTTAAAGAGGTTAAAAAGAAGGATTGTTCTTCAAAAGGAGGCCATGAATGAATAAAAATCTGAAACTTGCTTTGATTATGGTGATCGTTTTTTCACCGATTATTTTGTTTCTTCTTCCCATCGGGATCTTTACACTCTTAGCCATTCCACTGATCCTGCTCGTGGCGGCAGCAATTCTTCTCTTGACGGAAGCAGTGTTCCGGATTCTGAAAAACAGGGGGACTTCCCGGGAGGAGACGGAGGACCTTCACATGAAAAGGAAGCTGGTGTGGTTCTGGGTAAATACGGCGACCGCAGTATCGGCAATGTACTTTGATCTTGACTTGCTGGTATGGTCAAGCTTTTTCGCCATTCCCTATCTCAGCAGGAATGTGTATCAATGCTGGCATGATTTCAGGATGAAAGAAGTAGGTTTTCGGGAGCTTTGGAAGGAATACAGAAAAGCCTATAATGTCAATACCAGTTATTTTGCCGCAGCAATGTTCTTGAAATTGTATCTGGGTGCGGGTTTCCTGGTGAAGGAACTGAACAATCCTGCAAACTCACTGATTCACCGATTTGTCTCCGAGCCCGGAAGGAGCTTGTTCATCCTTGGGGGCGTGCTCGTTGGAATACTGCTCATGCGTTCATTTTATAAGGATGTGAAGGATTTCAGCGTTGAGGTGATCCCCGGGGACGAGGACGAAGAGGCTGCACCATCGGAATCATGAATCCTAACAAGTATGAGATGATCCACTTTCTCCAGGGGAAGTGGATTTTGCTATCGAATGGGTATCAAGAAGAGGTAAGATGCATTTTCAACAAAATCGACAAAGAAGGAGCAAAGCCAATGGATAGCGGAAGCTGGTACGCAAAATTGATCAAGCCGGGATGGGCGCCGCCCTCCTGGGTGTTCGGGCCTGTGTGGTCCCTTCTGTACATTCTCATCGCACTCTCCTTCGGGAGCGTGTTTATTCAGTTTTTCCGGGGGGACGTCCCCTGGCTGATTGCCCTGCCCTTTGTTCTGAACCTAGTGTTTAACCTCTCCTTCACGCCCCTGCAGTTCGGGCTGAAGAACAACCTTCTGGCCTCGGTGGATATTCTTCTGGTCTTTGCCACCCTGCTTTGGGGGATCCTCGCCATCTGGCCCTATTCCCAGTGGGTTTCACTGATCAATCTTCCCTATCTNATCTGGGTNAGCTTTGCCAGTGTTTTGCAGCTGACCATCACCTGGTTGAACCGACACCAGCAATAAAGCCGCGTTAACCTGGGTAAAATATTAGATTAATTACCTATGAACGATGGATGTGGGTAAGAGGGTGTTCTGGAATACCCGCTTTAAAAATCAAATGCGGATAATGAGGTGCTCGGTTTCAGTCGATCCACCCCAGGAACATTCCTTCATTACTCATCGTCTAAGCATTAAGTCGAATGGAGAGAGGAGATTGGAGGATGAAAAAGTCAGTGTTGCTTGGAATCACCATCATCCTTGTGTTTGCCCTGATCGGATGCAGTATGCTGCCCACGGGGGATGCGGCCCATGAATACGATCCTGACAAGGTCAGTGAGCAGTTTATCGAAGGGAACAACCGCTTTGCCTGGGACATTTTGCGGGAGCTGAACCATGAGGATAAANGGGAGAATGTGTTTATTTCCCCCATCAGCATTTCCACGGCGCTTTCCATGACTTATCAGGGAGCCCAGGGGAATACCAAAGATGAAATGGGGAAGGTGCTAGGCTACGGAGACATGGACGATGAGACCCTTCGGGAAAGCTACAGGGAGTTTTTGAAGTATCTGGTGGCCATGGATCCGGAGATCGATCTTAACATCGCCAACTCCATCTGGTACCGTGAGGGTGAAGCCATTGAGGAGGAGTTTCTGGAGGTGAACCGGGAGGTCTTCGATGCCCTGGTGGAAGAGCTGGACTTTTCCGATGAGGAGGCGGCAGACATCATCAACGCATGGATCGAGGATGCCACCGAGGGGAAGATCGAGGAGATGCTTGAAGGACCCATCCCCGGGAATGTGATCATGTATCTGATTAATGCCATTTATTTTAAGGGTGACTGGACCGTGCCCTTTGAGGAGGAGCAGAGTTTTGACGCCATTTTTAATGCATCCTCGGGAGAACAGCAGGAGATCACCATGATGCGGCGGAACGGCAGTGTGGAATACGGGGAAGGCGAGGACTATCAAAGTGTGCGCCTGCCCTACGGTGAAGAGGAGAACACCGCCATGTACGTGATTCTTCCAAAGGATGAAGGTCGGGACATCAATGAGTTCCTCGGCACCATGGATGAGGAGAAATGGCAGGACATCAGGGACAGTGTGTCATCCAGTGATGATGTGGAGCTTCAGATCCCCCGGTTTGAGATGGAATACGGGATCAAGTCCCTGAAGAATGCACTGATCCGTCTGGGCATGGAGGAAGCCTTTGACATGTATGCGAATTTTGACGGAATCCGCCCCGGGATCTTTATCGAGGACGTGCTTCATAAAGCAGTGATCGAAGTGAACGAGCAGGGCAGTGAAGCTGCAGCGGCTACCGTTGTTGTGGTCGATGAATCAGCAGCCATGGATCCCCCAAGCTTCATCGCAGACAGGCCTTTCCTGTTTGTCATCGCCAACGAAGAGGCGGACAGTATTCTCTTTATGGGGAAGGTGCAGAGTTTGGAGTAAGGAAGAAAACTGAAAAACAGGACGAAAAAGAACCCGCTTTTCCTCAGAGAAGCGGGTTTTTCTGCGAAGTATTATTGATAAATTTCTCTTCGATGGGCGACTTCAACCACAATGATGATGACTTGATCATCGTCAATCTCACAGATTGCACGGTAGTCGCCGATCCGGTAGCGCCAAAAGCCCTTCAGGTTGGAGGAAAGAGCCTTCCCTCTTGCCCGGGGTTCGTCGATTTCCACAAGCTTTCTGAAGTAACCGGTGATCAGTTTTTTAGCGGAAGGGTCCATCTTTTTCAGCTGCTTGATGCTTTTCTCCGAGTAGAAGAGACGATAGTTCATAGACCGAGCTCCTTTTCCGCTTCATCCGCCGAATAGAGCTTCGTCTTCTCTTTATTCTCCAGATATTCCCGGATCACTTCCAAATCGTATTCCTCTTCGATTTTCTCGATGGCTGCATTCCGCAAAAATTCCGAGACGGACTGATTTTTCGCTGCCGCATAGCGTTTTATCATTTTTTCATCTTCCTTTGAACAACGAATCGACAACATTGGATCCCCTCCTTTTGTCTAATTGTATAACAATGTATGACGCTTGTCAATGTCCGGAAGATCATCGCAACCAAAGCATCATCTCCGTCGTATAAAAGAGTGCAGTACAGCAAAAAAGAGCATCCGACCCAACCATTGAAAACTGTAGGAAGTGATCTTCCTATGGTCTTTTTCTATGAAAGAAAGAAGGGATTATTATGTTTGAACTGACCATACAAAATCTGAAAAAATATCTGGATGGACACCTCATCCTGAAGAGTGTCTCCCTGGAGGTGTATGCCGGGGAGAAGGTGGGAATCGTCGGGGAAAACGGCGGAGGAAAAAGCACCTTGTTGAAGGTGATTGCGGGAATCGAGCCCATGAACTACTGGCCCGGATATCCCCAGACCACAAGCCCCGGATACGATGAAGGGCTGATCAACCTTCCCCGTCAGGCCACCTGCGCTTATCTCCAGCAGATCCCCGACTATCCTCCCGGGGTCACGGTGATGGATGTGCTGAACAAGGCCTTCGAAGAGGTGCGAAGCATGGAAGAGGAGATGCGGCATCTGGAGGAGGCGATGAAACAGCTCCAGGGGGAGGAGCTGGAAAAGGCGTTGCAGCGCTACAGCCGCCTGATGGAGCTCTATGAGATGAAGGGGGGCTACAATACCGGGGAAAAGCTGGGCCGGGTGATTACGGGCCTCCATTTTGATGAGGACTTTCTGAAGCGGGATTTCAGCCTTCTCAGCGGCGGTGAAAAAACCACAGCGGTGCTGGGGAAGCTGTTGATCGATCAGCCCGACATCCTCCTCCTGGACGAGCCCACCAACCACCTGGATCTCGATGCCATTCAGTGGCTGGAGGAGTACCTGAAGACCTACAGGGGCATGGTGATTGTCATCTCCCACGACCGGTACTTCCTGGACCATGTGGTGACGAAGATTGTGGAGATCGAGGACCGGCGGTCCGTTACCTACAAAGGCAACTATTCCTCCTATGCGGAGCAGAAGGAGGAAAACCTCCGGGTGCAGTATGAGCAGTACTGCAATCAGCAAAAGGAGATCAAGGCCATGGAGAATCAGGTCAAGGAGCTTCGGGACTGGGCCATGCGATCGGACAACAACAAGTTTTTCCAGAGGGCCGCCAGCATTCAGAACAAGCTGGACCGGATGGAGAGGATCCCAAAACCCACGCTGAAGCGGAGGATCATGAACTTCGACGTGAAGGAGGCGGACCGGTCCGGCAAGGAGACGGTGAAGGTGGAGAACCTCTCCAAATCCTTCGGGGAAAAGGAGATCTTCCGGGAGGCGGAGCTGATGGTCCGTTTCGGTGAGCGGGTGGCCATGATCGGCCCCAACGGCAGCGGCAAGACCACACTGATCCGGATGCTTTTGGGTGAAGAATCCCCGGATCAGGGGGTGGCAAAGCTTGGTGCGGGAGTGTCTGCCGCCTATCTGCCCCAGAGGATTGTCTTTGATCGGGAAGAGCTCACGGCCCTGGACTTTTTCCGGGAGGATCTGATGATCGCCGAGGGCAAGGCCCGGGAGTACCTCTCGAAGTTCAAGTTCTACGGAAACAGCGTGTTCACCAAGCTGAAGCACCTCTCGGGAGGGGAGAAGATCCGTCTGAAGCTGGCCCGGCTCTTCTACGAGGACATCAACCTCATCATCCTGGATGAGCCCACCAACCATCTGGACATTCCCTCCATCGAGAAGTTCGAGGAGATCCTGGAGGAGTTTCAGGGCACCGTGTTTTTTATCTCCCACGACCGGTATTTCATCAACCGGATTGCAGAGCGGGTGATCGCGATTGAGGATCATCGCTTTAAAAGCTACCCCGGAAATTATACGGACTATAAGAGTGAACTGGAGAAGCGGAAGATTGCTGCTGATGAAGAGACTATGCTGATGGCGGAGAATGAAGCCGCGGCAAAGGGCGCAAAAGGGAATTGGTTCCCCGGGAATCAGGGGGAGAAAACAGAGAAATCCAGGCCTTTAAGCCCTGAAAGGCGGTTCAAAATGGCGGAGGCCAAAATGTCCAGGCTGGAGGCCGGGATCAAATCCCTGGAGCAGGAGCTGAGGCAGATCGAAGAAGCCATGGAGGAAACCGGCTCGGATTATGAGGAGCTGGGACGGCTCTACGAAAGGAAAGAGGAGCTGGAGCAGTCTTTGGAGCAGGCAATGGAGGAATGGACGGAGCTGGAGACGGAAATGCAGATGCAGTTGGAAATGGAAAGGTAGAGCCCCTGGAAAACCCGCTTTTCACCGGAGAAGCGGGCTTTTTTGCGGGACAAAAAAACCGCCATTCGAGGCGGTTTAAAAAAGCTGAACGCAGCACAATGGATGAGCTTGCAGAGCTCACGGAAAATGCGGATAAGGTCATGATATTTTAGGCCGTGACACTAAAGAACCGCATAATGTGTTATTATACCAAATATACATTTTCACGTTTCTTTGCCGTTTCAATTAATCGATCTGTAAATCCTGATTTACTGAACAGGATATAGTGTTCTTGTCGGTTTTTGCCCCATTCAACGAGCGCAGCTTTATCCATAAGGGCATGCAGCACATCAATATCCACTTTCTTATCATCCTTCCAATACTTACACTCTCCAAACAAAATATCCCGGGTGTCAGTATTGAATCCGACGAGATCAATTTCATTTTTCTGATCCCACCATTTACCTAATTTCGACAGCTCAAAGTCAAAAAAGTTTTCTCCCGCCAACCTCCAGGTATGCTCTCTGCAAATATCCTCAAAAACAAAGCTTACATGTTGATCGATGAAATTCTCTTCGATCTTTTTTACAACATAATCACGATTCCCCATTTCAATATAGCTTCTATTGGGGTAGATGAACTTGAACCAGAATTCGATGAAGTTGTCTGTAAGATAATAAAGGCCACGTTTGGATTTTTCAGGATTTTTTTCGGTGATCGGCACGATCCTCCTGATTAAGTCCAGATCCATAAGCGTGTGAAGATACCTGGTGAGATTACTTTGCTTTACTCCTAAAACTCCTGCGATTTTTCCGATCTTATGCTCTCCCGCAGCAATGGTCTTTATGATAGAAAAATAGGTTCCCACTTCACCAACTTCCTGATCCAATAAAAACTTTGGCTCTTCATACAAGTAGGAGTCTGTCTTCATGATGTTTTCCTTTATAGCGGTATAAATATTCGTGCTGTCTCGAAACAACTCTATATACTTAGGGACTCCACCGGTAACCGCATAGTACTCTACGAGCTCCGGAAAAGACTTATCTTCATAGAAAAGGTGGTAATGATGATAGGGAATCTGCTGCATCTTAATTTGTCCGGTTCTGCGGCCATACAGAGGCGACCCGTGGGACAAGGTTTGGCTCTCCATCATATTGATTAATGAGCCACAGAGTATGACCATAATATTCTCATCCTGAAGGGTCGTATCCCATATCCTTTGGAAGACCGATGGAAAAGCCTTTTTCGTTTTACTTAGATATTGAAACTCATCAAGCACAATGATTTTTTTGGTTTCAGGTTTATGATTAATCACGAGCTTGAAGGTATCCTCCCAGGATAAATTGGTTTGGGCTAATAAGGGATTGTCGATATAATCACCGGCAAATCCACGAAATTGTCTCAGGTTTTCAGCGTTCGGCTCTTCCGTAGCCAAATAATATAAGGCATACTTATCTTTGAGAAACTCTTTTATCAGTGTGGTTTTCCCTATACGCCGTCTTCCATAGATGATGACCAGCGATGAGCCTTCCTTATGATATTCCGAGTATAATGAGTTCAGCTCGATTTCTCTGTTTATAAAGGTTTTCATCATTCTTCGGCTCCTTTCAGAATAGTTATACTTTGGATTATTATACAACAAATTATAACATCTGTCTATCCCTTGTAGAAGAGGGTTTCGACATAAAAGCGCAGTCCATTTCCTATTAATGTTGAAAACATTATTTTTGAAAAAAGCTTCAATGGGTATGTGGTATTTGTAAAACTGGAAGGCATGGAAAAGATGAAAGACAGTGACATAACGGATCTTAAAAGCAACTGACAAAAGCATCTGAAATCAGGGGCTTTTCTTGTTGAAATGAAAAAAAACATACCACAAACCCATAGCATATGGATTGTTGATTGCGCCAAACTGTAAAATGAAAACGCGCCAAACTGTAAAATGAAAACGCGCCAAACTGTAAAATAGATGTTCAGTTTGATGTTTCCAGAGTTGAGTGGAAATGTAGAGCCCCTGGAAGGTCCGCTTTTCACCGGAGAAGCGGGCTTTTTTGTGAGGAAAAGGGTTTTCAGGGTATACAATGAGAAATCAGTGAAGGGGGTGGACCGATGAACCTGTTGAAGCGTTTAACCGTAAAAGGGGTCAGGATTCCGGAGCATAAGGAGCAGACGAAGGATCTGAAGGTGGAAGGGATGAATCCGCCAAAACACCTGTATTTCCCCATGTCCATGCATATCGGGAAGCCCGCAAGGCCTGCCGTGAAGGTGGGAGATCCGGTGAAAATCGGGACTCTCCTGGGGAAAACCGAAGGGGGCGTCTCCACAAATATCCATTCCTCCGTATCGGGAACGGTGGTTTCGGTCCGGGAAGAGGAGTGGAACAAAGAGGGTGTGGAGACCGTCGTCATTGAAAATGATTTTAAGGATGAAAAGGTGAAGCTGAAAAACCTGGTGGGGACCATCACTAAAGAGGATTTCAAGAAACGACTGGAAGATGCAGGGATCACCGGGAAGGGCGGAGCTGGATTTCCCGCTCATATCAAATACGACCTGGAACAGCATAAAGCAAGATACCTGGTTGTCAACGGAGCGGAATGCGAGCCCTATTCCACAGCAGATCACAGATGTATGGTGGAGTATGGGGATGAAATTATAAAAATCATCCAGCTGATCGACAGGATCTATGAGGTGGATGAAGCTCATATCGCAGTCGAAGAGCATATG
>SL_3KL_010_SEDDRAFT_10002788_pt1 | contig 15913 bp, 17 predicted proteins | sample SodLakKL_010_SED_2_FD_10381 | JGI IMG/M metagenome (IMG submission 10381) | reverse complement strand
AAACCATTGTATCGCCATGTCTTAGCAAAACGGCGCCGCTGGCCTGTTTGGCAAGCCGCCCTGTTTCCATCGAAAATTCTTTACCCTGCAGTTCCATGGTATAAGTTTGCATAAATCAATAAACTCCTCTCAACTACTACTTTAAATAACCTTATATCAGATATTTATAATTAACCGTAAGCACGGGGGCTGGCCCCGTGCTTATAATGTAACAGTTACTTCCTTAATTTAAGTTTGGTAATAATTGTCTGGTATCGTTCAGGGGAAGTCTCTCGAAGATAATTCAATAATCCTCTCCTGCGGCCGACCATTTTCAGCAATCCACGTTGAGAATGATAATCTTTTTTGTGGGTTTTTAAGTGATCCGTGAGGTAATTAATCCGCTCTGTCAATAGAGCAATTTGAACTTCCGGTGAACCCGTATCGCCCTCGTGCCTTTTGTAAAGATCAATTATTCCCTGCTTCCGTTCCTGATCAAACATAATAAAAAAAACTCCTCCCATTTATATAATCGCCGCCTGCCAAGTTTAACGTTGGGAAAGCGTTAAACCTAGCCCGCGGTTCTCACTATTTTGATTTTAGCACAGAACAACCTGCTTGTAAAGAATGGCCGATTCCGCTTTTTCCCTGACTGTAGTGCCCGATCAACTCCCGGCTCTGTTCAATATCCTGCCCGATCTGTTTTTTTAGTTGTTCCGCTGAATTAAAGTTACGGGTATCGCGCAGTTTCTCCAGGAAACATATCCGGATCTCGCGATTGTAGATAGTTTGATCAAAGTCAAGGATATGTGTCTCTACGGCAATATTATGATCGGCAAAGGTAGGGCGTGAACCCACATTGGTCACCCCGTAGAACAGCTCACTGTCAAGCCTGCTTACTGCAGTCAGGTACACACCTTTACCGGGCCACAAAAGACGAGGGTTAGCGGCAATATTTGCCGTAGGATAAACCATTTTCTTTCCTATACCATAACCCTTAATTACCTGGCCCTGCCTGTAAAAGTGATAGCCAAGCAGGTCGGCAGCTTCCTTAACACCGCCACTGAGCAATAAAGAACGAATTATTGAACTGCTTACTTCCTTATCCTTAAAGTAAAACATGGGGCACACATCAACGGAGAAACCAAGTTTGTTGCCCCAGTAGCCCAGGGTGCTGGAACTGCCTGCACCCATTCGTCCAAATGAATAATCCTCACCGACAAAAACTCCTTTTACATGCAACCTTTCAAATAATACCTGGCGCACGAACTGCTCCGGTGAAAGTGAAGCCATCCTGGAAGTGAACTGCTGAACAACCATGTAATCCAGGCCCAGTTCCGCCATTATTTCCGCTCGATCAACCAGATCGGTCAAAAGCGAAATGGGCTGTTCTGGACGCAGGGCGATCTGGGGGTGGGGATCAAAGATCAATACGGCGCTTTTACCCTTTTTGTTTTTTGCTCTCTTTACAGCCGCTTTTATTATCTCCTGGTGTCCACGGTGGATACCATCGAAATTCCCCAGCGCCACGTAGAGGGAGGCTTTTTGATTTGCTATAATATCTACACCATTAATAATTTCCATCTAAACTATCCCTTTTCACCTAAATTCAATATCTTTACCTTTATGATAAAAACTTAAGAGTCTTCAAACCTTCTTTGTCCTCTAGAGCGAACTTTGTTATCAAGGCTTTAAATTCTCCCTGCCTGTCATAAAGCCTGATTGGTTCATCCAGGGGTAACCCTGACAGCAGTCCCGCATCACCCGGATAAAGCTCCTGCCCATTTTTCAGAGCCTCTACCTGTTGATTGTCCATTTCTATCGCAAGATACTGCTGCAATGCACTATCCATTGGCCACATTATCTCCATGGTGCAACCCTTTTCTACTTTTTCAGCAACCTGGTCCGTTGTCAGGGCCTTATCGATGTGGTACGGACCAACTGCAGTTCTGACCAGGCCTGAAAGGTAAGCGCCACACCCTGCAGCTTCACCGATATCGATCACCAGGGACCTGATATAAGTGCCCTTTGAGCAATCCACTTCAAAGGTCAGCTGCGGCTCTGAATCGCTATTATAAGTTAAAAGCTCTATCCGGTATATAAATGCCTTTCTTAACCTGCGGGGGACTTCTTTGCCCTGTCTGGCCCAGTAGTAAAGAGGTTTCCCCTGGTGCTTAACCGCAGAATAGTGTGGCGGAAGCTGCTCGATCTCACCGCTAAAGCTTTGCAAAATATCTTCAATTTGCCGGTGATCGTGCACCTTTACATCGGGGGTAACTATTATATCTCCCTCAGAATCACCGGTGCTGCTTACTTTTCCCAGGGTGACTTCTGCCCGGTAGCTTTTTGGCAGGGCTATAATATATTCACTCAAGCGTGTAGCCCTGCCCAAACAAATCGGCAGAACCCCGGTTGCCATTGGATCAAGTGTTCCGGTATGTCCTGCCCTGTGACCGGGAAATATTTTTTTAACCAGCTGCACGGCCCTGTTTGAGCTGTCACCGGGCAGTTTATTAATAACAATAATACCGTCCACACTGCAATACTCCCTTATGCCGACAACTCTTTGACCATTTTAAAGGCTTCGGCCATTACTTTTCCTTTAACCCATTCATAATCGCCCTGCATCCTGCAACCGGCTGCCCTGATATGGCCACCACCGTTTAATCTACCTGCCAGCTCACTGGCATCAAGGCTCCTTGAGCGAAAACCGACTTTCACATCGCTGTCGCTTTCCACGTAGAAAAGTATGCCCAGTTCGATTCCTTCAATATTGCGGCTAAAGTTAACGATGCCTTCAAGATCGCCGGTGGTTGCACCGCTTCGTTCCCTGATATCTTTACTTAAAGTCATTACTGCAATAGTCCTATTTTCATACAGCTCAAGGGTTGACAGGGCCTCTTTCAGTAAGATGTAGTAGGTGTAAGGCCGCTCGTCAAATATTTTTTGAGATATTACACCGGGATTTATACCAGATTCCAGCAGGGATGAAATTACTATATGAGTTTGAGAAGTTGTGTTCTCATATTTAAATGAACCTGTATCGGCCGAAATAGCGACGTAAAGGGCTTCAGCAATATGGTAGTCAATTTCAACACCCAGATCCTTTAATAGACCGAAAACAATTTCACCTGTGGCAGAAGCAGTGTCATCGACATAGTTTAGATGACCAAAGCGTTGATTGGTTACATGATGATCGATGTTTATAATCATCCTGCTCTGCATAACCGAATCCTTAAAAAGATCGAGACGATCAGGATCACTGCTGTCAAGGACAATAACTGCTCTTTCCGGATTATCGATTGACCCGTTATGACAGACTGTCCCGGAACCTTCCAAAAACTTGTACTTGATGGGAATATGGCCCGGTGTCAGCAGGGTTACTGCTTTCCCTATTTTACGTAATCCCATTCCCATTCCCAGTAGTGAGCCGATGCTATCACCATCAGGCTGCATGTGCGATATCAGGTAGAAATGATTCTCATTTTTTAGTGTATCAACTATTTTCGTCCGATCGGCTGTCATCCCTGTTCTCTTCTTCCTTCAGTGACTTTATTACACTTTCGATATAGGCGCCATACTCAATGGAGGTATCCAGGAAAAAAATAATCTCCGGGGTATATCTCAACCTTATCCGCTTTCCTATTTCAGAACGGACAAACCCGGAAGCCCTGGCCAGGGCTTGCAAAGTTTCTTCTCTTTCCGCCTCACTGCCATATATACTTACATAGACGGAAGCATGGCGTAAATCCTTTGACAACTCTACATCAGTAACGCTGGTCATCTCGACAACCCTGGGATCTTTTATTTCAACAGTGATAATTTGACTGACATCTTTCTTGATCTGTTCAGCAACCCGCCGCACTCTGTTTTCCGACATAATGAAATCCTCCTAAATAATAGGCTGATCCGGCGATAAAATAAATTTAGCGTTTAACCTGCTTCATGGTATATGCTTCGATAATATCTCCTTCATTGAGATCATTAAAGTTTTCAAGCAGAATTCCACACTCATAGCCTGTTAAAACTTCTTTTACATCATCTTTAAACCGCTTCAGTGAATCTATTTTGCCATTATCATGAACTACTGTGCCATCCCTGATCACCCTGATCATGGCATTGCGAGTTATTTTACCTTCTATTACGTAAGAACCGGCAATATTGCCCAGGCGCGAAACCTTGAATATTTCCCTGACCTCAGCCTGTCCGAGAATTACCTCTTTCATGATCGGTTTCAGCAGTCCCGTAACGGCATTCTTGATGTCTTCAATTGCTTCATAGATGATCCTGTACAGCCGGACATCAACCTTATCCTGCTCCGCAAGCTTGCGGGCATTGGCATCCGGCCTGACATTAAAACCAATTACGATGGCATTGGAAGCTGAAGCCAGCATAATGTCCGATTCGTTGATCGCTCCAACCCCTGTATGGATAATCTTTATTTGAACTTCTTCAAGGCTAAGCTTATTTAATGCATCCTGGACGGCTTCAACAGAACCCTGGACATCTGCCTTTAAAATCAAGTTCAGATCTTTTACTTCACCTTCCTGGATCTGCTTAAAGAGGTCGTCCAGGGTTACTCTCTGGACACGCCTGCTTACTTCTTTTAGCTTAGCTGCTCTTTTTTCGGCAACCTGGCGGGCTACTTTATCGTCCCCGACAACCTGGAAAGCATCACCTGCCAGTGGAACCTCGCTTAACCCCAGGATTTCCACCGGAGTTGACGGGCCGGCTGACTTAATCCTTTCGCCGCGATCGTTATTCATTGCCCTGATCTTTCCGGCAATGGATCCGCAAATTAGCGACTCACCGACTCTGAGAGTCCCATCCTGCACCAGGACAGTAGCCACCGGACCACGTCCGCGATCAAGCTTGGCCTCAACCACGGTTCCCCTGGCTGTCCGTTCAGGGCAGGCTTTCAATTCTCCAACTTCTGCTAAAAGCAGGATCATTTCAAGGAGCTCTTCTATTCCGTCGCCCCTGATGGCGCTAACATTTACAAATATAGTGTCGCCACCCCACTCTTCAGAGACAAGGCCGTGTTCTGATAGCTGCTGTTTGACCCGGTCCGGGTTTGCATCAGGTTTATCGATCTTGTTAACCGCCACCATAATCGGCACCTGTGCCGCCTTGACGTGGTTAATAGCTTCAATAGTCTGGGGCATAACCCCGTCATCAGCCGCGACAACCAGCACGGCAATATCAGTTATCTGGGCCCCCCTGGCCCGCATGGCGGTAAAAGCCTCGTGGCCCGGGGTATCCAGGAAAACAATCTGCTTATTGTTAACATCAACCTGGTATGCTCCGATATGCTGAGTTATTCCGCCAACCTCTCCATCGGTTACCTTAGCGCTTCTGATTGAATCCAGCAGTGAAGTTTTACCATGATCTACGTGGCCGAGGACAGTGACCACCGGTTTTCGCAGTATTTCCTGGCCACCTTCATCTTCACAAACAGCAAGCAATTCCTCTTCTATCGGATCTTCTATGTAATCAACTTCAAAACCGTGTTCATCGGCTAAAAGCTCAACGGATTCAGGTGAGAGCGGCTGGTTCAAGCTGGCCATTACATCCATCTCCATCAGTTCAGTTATTAACTGGGTAGCAGGCAGGTCAAAATGTCCTGCCAGTTCTGAAACGGTCACCTGTCCTTCCAGCCTTATTTTAGGCTTTTGCGCTTTAAGCGCGGCAGCTCTTTTTTCCTCCTGGATCGCTTTCCTGGCCTTGCGGCTGGGAGCAGGCTTTTCTTCCGCGGATTCCTCTTTCTTTGCTTCAACTTTTTTTTCAGGTTTTTCTTTAGTTTTTCCTTCAGGTTTTTTGGCAACCTGATCTTTTTTTGCTTCAGCATCCTCTTTATCCGGCTCTTTGCCATCAGTTTGGCCGGTTAGGATTGACATAACTTTTTTAGCTTCATCATCGGTCAATGTACTCATATGGTTATTAACCTTAATATCCATATCTTCCATAACTTCAATGAGCTTTTTACTGGCTATTCCCAGTTCTTTAGCTAACTCATAAACCCTGACCTTGCTCATCTAAAACACCTCCATAAGGTAAGCCCTCCCTGTTATGGACCATTGACTTCCTTATCTTTGTCAAGTAATACCGCCAGATCATTTAACAAACCTTCATCTACAGGCATTTGCAGGTTTTTTTCCAGCCGTTTACCTTTTATTGCTTTTTTTAAACAATCCTGCTTTCTACATATATAAGCTCCCCTGCCGGACTTTTTACCGGTGCTGTCCAGAACAACCTCACTATCGGGAGTTCTTACTACCCGGACCAGCTCTTTTTTTTCCATTTTCTGCTGGCAGCCAATACATACACGCATGGGAATCTTGCGTTTCTTAATCATCCTGTTTCATTTCCTCCTCAGGCTCTTCTTCACCTGTGGACTCATTTTCAATCACTGTTTCTTCATTTTCCGCTTCAACCACGGTATCTTTTTCATTTTCGGCTGCTTCATTTTCTTCAGACTGCTCAGTTTCTGCTTCATCACCTGCAGGACTTCCCGGCTTTTCTGCATCCTCATCGCCCGGAACTTCTTCAACATCCCCGGTAAGCCCTATAGCTGAAAGGCTTTTCTCTGTATATTGTGTTTCACTGGATATATCGACTTTCCAGCCAGTAATACGTGCAGCCAATCGCGCATTCTGCCCTTCCTTGCCAATGGCAAGCGACAACTGGTTATCGGGAACTACTACTGAAGCAGTTTTTTCTTCATAATTAATCATAACCGAAGCTACCTTGGCCGGGCTGAGAGCATTGCCAATATACTCTTCCGTTTCTTCACTCCATTTAATGATATCAATTTTTTCTCCCTTTAACTCATTGCTGATAGCCTGAACCCTGCTGCCTTTGGGTCCAACACAGGCTCCAACGGGATCTATATCCTGATTATGCGATATTACAGCAAGCTTGGAGCGATGACCTGCTTCTCTTGCTGCCGCTTTAACTTCAACTATCCCTTCATAAATTTCAGGAACTTCCATCTCAAAAAGTCTTTTTAAAAAACCGGTATGAGTCCTGCTGACAATTATCTGCGGTCCCTTTGTTGTTTTCTTGACATCGAGGATAAAAGCCTTTACTCTTTCACCTTGCCTGTACCTTTCATGCGGGATTTGTTCTTCCACGGGCAGCACAGCTTCAGTCCTGCCAAGGTCAACAATGACATTGCGCTGTTCAAAGCGCCGGACCAGGCCGGTTATGACCTCCTCGGTTCTATCAACAAAATTTTCGTAAATCAATTCACGTTCTGCTTCACGAATTCTCTGAATTACAACCTGTTTTGCCGTCTGTGCTGCAATTCGGCCAAATTCCTGCGGCGTTACCTCCATTTCAACCGTATCTCCCAACTGGCAGTGTGGATCATAAACCCTTGCCTCATACAGGCTTACTTCAGTCTGGTCTGATTCAACTTCTTCCACAACTTTCAGCTCTGAAAAAACCTTGATATCGCCTGTTTCACGATCGAGGGTTACATTTACTGCAGAAGCTGATTGAAAGTTTCTTTTATAGGCTGAAACGAGTGCTACTTCCAGTGCCTCAAAGAGAACCTCTTTACTAATTCCTTTCTCTTTTTCCAGTGATTCTATTGCTGCAAATAGATCTTTGTTCATTTTAATTTCCTACCTCCTTTCCGACAATCTTCAGATACCTAAACTCAAGCTTTGCCCGGGCCGGGATACCAGAGATTTGCCCGATCAATACTATTATATGGTATTACTACTGTGCTTCCATCATCCCTGAGGATTTCAATTTCATCATTGCCGGCCCTCTCTAGAATACCGCTAAACTTCCTGCTGCCTTCTATAACCTCACCTGTTTTGACTTTCACTTTTTCACCCTGGTAGCGCTGAAAATGCTCTTTTTTAGTCAGCGGTCTTTCCAGTCCCGGTGAAGAAACTTCAAGAGTATAGGCGTTCGGGATGGGATCATGAATATCAAGAAAATCGGAGAGAGCCCGGCTTACCTCTTCACAGTGATCAATAGTAACTCCGCCTTCTGTATCAATAAAAAGCTGCAGGCGGCCATGCTTGCCTACAACATAATCAAGGCGGACCAATTCAAAGCCCATTTTTTCAAGAAAAGGCTCGATTAAGGCAATTAGATTATCGCGGACCTCTTCCCTGCTCAAAACATTTACTCCTTTAACATGAAAGAGTGGGAATGCCCCACCCTTCGTCAATGAACCACTACAACTTTACCCAATTTAATTTACCATAAAAATGCACAAAGCGCAAGGATTCCGGGCTCGTTTGTTATTTTGCTCCGCTATCAATCCTCAACACATATTTAAATATTTCCCAGTACATTTTTGATCTTGCCAGGATACCTTTCAATAAGCCAAGCTTTTCTTCTTTCATAACATGTGAGAGATCGGGCAGCAGCACTTCCGCCGCCTCTATATTATTTTCATCAATATATTGGTGTAACGCTACTTCTATCCCAAAACGTGACAGGTCCAGATCGGATATATTCTCCAGAAGCTCTCTTTTTATTGCGCGCTGCCCCGACAAAAATGGTGCCATTTTCTGCGCCATATCGGTTGCAGCCCGTCCTTTTTGGAAAATACCAATCGTCATTGGCGTCTCCCCGTTTATGACCGGTTTAAGCAGCTCTTCAATATGCTTTTCCGTCAAGCCAATTAAATCTGCATCAAGAATAAGAATAACTTCCGCCGTGGAACGTTTCAGTCCGGCAACGACAGCCCCGCCCTTGCCCCTGTTTTCAAGCAGTTCTATAACCAGGACCTGGTTAAAAGCAGAAGCTGCTTCTACCGTCCTATCCTCAGAACCATCACTGACTACAATAATCTGATCAACCAGTTTTGAATCCTGAAGAGCTTTTAAAACACTACTAATCGTCTTTTCTTCATTATAGGCCGGTATAATAGCCGCTTTTTTCATAATCTTCCTCCCCGGTCTCTATCTATCACTACAATAATATTGTTTCTATGTTATAACGCTCACTGCCTATACCTGAAAAATGGCAACCTCTTAGCCTGCTAAAGAAAAAGAAGGGAGCATTTTTTATCTATAGCCGTTCAATTCGCCTTTCAAAGCTTCAAGCAGTTTATCTTGTTCAACAGTCCTGACCACCTTGCCGTGCTTGAAAAGAATTCCTTTCTTCTTCCCCGCCGATATTCCTATGTCCGCTTCTTTTGCCTCACCAGGTCCGTTAACGGCACAGCCCATCACCGCCACTTTAAGTGGCGCTTTATAGTTTTCGAGTATTTTTTCCACTTGATTGACCAGCGGAACCAGGTCTACTTCACAACGCCCGCAGGTCGGGCATGATATCAGGTCGGGTGTAAATTTTCTTATGCCAAGAGCCTGGAGTATTTTTCTGGCTGCATTAATTTCCTCCAGTGGTGAAGCGGTCAGAGACACACGTACCGTATCACCAATACCATCAGCCAGTAAAGCACCGATCCCGATTGCCCCCTTGAGCAGGCCCGTTGAAGGTGGGCCTGCTTCCGTTACCCCCAAATGCAGGGGGTAATCATGATCTTTTGCAAAAAGACGGTTAGCTTTAATAGTTGTGTAAACATCCGAAGCTTTCAAGGAAACAACAAGATTTTTAAAACCTGCTTTTTCAAATATCTCCAGGTAACCTGCTGCCGAATCAACCATTGCTTCACTTGAAGCACCACTGTATTTTTCCAGCAACCTGCGCTCCAGGGAACCGGCGTTCACTCCGATCCGGATCGCCGCATGACAGCTTTTTGCTTTTAAAGCCAGTGCTTTTAGCTTTTCCGTTCCCCCTATGTTACCAGGGTTGATCCTGATCTTTGCTGCCCCGTTATCCAGGGCCAGTGCGGCTAACTCAGGATCAAAATGTATATCAGCGATCAGGGGCAGCGGGCAGTTTTTGACCAGCTTTTCAAATACAGGCACCGCTTCTTTATCTGGAACCGCCACCCGAACCATTTCAGCACCTGCTTCAGCCAGCTCCTTGATCTGGGCCAGGGTTGCCTCATAATCATGGGGCCTGGTATTAGTCATCGACTGAATTGAAACCGGAGCTGTTCCGCCAATCATCAGCGAGCCGACCTTGACAGCCCTGGTCTTTCTGCGATCAGGTTGATCCATGCTTCAGCACCACCAGATTGCCTTTTTCAACCCTGCTTTATCCAACTAATTATTCGGCGCAATAATAAAGCGCAAAATATCCTGATATGTAACCAGCAATATCAGTGCTATAAGGAGAGCAAAGCCAATGAAGTGTATAAAACCTTCTTTTTCCGGTTCAATGGGACGGCCCCGTACAGCTTCAATCAACAAGAATAAAAGCCTGCCGCCATCTAAAGCCGGTATGGGCAGAAGGTTAATTATACCAAGATTAATACTGATCAGCGCTGTCAGGACCAGTAAATTAACAAATCCAGTCTGGGCCACTTCGCCGATCGTATGCACTATACCTACCGGTCCGGCCACATCAAGAGGAGCCTGTCCTGCTACAACCTGGTAAAGTGCAGTCATGATGTCACCAAAACGCTCGAAACTTACTACAAGGGATGGAAAAAAACTATACATATCAATCATTGGCCCAATCCCGATAACGCCGCGATTTCCTTCCGGCTGAGGTGCCAATTCCGTAGTAACTGCAAATTCAGTGACAGTGCCATCTCTTTCTATCTCAAGTATGATTTCCTGCTCCGGTTTGGCAGAAATAGTGGTCAAAACTTCGTCCCAGGTTGATACCGAATTTCCATCAATTGCCGTAATTATATCTCCTGCTTCGATCCCCGCTTCTTCTGCCGGTGAATCATCCACAATATAACCGATTGTAGCTGAATCGGTATCAGGCACCCCGACGATAAAGAAGAAGATGATAAAAAACAAAACTAAAGCCAGGACCAGGTTCATTGCTGAGCCTGCAAAAAGGGTTGCCGCTCTTTTAAGAATCGATTGTTGAGGAAAACTGTCCGGTTCGGCAGCTTCCTCCGGGTTTTCACCCAGCATACGGCAGAATCCGCCCAGGGGGACAACTCTCAGGGAATAATCAGTCCCGTTTCTTGTCCAACCTATAAGTTTAGGCCCAAAACCGATCGCCAGCTCTAAAACCCTGATCCCGGTCAGCCTTGCAACAAAATAGTGGCCGAGTTCATGAACCAGGATTAGTACTCCAAAAATCAGTATAGAAGCAATAAAAGTCTGCATCTTTTTAAATTCACCTTCCCATTTACAGTTAAATTACAGCTGCTGCTTCCAGGCGCGACCACCTGTCAGCTTCAACAGCATCTTTAATTTCAGGTTCACAGATATTATCATGACCTTTCATGACCTTTTCAATCACTTTCGGGATCTCCGTGAACCGGATAGTTCCATTCAAAAAGTATTTTACCGCTTCTTCATTGGCAGCGTTTAACACCGCAGGCATCGTTCCGCCGGCTGCAGCTGCTTTAAAAGCCAGGTCCAAACAGGGGAAATTAACCCGGTCGGGTTTCTCAAACTCAAGCACCCGGCCAAAGGGGTTAAACTTTTCAAAGTTATTCTCCCGTCTCTCCGGATAAGTAATGGCATACTGGATTGGCCCTTTCATGTCCGGCAGTCCAAGCTGTGCCAAAACTGATCCGTCTTTATATTCTACCATAGAATGTATAATACTTTGCCTGTGTATGACAACTTCGATCTGATCCAGGTTCAGATCAAATAACCATTTGGCTTCAATAACTTCCAGCCCCTTGTTCATCATTGTGGCAGAATCGATGGTAATCTTTTCACCCATAGTCCAATTAGGATGCTGCAAAGCCATCTCGGGAGTTACTTCTGCAAGATCAATATTGTCTTTTCCATAAAAAGGCCCACCGGAGGCAGTCAGGTAGATTTTCTTTATGTCCTTTAAGCTCGATGTCCCCAGGCACTGCCAGATAGCTGAATGTTCGCTGTCAACAGGCAGCAGCTTTTTACGATCAAGCAGTCCCTTGCGTTCGAGAATCTCTCCACCGATTACCAGTGACTCCTTGTTGGAAAGAGCGATCATTTTGTCATCCTTAAGAGCTGCAATCAGCGGCTCAAAACCGCTGAAACCCACCTGGGCCATAACAACAAGATCTGCTGTAAACCAGGTAGCAGCAGCAATTTGTCCACTACTTCCCGGTAAAACTTTGCAGTTTATATCATCTAATTTTTCTTTTAGCCTTAAGGCCGCCCCCTGATCGCTTAAAGCAACCATTTCCGGCTTAAATTTTCGAGCCTGCTCGGCCAGCAGTTTATAATTGCTACCTGCTGTTAATGCGACAACNCTGTAATCNGGACCAAGCGCATCGATTACCTCTAGAGTTTGCCTGCCGATAGAGCCGGTGGAGCCAAGGATTGCAATTCTTTTCATATATATGCTTCCTTTTTAGATCATATTAATTAAAAGGAAAAAATAATAGACAAAGGGCGCCGCTAACATCAAACTGTCAAAACGATCTAAAATACCACCATGGCCGGGAATAATGCCGCTGGAATCCTTTACTTCCATCTGTCTTTTCATGGCCGATTCCAGGAGGTCTCCCAGCTGGGCAAAAACGGTGATACCCAGGGCCAGGAATACTGCCTGCATAGTGTTTACCGGCAGGAAACCGGGAAAGAGTATGGTCACAGAAAAAAACAGAATAATAACCGCCCCAATACCTGCCAGTGAACCTTCTACAGACTTTTTCGGACTTATCTGTGCGGCAAATTTTCTCATTCCCCATTTAACACCGATAAAATATGCTGCAGTATCATGCACCCAGACTCCGACCAGTAAAATATAAGTATAGGTAACACCATCGGGCAGCATTCTTAAAAGCATCAGGTAGCCAATCAGACCACCCAGGTATACAACCCCCCACAGAGACAGGGCGGCGTCTACAACACTAACTTTCTCCATGTTAAATAAGGCGGTGGCAAATAGAATTAACAAGGTAAGCATCAGCAGGGGATAAACCAGGGCCATTTGCTCGAAAAATATTACGGCAATCAGGAGACTGGCTGATAAATGGCTGATCACTACAGGAGCATTGTAATTGTTACTTTTTATTATTGTATTGTATTCAAATAACCCGAGATTAACAAGGAGCATCAGGAATACTACATACCAGTACCCACCGAAATAAACTGAAGCCAATACAATAGGAATGCCGATAATAGCAGAAATAATCCGCAGATATAGCATTAATAATCACCCTATTCTTTCCTGCTTAAACTTTCCCAAAGCGGCGTTTGCGCTGTTGATAATCATAAACCGCATTCAGCAGGTGTCTTTTTGAAAAGTCCGGCCAGTATACATCGGTAAACCAGAGTTCACTATAAGCAAGCTGCCATAATAAAAAGTTGCTGATTCGCAGTTCACCGCTGGTTCGAATTAGCAGATCCGGATCAGGCAAGCTTGCAGTATAAAGGTATTTTTCAAAAACAGCTTCATCAACCGTTCCGCTGATCTTACCTTCTTTTGCATCAACAAGCAAACGGTTCACTGCCTTTATAATTTCAGTCCTCGCCCCATAGTTAAGGGCAAAATTAAGGATCATACCCGTGTTATTTTTTGTCGCTTCTGCACCTTCATCTATTGTTTTCTGAACTTTACCGGGCAGCCGTTCTTTACTTCCTAGCAGGTTAACCTTTACGTTATTGCGAATTAGTTCAGGCAGTTCGCTTTTAAAATATATTTCAGGCAGGCTCATCAGGTAATTGATCTCTCCAACAGGTCTTCTCCAGTTTTCCGTTGAAAAAGCAAAAAGGGTTAAAACCTTGATCCCCAGTTCATTGCTGTTTTTTACAACAGAGCGAACTGTTTCCACACCACGGCGATGTCCCTCTTTTCTGGGCAACCCTTTTTCAACAGCCCAACGTCCATTACCGTCCATGATAATAGCAATATGACCGGGAACTTTATCTTTTTGTACCATTTCTTGAATATCCTGATCCTGCCGGTCATTCAACAACCTGAATCCCACCATTCATAAATAGCGGCTCTCCCTTAATACCCAAGAGAGAGCCGCCTCTTGTTAAGCTGTTGGGGGTTAAACCTCCATCATTTCTTTCTCTTTTAATTCAAGCACTTCATCTATCTCTTTTATTTTTTCGTCAGTTAATTCCTGGATATCATCCTGGGCCCGCCTTCGGTCGTCTTCCGAAATATCACTTGATTTTTCCAACTGCTTGATTTCATCATTGGCATCCCGGCGGATATTACGGATACTGACTTTGCTTTCTTCAGATTTCTTACGGACAAACTTAACCAGTTCCTTCCTTCTTTCCTCGGTCAGCTGCGGAATTGCCAGCCTGATAACATTACCATCATTAGTCGGTGTCAGCCCCAGGTCAGATTTCAGAATAGCCTTCTCTATTTCGCCCATAGCCCCTTTATCCCAGGGCTGTATGACTAAAAGCCTGGATTCGGGTGCTGATACACCTGCCAGCTGGTTAAGGGGAGTCATGGTTCCGTAGTAATCCACTTCAATCCTATCCAGCAACGATGTTGTTGCTCTGCCGGCACGCAGCGTAGAAAGCTCGCGCTTGTAGGCGGCAATTACCTTTTTCATCTTCTCATCTGCTTCCAGATAAATATCTTCTAACATAAATCACCCACCCCTAATTATTGTACCGATTTTTTCACCCATAACTACCTTTTTAATATTTCCAAGGTTTAACCCAAAAACAATCAGCTGAATTTTATTATCCATGCACAGGGATGCTGCCGTTGAATCCATCACACCGAGACCCTGGTTAATCACCTCAATATAATTAAGTTCCGTAAATTTGCGGGCTCCGGGATTGGTTAAAGGATCAGAATCGTAAACAGCATCTACTTTTCCCTTCGCCAGAAGAATCACTTCTGCTTCTATTTCTGCAGCACGCAGTGCTGCTGTAGTATCAGTTGAAAAATATGGATTGCCAGTTCCTCCGGCAAATATTACCACCCGCCCTTTTTCCAGATGGCGCAGGGCCCTTCTTCTGATATATGGTTCGGCCACCTGCTGCATTTCCAGGGCTGTTTGCACCCGGGTGTCAACATTATGGCGCTCAAGGGCATCCTGCAGGGCAAGACCATTAATAACTGTAGCCAGCATACCCATGTAATCTGCTGTTGCTCTGTCCATACCTTTACTTCCGGCATGGGCACCACGCCAAATATTTCCACCGCCAACAACTACAGCTACTTGCACCTGGTATTCGATAACTTCCTTAATCTGCAGGGCAATGCTTTCAATAACTACCTGATCAATACCAAACCCTTGATTACCGGCCATCGCTTCGCCGCTTAACTTCAGGATAACTCTCTTATACTTAGGTTCAGTCAACTAAGCACCTCCTGTAGCATTAATATATTTCGACAAAATATGCCAACAACCTGCCAGTATTCTATATTTTTCATTCTTTCTTTCAGCAGGTTGCAAAACACTAAGCAAGCGCAGTTTTCTTCAGCAGTCACCTACAGCTTTATATGGTCGAGTAGGTTTAAATGGATAAAAAAAAGAACACTTTGCAGTGTTCTTTTTTAGTATTTAACCACAACACGTGGTATTTTCCGCATCGGTGGCCTCACCGATTTCAAATCGGCAATAACGTCTCACCACTATGTTTTCACCAATTTTTGCAATCAGGTTGGTCTGTAGTTCACCAACAGTAATATCCTCGTCTTTTACATAAGCCTGCTCCAGGAGGCAGTTCTCACGGTAGTATTTTTCGAGCCTGCCTTCAATGATTTTATCAACCACTTTTTCAGGTTTTCCGTCATTTAAAGCCTGGGTTTTGATAATCTGCCGCTCTTTTTCCAGGATGCTCTCAGGAACATCATCCTTGCTCAGGTAGGCAGGATTTGTGGCTGCTACCTGCAGGCACAAATTTCTTACAAATCCACGAAACTCTTCATTGCGAGCGACAAAATCTGTTTCGCAGTTTACTTCAACCAGGACCCCGATTCTTCCACCGAGGTGAATGTATGAGTCAACAAT
>SL_3KL_010_SEDDRAFT_10002787_pt1 | contig 15918 bp, 28 predicted proteins | sample SodLakKL_010_SED_2_FD_10381 | JGI IMG/M metagenome (IMG submission 10381) | reverse complement strand
CGCTCAGTCAGTAGTTTGATTCCGTTAGTATCACACCATTTGCGTACAAACTTTGCAGCCCGTTCACCATGGGAGGTTCCATGATTAAAATAAAATGCAGTAAATTTCTTTCTACCTTTAAGCAGAAAGTTAGCAATTGTCATGGAATCGACCCCACCCGAGAGGGCAAGGCCAATGTTTCGTTCTGGCAATTTTCCAAGAATTTTAATCATTGTTACTCGCTAGAGAAAAACCAAATGGTGAATGGGATTGCAAAACAATAATAGCCCACTACAAGTAGCACCTGAATGATTGCCATGTCTGAACTACCACTTCTAACTAGATCAATCTGACCAAGCATCCAGAATGGAAATACCGTCAAACCTCCCAAAAATGTAATCAACAGTCCAAATGCAATAGTAAACATTACCACGTACATAATGATAGCACAAAGCGCACTAACAATCGCAATATGTCCGTAATTATCAAGTAACCACTGAAAGGGAAACAGTAGATAATCGAACAGGATTTCACCTTTAAATCTCATTATGTCTCTCCATGTATTGTGGATTAAACTGTAGCATAGTAAATATTAGATGTCAAGTGAGAAAGCCTAGATTAACTAAACGTTCCATATCAATTTCATCCGCCGCTGTCCGCAAAGCTTCAACAGTGATCTCTGGTTTGACAAAGGAGATGACATGTACTCTTCCACTTCCCGGATCATGAATTTCTATATCTTGGTATTCACCAACCATATAACCATTACTATCCTTTTCGAAAATCTGTACTAGATTTACTGATTCCGACAATTTAACAACTGTTTTAGTAATCATTTATAACTCCGCTAGCTATTAGTGAATGGATTACTCTTCAGACCCATCTGGGAAAGAAGACTTTCTATATTGAGATGATTATAGCATTGTACACTGGGGAAGTCAAGAGGGAAATTGGTGGGTCTGGGGAGACTCGAACTCCCAACCAATGGGTTAAAAGCCCACTGCTCTGCCAATTGAGCTACAGACCCTCGGCATGGTTAATGTATTATCTCTATTTAGTGATTGGTTATTATCACTAAACTTAAATGGCTGTCCATCCATTGTTGACCGGAGGTAGAGTCAACTAATACACCGCCACCTTAAGGACATTTTTAGATCTATCATTCCTTATCTGGAATGTATATCGTATGTTCAGTTTCTATCTTACCCGAATCTTGATCCATTGTCAACACCCTTGTGGTTAACACGAATGATGCGTTTGATACGTACTCTGTATCAGGATGATCAATTGGCCATAGTATAACACCACCTGAAGGATATTGCAATACCCCACGCTTGGAATCATATTTTACAATCTTCTTAGTCATTTTGAAACTTCAGAGATGTTTTATGGGTAACCAAGTACACCTCGCTCTTCTCTATATAATCTTTGTAAGGACTGAGCTTCTCCTTCAGTTCTTGAGCGATTCGATGAAAGCTGTAGTCCGCGTCTTCCACATCCATGGCACCCAGTTCCATGACACCATTGAGTTCTTGGTAGCCATCATTATCAAACGCAATTCCCACACTAATACAAGCCATGATTATTTGCATGTCAATGTTAACGGGCGTATAACCTAATCGAATGTACAAGTGGAAAAAGCTTTCCATTATTCATGTTCCTTAAAAAATTTTTTAAATTTTAGAACTGGGTCCTTTCCCAGCACTCTGAGTGAATAATACCGTAAATCTTCAACCGTGTCAACATATAACCGATCTGTTATCCAACTGTAATTAAACGCATACACTCCACAGAATAACGGTCCATGACCGGGTTCCTTAATGTTTTTGTATTCTGGGAAGTATGTACGGAACGCTTCTACTACTCCATGTGAATGTTCATGAATCACTTGAGATACTGACCGCATTGATATTGGAAGTTGAATAACTGCTTGACGCTTTGACAACACCCAAGCATGGCCAATATCTTCTTCCCACTTTTCAGGATATAATTGAACAGTCTTGATATTCCATAACCGATCAAGACGCTTAACTATTTTATTTGCTTTATCATAATTGATGGGAGGTTCTTTTAAGTCAGCATGGTACTGATATATCTTAGATGCTTGATAATCTCTATTCCCTTTACAGTCTCCGAAACTATAATCAATTGATAAGCGTAAATCTTTAATTAATTTTTGTACTGACACATCATATAGACAATTATTTAATTTTTAGTCTACACGCATCAGGAAGCTTGGTCAAGGGGTTGGTGCTTCGGGTAGGGATTGAACCTACGACATTCGCCTTGTAAGGACGCTGCTCTACCACTGAGCTACCGAAGCATATAGTGTCGTTTACCACATATCTTTTGATATGTCAAAAAAAAATGGTGCCTCGTGGGGGAATCGAACCCTTTCCGACATCTGCGTTACAAAGGCAGCGCTCTACCAACTGAGCTAACGAGGCATTTTTTATATTAAGTCTTGGGAATGCGCCCGGACTCGAACCGGGATTATCCTACGGCGGAATCGAACCACCTCTTCACCCCGTCAGGTGAGGGAACCAACCCCCACATTCCCATAAATTGGCGGGGACGGCAGGACTCGAACCTGCAATCGCTTGGATCAAAACCAAGTGCCTTACCAATTTGGCTACGTCCCTACAATTTTTTTTTACTGGTGAGATGATATTTATCACACCTGTCGCATTATAATCTAATGATTAAATAATGTCAATCACTTTTTCCAGCCAATCTACCCGCGTACCCAACTGGATCACGTTCACCCTCGAACACGAAGGCTCGATCACTATGAGAACCAGAGCGTAGCTTGGTATAGATTTCTCCAATACTATCCAGCCTAGCACGATCAAATGACATTTCTAGCTTTCCAGACTTGTCATAAATGCCAATCTTGCCATCAGAGCCAGTACCCTTGAATACGAAAGCATCCTGATTGTATTTCTGTGCTGACTGTTTAAGAGTAGAAAATAGTTTTTTATCTGTGCCATTCTCACCAGACACAAGTATAGATACTTCACTCACATGAGCTTCTTCTGGTGTGCCTTCATTCTCGACCCATGCACCATCGACCCAAGTGTATCCAAACCCCGCACTACGCAAGGTAGATGCAAGCTGCTTGTTACGACGAGTGTTTTCCTCTAGGGTATGCTCACCACGAAACGCAGTGATAATCCCTACTGGCATATCATCAGTGAAATACTGATACACTCGGCTCAGTTTAACTTCGGTCAGCAACTCTACATCAGGTAAAGCATCAAATGAAGTCTCACGAATTGTTCGGTAATCATTTTCCATATTGTATCCTTCTTCTAAAGCATACTTCAAAATGTCGTTAGCTTCAAGTGTTTTCAACTTGTCCCTACCAACTTCGAGAATTTTCAGGTCGGCGAACTTTCCCATTATACCCTGTTCAACGAAAGTTGCAACCCAATTACGAATATTCTCTTTGATCTTAGGTGTCAACTTGTCAACGGTAACAGACCAGTAGTTGCGATAGTTCCTGATACGCACCCAGTGCCGCTGTAAGACTAGCTTAATTAATTCCTCACGGGCATTCCCCTCTTGCATGTAATGCTCTCCATGCTTCTTATAGAGCTTCTCAACAAACTCAGAAGTTACACCAAACTTGGAAGGATTGTGGATAATATCGTTGGCATGATTTGATCCAACTTGAATATAGTCGCCATCAGGTGACAACCATAAACCTAAATTGATTGCATTCATCTTTACTTCAAATAATTTCATGATATGTTTACTTTTTTGACGAATATATTTAGTGGTTTATGTTCTATAATAATGGCGCGCTCGGCAGGACTTGAACCTGCAACCAACGGTTTAGCATCCTACTACATGTTTCCATGTCCAATGCCATATGACATTGTTGTAGGCTGGACTATCTCTTCACCATTTCAGGTGGAAGGCGTATAGTCTCTACGCATCCTGTGTTAGTCAGTTTGCTCGCGGTTGTCGTGTGAATACTTCATGTATTCCCTTACGATATTCCCCGATATAGCCTTCTCCACGTTAACTGTTTCTCCAAATAATTGTTGGAATTGAGAAGTCTACTTAGATGATTTTCTACCAATACCCTATGCAATAAAACATAGTTATTAATGGTACGATTAGGGTGGCCTAAAATACCACCGCATAAAAATAATCACCTTTGCTAACAACCTTCTCAATTTTCCAGTTAACGGCTCCTTGTTCCATTCGTTGTACCCAGTTTCAAGGTATTTAAAATGTTTGCAAAAGACCGTTGCTCTATCCAGTTGAGCTACGAGCGCATAATAACATAAAGGAACAGGCTTGCCCACCACTACACCGTTTTACACCAACAAGCAAACCTGTTCCTTATTATTTAGTAATCGTCATGATCGCCAAACTCTCTATTGTACTCCTGTTCAAGCTGATATTCAAGTTCAGCAATTTCATCTTCGATAACTTCTATCTGTTCCTGATCCTTTCTACTTCTAGCAGATGCTAGGGTTTTCGTAAGATCAGTAAGACGTTGTTCCATTTTATTCATAATGCTATTTAGTATGTATTAAAAAGTGGGATGGTTTAGAACGAAGATCAAGAAAAAATCTAAACCATCCCCCAGAGCGACCAGAGACAGTATATCAAATTACACTGTCTCTGGTCAAGACCCTTAGACCACGACACGCTTCCATGTTTTGCCGTCACGAATCTTACGGATAGTAGACTCATCAACATCATACAGGGATGCGATGCCTACAACCGTATAGCCGCCACTAGCAAGCATACGCTTAATGTCCTGTACCTGTCGTTCAGTCAGCTTGGGAGTTCCAACGGGACTATCACCCTTCACTGATGGGGAAGCACTGGTTGACCTAACATCAGCCGGATCAGAAAGGGTGTCCCAACCATAATCATAATCCAGAAGATCATCCCATGTATCATCAATTTCAGGTTCACTATCATCCCATGTATCATCAATTTCAGGTTCACTATAGCTATCCGTGTGGAACCTATCAATGCGTACATCATCCCAAGACAGTTCATCGACCACTTCATAGCGACACAGGCGCATCTTAGCATTATTGTAGTCGCGAGGGACTGCAACAACGTCGCGAGGGTTGATCTTAACAACCATAATTCTATCCTTGCGAGACGATGAACCGTAGCTACCTAGATAGGCTTGTGAACAAGCGTGAAGGCCACGAGAACAGGTGCGGTCAGAATCTTCATCAACTTCATTGCGACGCACTTCAACAATTTTACCAATACTGTTATCCATAGTACCAGAGAAAATGTCAAAGTAGTTGTTACGCACCATCTTGAATGCCAGAAAATGACCATCATTCGTAATTGGAAGGTTACATGCTTCCAAGAAGCGATACGTTTCATTCTTAGCACGATATGATGGATTATCCATCAGGTTGTCTAGGAAACGCATCAGCGGTGCATATTCCAAGCCCTGTTCCCACAGATAAGACAAGCGATCACTAATCGCGTTGTGAATAGGATCACCCATGAAACGCAGATTATGACCATCAAACGAGATTCGGCCTTCTGTTGCGTTTGCGATACGCTCTTTAGGCTTCATCAGGTTTCGCAGTTCCTCTACATCGTTTCGCTGAATAGCGTCAATCACCCGATCACAATGCCCCGCACTGCGAGCGATTGTGAAAGGCTTACCATCCAAGGTTAGACTAACCACTTTTTCAGTAATCAAATATGCAATGTTCGTATTCATTTATTTGCTCCGTTTAAGTTAAAAGTTAAATGCTTTATTCAGCACATGGGTAATTATATACCATCAATATACTAACTGTCAAGTCTTAATTCCCAATCCCTTTTTAATGGCATTTAGGATTTGATTCTCAGTCAAGAATGCACCATCCGTAGCGCTCTTAACCACTGGATTATTAATCACCATTCTTCTCGGGGTTATTTCCCCTCGTTGGCCTGTATCAACAAATGACGCGACTGCTATCAACTTGTGAGCATTATCCTCAATCAGCGTAGCATAACGCTTGAGAAGCGAGGATAGCTTATGCACTGGCTGCAAACCCGCCTCGCGCAAATATGATTCAAAGGCTTCCAAGGTATTACTATCTTCATCGTGGTTGCCATTGATATACAACCTGACGATACTATCATATAGATCTAGTTTTTTAGGCATATATTCCTCAATGATTTCACGCATGGCTGAATTATAGATAGTGCCGGCATACTTTTCTTCATACTCTTTACGCACATCATCCAATTGCTGCTTAATAACAGAGTAATCAATGTTCAATGTATCAAATAGCACAAACATTTGATCCATTGTCAATGGTGCTAGAGAAGAAAACCCATGCATAATACTGATATCAGTCACAGTAATGATACGGTAGTATTCATTCATAACAACCCTACCAAAAATTTCCCACTGGCTATCAATAAATTCATTATTATGCTTTTTCCATGCGTCACCAAAGCTAATGAACGCTCCGGTCTTTTCAGCCTTCTTAGTGTCATTACTAGAAATTGCAACCAGCTTATAGCCTTTTTCTGTCAACCATGTAGCGAACAATCCCATCTTATCCTTATCAAGAAATGGAAAATCATTTACCTCAGAATTTACCTTGTTAGTATGGGTAGCAACGTAAACATAGTTACCGCCATCCTCAATCGCATCCTCAAACTTATCACCGTATGTTGAGGGACAGCCACGAGCATACAAGGTTTGTTGACTGTTAACTATCGAACTATATCCCCGAAAACAACTAGAACTAAGATCAAACCAGAGTCGGTTGTTACCGCCGGTAGTGCTATACCCACCGCTACTCTTACGATTGATTTTAACTTCTTCAAGGTCACTAACCTTATAAACCTCAATGCTATCACCTAGCAATCTCTTAAAGCTAGACAACGATACCGAACGAGGCAATTCAACCAGCATAGCGTGTCTATTACCCGGATGATCCTTATTGGAAGTATTGTGAATCCGTGCCACAAAATTAGTATTAACGTCTTTAACATACACCACTCCCAATTCAACAAAGCTAATCATGTTGAAAGAGATATGCGGGAGATCATTACCATCATCATCCTTTTCATGGACTAGCGTGGTGCTGCTAATCATCTTAGGCTTGGTATAGGAAGCCAGATCGTATTTCCTGATTTCAGTACCATCAAAAGCGGTCGGCAACTTCAAACGTGGAACCAGTGTATTTCCGGTGAAAACAAAGTTTGTAAATCGCTTATTAAGCTGGTCGGTCTGCAAGCTAGACTTGAAGTAGCTATCCAACTCATTAAACTGCTTAATGAACGCTCCATTGCCTTCACTATACGCATTGTCCAACAGACGTTCAACGTCTTTGTAAATAGCCTTTGCAATGGTATCAAACTTGGTCAGCATGTTACGAATGGTAAGGTCACTGTATGAGATACCTTCACGGCTGGCGGTTACTTCCACCGTGCCAATAGGCATTTCAATGATGATACCTTTCCCATATGAACTTGATCCGCTCTCAAGATACTTATAAAAATCAGTCTTTTTAATGTTGTTACTATCAAGATACTGGTTGATAACATCAAAGTCCACTGGATACGCTACCGGGCCTTGCTTCAAGAACAGGGCTTGGAGAATGTTCTTTTTATTTCCTGAGCCCCACATTGGACGATTGGGAACACCAGCAATCTTATACATGGTGAAACCGGGAACCTCAATGACAGGCTCATATTCTGCCCATTCAATCGTACCATTCAAGGTATTAGGCTTGACCGGGAAAAACTTTAGTTGATCCCTCACGGCACTACTAAACGCCTTATGGTCTACGGATTCAACAGACACGTTGACTTCCAAACCATCCGGCTCATCAGTCGGCTCAGATTCACCATAGGCAACAATAGCTGGCATACCTTGGCTCATGTGAGCGTTATACACCGTCTTAATACCGTTGTGAATAGAGATAACAGTGAAAGAATCCGTATAGGAAAATGGAGTCTTAGAACCAAGACCGAATGCTCCTACCGAATCATTTGCCTGATCCTTGGTAGAAGTGAAGTAACTGGTATATATCGTTTTGATATCCTCGGGACTAATACCCTTACCATAGTCACGAATCGAAAAGTATGGCTCAAATGAGTCCGGCAAATGAATGTCAAATGGCTGGTCAGCGTTGCCAGCATCAATATGAGCATCATACGCATTGCATGACAATTCACGAACAATAGAGCCAATCTTATTCTTATACAAGGTGTCAGACAGAACCTTGAACGCTTTGGCATTCATATCAATCTTGAAGCCTGCTACCTGTTCAAAGCCCGTTCCCTGAACTTCTGTATCAGAAATGTTAAGTTTCATAATTCTTAATCTCCGGTTTGTTAGTTTAACTAAATTAGTATAGACATAATAGCAAATCAGATTCAGCGTGTCAACCAAAAACTAGAATTGATTTGCCTTCAGAACGAGATCAATTCTAAAGCATGATTGCAGCATGTCAACCATTTTTGATATGTTGACACGTGTGATAATAATGTGGTAATGGTCGTAACTCAAAAAGAAAAAGGTGAACCTTTTTCTTTTCAATGATTACTTAGTCATTTTTAATCTCCAATCCTATTGTGTTAGAATCGTCTACATCAGTCCTACCTACATCAGGGTCAACATAAACATCAGCCCATACACTACCATCTTCACTTTTATCAAATGTAAGCATGAAGCCAGCAGTGGCAATAGACATATACTTATTAGCATTACGTTGAATATATGAGATAATCAATGCTTCCCATTCTACTAAACGCTTGTTAGCCATAACAGGACTGGATTTGTTATTTTCATATAAAAACTTAGCAGCATTGGTAACTGAACCTATATCTACATACACTTTAGTCATTTTATTCTCCTACCTTCCATGGATATTCATCATGTTCAAATGTATGTGAATACACCAACTCGTTATCAAGATACTCACCGTTGCCACCCTGTACTAACTCTCTGGCTTCAGCTTCATCCCTTGCGAGTATCCTAACTCGTTGGAACCAGACCTCGGGAATCTCTACAATATATTCTTTCATCTAATTTCCTTTTCAAGGGTTATCACTGTACAATTAATTTCCATCATGCCACCTTCAACGTGATTTTATTGTTGAAGCCACCATCAGGCTCTCGAACGAATCCCGAAGTATCCTTGACAGCATCAGCCTTAGCGAACAATGCTACAATGTGACCACCATCGGGGTCAAGAAACCGTACATCGGTCTCGTCACCGTCAACGACAGGGTATCCACCCCACGTTTCAGGCTTCGGATCATTGCGACCTAGACGCATGACCACTGCGAGATTATAACCCTGTTTCAATGCCTGCATAGCTTGAGCATCATTATCTTCTGCCAGTGAATAGGTCAGGTGATAATTCGGCAGTTTCAGCGCACGTTTGCGCCCAAGAATTTTCGTATAGTCATACCACTGTATATCAGGGTAGGCATCCATAAGGGAACGATAGCTGACGCCATTGCGAGTAACCCTAATCTTTTCCCATGCAATATCGCTTGTGCCATTCAAACGGACAGCGGGGATAAGGTTCTCACGCTCGGCTTTCCGTATCAGCGAATCAATGTTCTTAACCAACACTTCCATGAAGCTATCACGATCTTCAAAGAACCACTTGGTACGATTGATACGCGCAGACTGGACCTTAGTGAAGCGACCATGACCGCTAGTGTAAAGACAGGCAAACTTACAACCTTCCGTAGCGTTAGCACAGACTTCGTACCCGCTAATGTTATTCGGTGCAAGATACAGGACACCAGTGAGAATACCTTTTTTCAGTCCCTTGACAGTCTTGGCATCATTACCAACGGAAAGAAGGTTAGGACGTTTTACGAATGACATTGAACAACTCCTGTTTGAATAATGGCGAAAACGATATAGTATCAAATAAATGGTTAACGGTCAAGCAGTTTCTACAAAAACTTCACCATCCGGTAAATAACCATGAACCTCCACTGAAGTACATGCCTCAAAGAGAATCTCATTATCCTCCGTGACGATTGCAGACCCTTCCATGCCATCCATTGCAAGAACATCATGCAACAAATCATAAACAGAAGGGAACCTTTTGATGAATTCAGAGATATCCTTATCGCCATACGATTGAAAAGTTTTACCATAACTATCGTATGCTATCCAGATGACCTCACCTTCATTGTCCGTAGAATACGGATCAACAGTTTTGACGACTTCAACGATCACTTGATTACTCATTATCCTTCCTTTGGCATTCCCGCCTGTATCCAATTGTTTACTGCTCTCTCACATGCTTTGCATTTATCAACATCGTCTTCCCAAAAGTTGCCAGCACGATTAACATGAAAACGAAACACATCCTTGGATCGCTTGTATATATTCGGCTCACAACCATGGTCTAATAACCATAGCACAGTTAATCGATAATCATCAACACTTTTAACTGATACCTTTTCAACCATTCAACACATCCCAGATTTCAAAAAAATCCATATCATGTGAACAACGGCCTTCCCTATGCTTATGCTTATTGTAATCTTCAATCAATTCAAGAACACAGTCCATAGCATATTCATCTTGACGAATCAAATCCTGTTTGAATTGTTCAACAGCCTCAGCATCATTCTTGAATTTTTCTGATTCGTCAATGCGTTGAATCTCAAGTACGCCATCAACATCAAATATGCCATAACCATACTTATCATGATTCTCTTCTTCATTGCTAGTATTCACGCGCCAGTCTCCCGTTTTCTTCTGTCATGATGGTATACATACGATCCCATGCACTACCAGTAACATTGATTAAATGGAATGTATCTGTGCCTTCATACCACTCCACCACAATAAGCCATTTAGATAACGTCCTCGGCTTAATTAAAAATAGTACAGTGGTTTCACCAGATGATATAGTTACCTCATCACCTTCTGCAATATGATCAAATATTAAGTCAAGGAGCTTTTCTGGATATCCTTTATCTATAATTTCCATATGATTATCCTACCATGCTTTAAGTGCGGTGTCAATCACTTGAGTAATATCTAGTGTAGGAACAAATATATCAAATCCTTCATCTTGATCAGGATGCACAATTTCATCAAACAGCCATTGTGTCTGTTCCCATACAGTTATAGCAAATACCTCACCATTCCAATGAGCCATATTAGCGTTCCTAGAATAACCAAGATAGTAATGACCCATCCGCATTTGATTACTAGCAAGCATGCCTAGATCATATGCCCGTTTCAATGCTTCATTAGAGATTCCACCTCGCGGTAATACTTCATCGTAAATATACAATGCCTGATCGTACTTGGTTGTTAAAAAATTCAGGTTATCCATATTACAGCCCGTGACTCTCCAGAACCTTTGCACACTTCATAAATGCAGCCATAACCGATTGTGCATTCTCAGAATTATACGTGCTAGGGAAACAATTTTGCAGTTCAACTACAATTGCATCTGTATCAATATTGTCGGGGAAGGAATATTCACGGTCCAAACTATACAAACTGCATTCCAAACTTTTAATACGAAGGTCATCAATAGCTGACATGATATCATGAACTTCATTAGACGACATGTCTTCGATAAACTCGGCAATACGTTCCATATTTTCAGAATCTCTGGGGAAGTTAGCCTTGGCATACATCCATGCACCGGCGGCACATACCGAACACCTTCTATCACCTTCTTTCTGACACCATGCATCCATATCGAATATTACATGGGGCAACTTACCCACTTGACGCATATCCTCAACCACTTCCCTGATCAATTCCGAAGGCTTATCAGGAATTGCGACTTCTGGATATTCATATGAAACCTTTACGGCTTCTCTCAATACTTTACTCATACTTTTATTCCTCGTTAGAAAATGGATTATCTTGTAGTTCTCCGAACCACATGTTAGTTCTATTCAATGGAGCAGAAGTACCCCATTCCGATATATGAACAATATCCTCCCATTCATTGTCACCGTTGGCAGCACCCCAGTAACACTTATATGCATTTTCTAGTGTATCATAGAGTAGGACAACGCCAGCAATCTTGGTCGAGTTACCACCACTAGCCCATGATGCATCAACAAATTTGATATGGGGACTGTGCTCATATGGACTCTTACCGAACATTATATCAATCCCTCCAAGCCACCGGGCAGAAGTACATAATCCCTTTGCAGGAAGATATACACTCCATCAAACGGCCCAGCTTTCAAAGGTACAATAACCTTGAACCCGTTCACCCCGCTCTTGAATTTAACCTTTCGCAAGTACCCCCCACGATAAGCACCCACAACCACCGAATCGGGAACAAGTGCCACAGAGTGATTATCTTTTGCAACAATCTCGTACATAGTTTACTCTCCAAAAATTTGAGTATCAATATAATCAGTTACATTAAACGTAGGAACAAAAATGTCATGGCCTTCGTCCTCTTCAGGATGGGGAATAAAATCAAATATCCATGTAGTCATTTCCCATCGAGCAATCACGAAATACTCACCATTCCATTGTGCCATGGTAGCACCACGACACTTACCAAGATAAGTATGACCCTTATTTAATTCCTTGAGACAAAGCATACCATGCCTGTAGGCCAAAGTCAATTTTTCTTTATTGACCTCAGCTTCTAACTGGGTATATATTTCACTGGCCTTATCATAATGTTCTTTATAGATGTTCATAGATCACCAGCTTGCTTGGTAAATCAAGTCCCAATAATGACCAGCTTCACGTTCAGCTTTGAGCCACTTCATCACCGCAGTCAAGCTGTCATAGGTGTGTTGAAGATCATCAAAATACCACACATCAATGTCAGTGCTACCGAAAAAGAATCCCGATTGTGGGGGGAGTAGTTCATTGCAAGTTTCTAGTAGTTCACCTTCAGTAGTTTCACCGTTCCTAACCATATCACGGCTAAGTAGAATCGAGTGACAGTTACCAACCAATTCTTCCAGTTCATCGAAGCCCACTTGACTAGCCTTGCAGTTATCAACCCCATCAGCACAGTTCTCAACAAACCAACGGTGAACCTGATTAACCTTGCGCCAGTAAACTAATTGAACACTAATCGTCATGCTTTGCATCCCACTGGTATAATCAGGGATGGTTGCAGCAGTGTTTCGCCTAACAGCGTTTACCAATTCTTGATAGAACGGCGTGTCATCCTGCATAAAATTACTGACATATCGTTCAGCTTTCAAATACATGTCAAGACCCATTTCAAAACTCCTTTGTAAATGATTTGATTTATTCTATCACAGTGACTTGGTAAACACAAGCTCTGGATGCTTTCTAACCCATGCGGCAATCTCAGGCCATGTCCAACCATTATCATTCATATCAGACAGCGACATAACATCAGACCCTACTTCATCATCATCATCATCATCATCAGACAAACCAAATGCACCATTAGAAGAAAATAATCCCAATTTTTCATATGATGTCTTCAATACCTCCTCCGTGTCACCATCAACAAGATACATGTCATCCTCTTTACTCCTCCACAACTGAGATATTTCCCAACCATTCTCCCTATAATACGTCAACAAATACTCACCAAGACAACACGCTTTATAACACATGCTGTCCATGTAACCAAGAGACGATTCCATCTGTATGTCAGGATTATTCTCCAAACGCTGTAACCAAACTTCTTGAATAGGACCAATCTTCATGATGCATTCTCCTTTATTAGACCCTACAAGTATACCAAATAATCCCCCATATAACAACCCCACCCTCCACACCAGAATCTCGACCATTAGCATAACTCAATAACAATTGCAACCCTTAAACAATCTCGACCATTACCACACATCATACCAATATGTCAATCATTTAAACAATCTCGACCATTACCACATTTTCCATCATCTGTCAATAGTTGACTTTACCATCAAAATATGTTACAGTGTTGTATAAGTCTTTCCTATAGATTCTAAATGAGAATGATTATCATTAGTATTATTATTCTCATAAATCTCAAAAGACTTTACAGACACTTAAAAATATGATACAATGGAAGGTTATAAACCATTCAGAAGATGAGAATGATTATCATTTGTATTGTGCGAATGATTATCATTAAGACTTTCATCTACAATCGTAAATGATTCTCATTCTCAACACCGTGGATGCGAATGATTATCGTTCGCATGATGAGAATGATTCCCATTCGCAATTGCATTCATGCTGATATTCTGATATAATGGTTATAGTGAAAAAACGTCCATAGTGCTTTCACCTTAAAGGATAGTCAAAAATATAAAGAATTAAGCTTCCAAAGTTTTTGACTATCCTCAAAGGTGGGGGCCATAAAGAATCTTAACAAAGTTTCGTGTTCCCTATAGGGAAAAACTACATAAGGATTTTAAAAAATGGTTTAAAAACAATAAGTTATAGTTTGCGCACTTTCTATGAAAAATTTGACATTTATTTAGAGTGCATGCTATGCAAACTTATGTTTAACATGTATCACCCAAGATGTTGTAAAAACGCCACAAAAAGTGTTGTAAAAATGTCACAAATGTGTAGGTTTTATGGATTTTTGTGGTAAATTGTGGTAAAATATGGGAAAAATCATTATTATCAGTACACTTTAGTCGTATTCCTTATTAATTTAGAAACCATTAACGCATGCGTTAGTAGTTTATATTGTATACTTAATGATATCATGCTTAATCGTTTATTTAATCATATAGTTAACTGTTATCACGTATGGGTTAGTAGTATAACATTTTATTGAATTATTTAAATAGAATTGATGATGGATAAGTTATTAAATGGTATGGTAGAGTTGTGTTGATAATTAGACATGGTGGTTTACTGGTGATGTATGTAGTATGGTTGGTAATGATATTAGGTTTAATTTAGTAGCTTATGGTCATTACATTTAATACAATTTAATGGAGAAGTTTAATGGAGTTGTTATTAGTAGTATTGATATTATTAGGATTGTTTATAGTTAACATACCTATGTTTATATTTCCTTTGTTATGTAATCGTTTCGAGTTGGAGAAGGCTAACAGGTATTCTTTTATAATAATAGGAATTGGTGTGTTAGTTTTTTTGATAGGAGTGATTTCATTTTTAATAGGGGTTATATCGTGAAATTTTATTGTGAAAGCGAACGGGTTAGAAAGGAGCGTAGAAGGGAGCGACTGGAGGTTGAGTTAGAGAGGTTGTGGGATGCTTATATTTATTCTCATGGGGAATTTATATATAAGGGTTATCCGATTTACAAGGGTATAAAATAGAGGAATTAAATTATTATGACTATATTGTTCTTGACATTAATTGTAGTTATGGTTATTCGTGTGATTTACTTGTATAGTGTAGATAGAATGAGTGAAGAGGGTATAACGATTTGTGCGGTTATCATGTTTATTGGTGGTATTATTCTTTATCATTTGTCGTTAATTGGAGGTGTAGTTTAACATGTTAGGTAATATAATTTATTCGATAATGTTGGGAATAGCAGTTATTTTTCTTCTACTATGGAGTTTTGCAGTTGGCACACATGAATATAGAGCATCTATAATAGAGAAGGGTTATATGGGTTGCATTTGTAGTGGGGTTATATTTGACATGGTGAGTTTTTTACGGTAGTATGCACTAGAAAGGGGTGACAAGAGGATTGAAATATGAAAGAGTCAGATATTTATTTTGTTCAGAAAGAGGCGATATATAGTCATGGTATTTACTGGATAGGGTTTGATTATGATGAAGGTATTGAGGTTGCTAGAAGGTTGGCACGTACAGATGTAGATGATCATCATGATTGGGTATTGTATCAATATACTGGTTTTGTTGAGTCTGATAATCCATTTATTCCACATATAGACAAGAAGTTATTATCGGTTAATAAACGTGATTTTTTAAGGAAGGGGTTGACTTTAGTTGTTTAATATGTTTTAATGGGTGTATATTTTGGATAATGGAGAACAAGGGAA
>SL_3KL_010_SEDDRAFT_10002786_pt1 | contig 15918 bp, 13 predicted proteins | sample SodLakKL_010_SED_2_FD_10381 | JGI IMG/M metagenome (IMG submission 10381) | reverse complement strand
CCCGACGCGGTGCCCACTTCTGCACCATCCACGGCAATCAGAGCATCATGGAAGCCGCTGGCGAGGCCCGCTCGGGACACCTCCAGGTGCTGGCGGTTACAGCCCTTACCAGCCTCGACCGGGGCGACCTGGAAGACTTGGGCTTTCAGTGCGATGTGGAAGAGCTGGTGCTGTCCCGGGCCCGCCGGGCCCTGGATGCCGGCTGCGACGGTGTGGTGGCATCGGGTATGGAAGTAGCCCGCATGCGGGAAGCCGTGGACAATCGTCTGCTGGTCATCACCCCCGGTATTCGGCCGGTGGACAACCGGGGCGACGATGACCAGAAGCGGGTGGTTACGGTGGAAGAGGCCTTCCGCAACGGCGCCGATTACATCGTGGTAGGCCGCCCCATTCGCAAGGCGGCCGACCCCCGAGTCGCGGCAGAAGCCATTCAAGCCAGTATTCGTGAGGTGTTCGCATCATGAGCACACCATTAAAGAATGACCGCCTGCTCAAGGCACTGCTGCGTCAACCGGTGGATCGCACCCCGGTCTGGATGATGCGCCAAGCCGGGCGCTACCTGCCGGAGTATCGTGCAACCCGGGAGAAGGCCGGCAGTTTCGTCAAGCTGATGCGCAACCCGGACATGGCCTGCGAAGTCACGCTGCAGCCCCTGGAACGCTTCCCCCTGGATGCGGCCATCCTGTTCTCGGACATCCTGACCATTCCTGACGCCATGGGCTGCGGTCTCTACTTTGTTCAGGGGGAGGGGCCCAAGTTCGAAAGAACGGTCCGAAGCGGGGCCGATGTGGATGCCCTGCCCTTGCCGGACATCGAGGACGAGCTGGGCTACGTGACCGATGCGGTGCGTACCATTCGCCAGGCCCTCAAGGGCCGGGTGCCCCTGATCGGCTTCAGCGGCAGCCCCTGGACCCTGGCCACCTATATGGTGGAAGGCGGCTCCAGCAAGGATTTCGCCACCATCAAGGGTATGGCCTGGGAGGCACCCCAAGTGCTGGATCGCCTGCTGGGCAAACTGGCGGATTCGGTCACCGACTACCTGAACGCCCAGATCCGCGCCGGCGCCCAGGCGGTGCAGATCTTCGACACCTGGGGTGGCGTGCTCACCCCCGCCCATTACGAGCGCTTCTCCCTGCAACCCATGAAGCGCATCGTGGATGGATTGATTCGCGAGAATGAAGGCCGCAGAGTGCCGATAATCCTGTTCACCAAGGGCGGCGGCCCCCGACTGGAAGCCATGGCGGCCACCGGCTGTGATGCCCTGGGGCTGGACTGGACGCAGGACATCGGCGAAGCGCGCACGCGCGTGGGCCATCAGGTGGCCCTGCAAGGTAATCTGGACCCGGCCGCCCTCAATGCCTCGCCTGAACGGATCCGGGAGGCTGTCGGCGATATCCTGGCCGCTTACGGTCATGGCCCCGGGCATGTATTCAACCTCGGCCACGGCATCACCCCCCAGATCCCCCCCGAACACGCCGGCGCCATGATCGACGCCGTCGTCGAACTCAGCCCCCAATATCATCAGGGTGGTTGACTCAGCGAGGTTCTAAAATCAGACACGAAGAAGAGAAGAAAGGCAGAAGAGCACGAAGGAAAACCTTCCCTGGGCGGGGCTCTCAGGCTGATCCAGTGCCGCTCCGTTTACTGGCCGAGCCGTGCCAACTGATAACAGGCTAAGTGACACGGAGATCACGGAGAAAAACAAAAATCTTTTCTCTGTGTTCTCCGTGCTCCTCCGTGATTATCCCGCTTTCGGCCACCACCAGACCCAGCAGAAAGCAGCACTACAGCTAATAAAGCAAGGCCCAAGCCAAGAACCGCCTTTCCTTCCTGCTCTTCTGCCTTTCTTCGTGTTCTTCGTGCCCCGCTTTTTTGCTCTTCAGCGCCGTCTACTTGGCAGCAGCGTCAGGGTCTTCGTCGCGGAGAGCGCGGCGGAGGATCTTGCCGACGTTGGTCTTGGGCAGCTCGTCGGTGAAGGCGACTTTCTTGGGCACCTTGTAGCCGGTGAGGTTCTTGCGGCAATGCTCGAGGATCTTCTCTTCGGTGAGACTGTCGTCCTTTCTCACTACCCAGAGCTTCACCGCTTCGCCGGACTTCTCATCCGGGATCCCGATGGCGGCCACTTCCAGAATGCCTTCCAGCTCTGAGACCACCTCCTCTATCTCATTGGGATACACATTAAAGCCGGACACATTGATCATGTCCTTCTTGCGATCAACGATGTAGAAGAAACCCTTCTCGTCCATGCGGGCGATGTCGCCGGTCTTGAAGAAACCATCCTCGGTAAAGGCCTTGCGGGTTTCTTCTTCGTTGTTGAGGTATTCCTTCATGACCTGGGGCCCACGCACGGCCAATTCACCCACCTCGCCCTGCGGCAAGGGCTTGCCCTGTTCATCGAGGATGATGACTTCGGTATTGGGTAAGGGCAGACCGATGCTGCCGTTGTAATCCTTCATGTTCAACGGGTTCACAGTCACAGCCGGAGACGTTTCGGTCAAACCATACGCTTCCAGCATGGGCGCGCCGGTAACCTTTTTCCAGCGCTCCGCCACGACCCGCTGGACCGCCATGCCACCGCCCAGGGCAATCTTCAGGCGGCTGAAATTCACCGACTTGAAATCCGGATGATTCAGGAGCGCATTGAACAAGGTATTCACGCCGGTAATGGCGGTGAAGCCGGATTTTCTGATGGTCTTTATGAAGGCGGGGATATCCCGCGGATTGGTAATCAGGATGTTTTTGCCTCCGGTGCGAACAAAGACCAGGCAATTCGCCGTGAGTGAAAATATATGGTAAAGCGGAAGCGCAGTGACCACGATCTCGCGGCCTTCATCCATCTGGTCTGCCAGCCAGACGGCGGCCTGTTGCATGTTGGCAATCATATTGCCATGGGTCAGCACGGCGCCCTTGGCCAGGCCCGTGGTGCCACCGGTGTATTGAAGGAAGGCCGTATCTTCTCGCGTCAGGCTGACCTCTTCCAGGGTTTGCCACTTGCCTTCAGCGAGAGCCCGTTCAAATGTCTGGGCACCGGGTATATCCCAGTCGGGCACCATCTTCTTCACATGCTTGACCACAAGATTGACGAGCGTGGACTTGGGGAAGCCCAGCATGTCGCCAAGGCGAGTGGTGAGGACTGAACGGACTTCCGTGCGGTCGAGTACTTGCTGCAGGGTGCTGCAGAAATTCTCCACAATCAGGATGGCCTTTGCGCCGGAGTCCTTGAGTTGATGTTCCAGTTCCCGCGGAGTGTAGAGCGGATTAACATTTACCACCGTCAGACCAGCCCTGAGAATACCGAACAGTGCCACCGGATACTGCAGGCAATTGGGCATCATGATGGCCACCGGGTCGCCCTTCTGCAGACCCAGCACCTTTTGCAGATAGGCAGCGAAGTAACGGCTACGCTGATCCAGATCCGCATAGGTAATAACCGCCCCCATGTTCTCGAAGGCAGGCAGATCCCGGTACTTCCTGACACTCTCTTCGAAGATTTCCTTGATTGACTGGTAGGCTTCGACATCGGCATTCGCGGGCACGCCTTCGGGATATTGATCTAGCCAGATTCTGTCAGTCACGGTGAATCTCCTCGAAATCGGCGCGACGCCTTACTGCGTTCCAGACAGGGATAGCGGGCGAAAGGAGTCGCCTGGCCGATCATCGCAATACACAGGTGGGCCAATGGCACAGGTATAGCATCGTCGATGGGTGACGGGCAAGAAAGACGCGCGGGCGGCGGGTTCCCGGCGTGGGGCGGCGAGGTCAGTTGGAGCGGCGACGCGGGGTATAGCCCTGCCCACGACGGCGATCCATGTAATCTGTCAATGTTCGCAGGCCACTGTCCAGATCAGTCCCTACCGGGATGGCACCAATTGAGACAATCAATTCTGCCACCTGGGAAGGTCCGTAGCCACCGACAAAGACAGGGACATTGGCCGATTCAACCACCGGCGCCAAACGCTGACGGATGACGTCCTCATCGGGCCGAGTGGAACCGGACAGGACGATACCGTCCGCCCTCGCCTGCTCCACGGCCGCCGGCAACTCTTCCAGCGGCATATTCGCGCCCAGCAGAACAATGTCGTAACCGCGGTTGCTGGCCGCAAGGGCGACCAGCAGCAAGCCAATCTCATGGTACTCATCAGGCAGGCAGGCCATGATCAATCGGTCTCCCAGTGCCTGGCGCGGACGGTGGTGGAAGCGCGCGCCCAGCTTGTTGCGAAGGTAGCTGCCGAAAAAGTGCTCCTCCGCGACGGTTCCCTCGCCCTTTTCCCAACGCAACCCCAGATCCTCCAGCAGTGGCACTATGAGATGGCGCGTAACCAGGCTGACGGGATACAGGGCCAGCGACTCGTTATAGACCTCTTCCAGCTCCGCCTCGTCAAAGCGGGTGATAGCGCCCAGCATGCGGCGGCGATAAAGCGTCCAGGTATCATCATCCACCGAGGGCTCCACCTCGGCAGACTCGTTTTCCAGAGCATGACGCACCTGACCGATGGACATGCCCCGATCCAGCAAGGCGAGCACACGGTTGATCAGGTCAATATCATCACGACTGTAGAGACGATGTCCCTTGGGGGTACGCTTGGGCTTGACGAGGCCGTATCGGCGTTCCCAGGCACGCAAGGTCACCGGATTGACCCCGGTCATCTGCGATACCGTTCGAATCGGTACCAGCTCGTTGCGTGCACTCACCATCAACCCTCGCCCTTATCCGGAGACCGGATGTCGCTGTCACCCCCGCTTTCGCGAATTAATTATACAGTTCCGATACAATCGAACAATCGCCGCTGTATTCTTCATTACCGCCCCAGGGAGACAGGCGTTGATACGGGCCATCACCTTTGATCTGGACGATACCCTCTGGCCGGTTGCCCCCGTGATCGCGGCAGCTGAACAGGCCGTGCATGAGTGGTTTCTCGCCAATGCGCCCGCCGTGGCGGAACGCTTCGATGTGGCAGCACTGCGGGCACTGCGTGAGCAAACAGGTCGCGAGCACCCGGAGCTTGCCCATGACCTCAGCGGGCTCAGACGGCTCTCCCTGGAGAAAGCCTGTCAGCGTTGCGGTGTGGACGAATCTCTGGCCGAAGCAGCATTCTCGGCTTTTTTTGCGGCTCGGAATCGCGTTCAGCCCTACCCCGATGTAGGCCGCTGCCTATCATCGCTGGCGCACCGGCATCCGCTGGCCGCGCTGACCAACGGCAATGCCTGCCTGCACCTCACCGGCTTCGAACACTATTTCCGTTTCTCCATATCGGCCATCGAAGCCGGGGCAGCGAAACCCGACCCACGAATGTTCTTGCATGCTGCCCGACGCCTGGAACTGGCGCCCGCAGAGATACTGCATGTGGGTGATGACCCTGAGCGGGATGTGTCCGGCGCCCTGGCCGCCGGCTTCCACAGCGTCCTGCTGGACCGGGACGGCGCCCACACCGGCTTTAGCGAGGCTCCCGTCATTCGCTCTCTGGACGAATTGATCATGCGCAAGGACTCGCTGCTCTGAAGGCATCGGCGATGCACAGCCGACAATCAGCGCCATCAGGAGCCAAACGGGCAGGTGATGTGAACCTTCAAACATTTGCAGGACCCCCATCAAGCGATCGCTCCCCGTCCGCATCCAGCGCCAATACGGTTTGCAGCAGATCAATTCGTCCACTGAGGAAACCCGCCTCGCAATAGGCCAGGTAGTAGTGCCACATCCTCAGGAAGTCTTCGCCAAAACCCTGTTCGCTCACCTGGGCACGGGATGCCTCGAATCGCTGCGCCCAGAGCGAAAGGGTTCGCGCATAGTCGCGGCCCCGGAACTCACTTTCCGACGCATGGAAGCCGGCACTTTGATAACACTGTGCCAATGCATCCGGTGAGGGCAGAACCCCACCGGGGAAGATGTACTTGCGGATGAAGTCCACGTCCTTGCGGTAACGTTCGAAATGCTGCTCGTCGATGGTGATGATCTGCAGTACTACCCGGCCACCCGGTCGCAGACAATTGCGCAGCACCTGAAAGTAGCTCGACCAATAGGCTTCGCCTACGGCCTCAAACATCTCGATGGAGATAATGTGATCAAACTGCTCACGCAGATCACGGTAATCCTGCAAAAGGAATTCCACCCGGTGTGATACGCCAGCTTCTTCCGCCCGTTGTCTGGCCCACGCCAATTGTTCTCGGGAAACGGTTATCCCGGTCACCCGACAACCGAGGGTCTGCGCCGCCCGGATGGCGAAGCCGCCCCAGCCGCAGCCCACTTCGAGAATGTGATCACCCGGTCCAGCCCCTGTTTTGGCCAGCAGCCGGTCGTACTTGAGCAATTGGGCCGTGGTCAGATCCTCTTTCCCCGTCGGGTAATTCGCCGCGGAATAGGTCATGGCGGGGTCCAGCCAGAGACTGTAGAAGTCATTGCCCAGGTCGTAGTGATAGGCAATATTCCGACGACTGCCGGCACGATGGTTGCGGCGAGCCAGACGTTGATAAAGGGCCTGACCCCAGCGGAGAAAGGCACGTCCACGCTCCATGGATTGGAAACTGTCCAGGTTGATGCCCAGACACATCAGCAGCGTTGTCAGATCCGGACTGGTCCATTCACCGGCGATATAAGCCTCGGCAAAACCGAGGTCGCCGCGTGACAACAGTCGCCGGAAGACCTGCCGATCCCGGATTTCCAGGACACCGGTAGGGCCGGGCTCCGGCCCGCTGAACAGGCGTGGTGGCTGCCCTGGCATGCGGATTTCAAGCGCGCCGAAACGGAGTCTGGCGGCAGCGCCAAACAGCAGGCGCTCTGCCACACTCATGCGTGCGCGTCGAGTCAGCGAGAGTGGTTGCTGGACGGACATGTGACCGTCACCTCCTTTTGTGGTGGAGCAGGCCGGACATGCAGCGGCGCACCACGCCACCAGAGCTTGAGGGCCTGCCAGTGAATCAGCGCCATGATTTTCAGACCCAGGGGCGGCACACGCAGGGCCAGACGCAAAAGGAGCCCATCACCCAGACGACGATGCTTTCCAGACCAGGTGGCCAGCATAATGGGTGGTGACCCGGCAACGGCATCACGCTGATAGGCTTCAACCCGCACCAGCAACCGTTCGCCCGGCACGGTCAATGCAAATCGGTAACGGGCTTGCTGAGGAAGAAAGGGTGATACATAAAATGCCTTGTCCCCTTCCCAGTGCTGCAAGGGGGTCAAGCCACCGCCCTGGCTCACCGGCAAGAGATACTGGTGTTTTTCGCCAAAGGTATTACGTACTTCGAGAATCACCGCCAGCAAATCACCGTTACGGCGGTAGCAGTACCAGACTGACAAGGGATTGAAGCCGTAGCCGAGGACCCGGGGGAAACAGAGGATTCGCAAAGCACCGCCGTCCGGTTCAAGCCCCGCATCACGCATGTGCTGCTCGGCCCAGAGACGCAGGTCGCTGCCATCCCGCGGACCAAAGTCCTGATCGTGGAAAGAGACCAGGTTGAAGCGGTTTCTGGAAAACAACCACAGACGACGGGAAAGGGCGTCCAGCTCATCCACATCCAGCAACAGACTGAACAGGCGATAGCGGAAACGATAGGCATGCGGCGCGGCACGTTGATGCATGACCCGGGCGTCGTAACAAAGGGAGGCAAACATCGTCACACCTCCTCCGTCGCGGCTTGCAGGCCATACCCGGCCGTGACCACCTGTTCCGGATTTCGCTGCCAGGGCGCCTGGATACCGAGCGCGTTGGCCACCCGAACCGCCGAACGCATGCCATCCTCATGAAAGCCATTGCCCGTCCAGGCGCCGCAATACCAGATGCCATCACGGCCCTGGATACCCGGTAGTTTCCCCTGGGCCTTAATGGCTGCCAGATCAAAAACCGGATGTTCATAGTCCACCCGGTGCCAGGTCAGTGAAGACGCTGGCGGGTGAGAGGGATTCAGGGTGACGAAATAATCACGCTTTGCCGGAAGCGGTTGGAGGCGATTCATCCAGTAGCTCACGGCCACACGGCTGTCCTCGCGAGTCGTGTCATCGGCCAGATAGTTCCAGGCGGACCACACTCGGCGACGGCTGGGCATGAGCGCTGGATCACTGTGCAGCCAGGCGCGGTTTGGCTGAAACCGAAAAGCGGAAAGCACGTCCCGGGTGCGCGCTTCGGGCTCGGCCAACAATGCCAGCGCCTGGTCGGCATGACAGGCCATCACCACCTGATCATAGGCCTGATCCCCGCCTCGGCTGTCACGAACCAGTACAGCATTGGAAGCGGCCGTCACCCGGGTCACGGCGGCACACGGCAGTGCCCGCTCGCCAAGGTCGGACAGGATTCGACGAACATACTCGCGACCACCCCCAACCACCGTCCGCCACTGAGGCCTATCGCTCAGTTGGAGCAACCCGTGGTTGCGGAAGAAGCGCAGGAAACTTAAGGCCGGAAAACCCCGAATCGACGCGGCCGGGGCCGACCAAATCGCGGCCGCCATGGGCAACAGATAGCGTTCGCTCAGCTCGGGAGAAAAGCCGTTTCGCAGGAGAAAATCTCCCATGGTCAGGGCTTCATCCATGCTACTGCGGCTATTCAGCCAGCGGAGGGCACAGCGATTGAAACGCAGGATGTCGGACAGCATGCGCCAGTGGCCCGGGCGAAACAGATTGGCTGGCTGGGCGAACAGGGTGGCCAACCCTTCGCCACCGTACTCGATAGCACCACCCGCGATGGATGCGGAGAAGGACATATCGCTGTCGGCAACAGGCACCCCCAGCTCACCGAACAGGCCCGTCAGATGCGGGTAATTCCGCTCGTTGAACACAATAAATCCCGTGTCGATCGGGATCCGACGCCCATCCTCACAGACATCCACCGTGTTGGTATGCCCACCGAATCGCCCCTGGGATTCGTACAGGAAAACCTCATGCTCCCTGGACAGCAGCCAGGCTGAGGCAAGACCCGATATTCCGGAACCGATGATGGCAATACGCATGCTGGACAACCTTCCCACGCGATATGTACAGGCAGAGTATAATCTTTGTACAATATAAGTCCAGACATTGGCGGTATTTATTCAGGTGCCGAAAACCGGGTGCCCACCCCCCTCTGGGGACAGGTACGCAAGTAGCCGCCGTCAACACGGGATCCAAGGGAAAAACAGGCGGGATGAGGGCCTATCGCCAGCGCCGTGGCCGGTATTCAACCCATCGTCAGACTGGGGGCCAGTTCAGTTCAGGAGCTGGTCGAGGCCGGACCATATGTTGTCGAGAATGACGGCCTGAGCCTCGGCAGTGGGGTGAATACCATCCGACTGCATGAGATCCTCGAACTCGGCCACACCCTCCAGGACCCGGGGCACCAGGGCAACACCGGTGTCGGCCGCGAGATCGGCGTACATCGCGGCAAAGGCCTCGGTATAGCTGCGTCCGTAGTTGGGGGGCATGCGCACGCCCACCAGCAGGACCCGCGCACCGGCCGCCTGACTGGTCTCGATCATGGCGGCAAGGTTGTCACGAGTTGCATCCACAGGCAGGCCACGCAAGCCATCATTGCCGCCGAGCTGGATAATGACGATGGAGGGCTGGTGGGATTCAAGCGCCCGGGGCAGGCGAGCACGCCCACTCCGGGTGGTGTCACCACTGATGGCGGCATTGACCACGCCGCGATGATCGTCTTCCGCCAGCAGTCGCGTTTCCAGCAGGCTGACCCAGCCCAGGGCGCGATCAAAACCGTAATCGGCACTAAGACTGTCGCCCAGAACCAGAATCGGCCCCGGGGAACTGGTATCTTCTTCGGCCAGAGCCGGAAACGACAACAAGAGCAGGAGCCAGAGGATGACTGAGGCAGAACGCAACATGGCATTACTCCAGGCGGATCATGTGAGCAAAGAGGTTAGCAGCCCCGGCGGGCCGCTGACCATTGTGAATGATGTAAGCCTTGCATTGTCGGCCGGCGATAGCCTGGCCATTGTGGGCGCCTCCGGCTCTGGCAAGAGCACCCTGCTCGGCCTGCTGGCGGGCCTGGACCTGCCCACACGGGGGCAGATCCGTATTGCCGGCGAGGACATCACGGCATTAGACGAGGATGGACGGGCAATGGTTCGCAGCCGGCATGTGGGTTTTGTTTTCCAGGCCTTCCACCTGATACCCGGTCTCACCGCGCGGGAGAACGTCATGCTGCCGCTGGAACTGGCCGGCCTGGAAGCGGCGGCCGACCGGGCGGACCATGCCCTGTCCCGGGTTGGCCTGAGCGCGCGAGCGGCCCACTATCCGCGCCAGCTCTCCGGCGGCGAGCAACAGCGGGTGGCCATCGCCCGGGCCTTTTCCACCGGCCCCCGCCTTCTGTTTGCGGACGAACCCACCGGCAACCTGGACAAGCGGACGGGTAGGCGCATTCAGGACCAGCTGTTCGACATGAATGCCGAAGACGGCACCACCCTGGTACTGGTGACCCATGACGAACGCCTGGCGGAGCGCTGCCATCGCCGCATTGCCCTGGACGACGGTCGCCTGCAGGAGGCGGTCTGATGGCCGGCAGACGATCCACTCAAGCCACACTCGCCCTGCGACTGCTGGCACGGGAATGGCGAGCCGGGGAGCTGCTGGTCCTCGTCAGCGCCCTGGTCATTGCCGTTACGGCCATCACGGCGGTGGGCTTCTTCACCGATCGGGTGAGTGCGGCCATGGAACGGCGGGCAGCGGAAGTGCTGGCGGCCGATACCGTGCTTCGATCACGGGACCCCTTGCCGGACGCGTTTCGCATTGAAGCCGAGCGGCGTGGCCTGACGACGGCTGAATTGGTCTCCCTGCCCACAGTGGTCGCCGGCGAGCGCGGCACCCAGCTGGTGGATCTGCGCGCGGTCGAGGCCGCCTACCCCCTGCGGGGGGAGCTGCGGGTGAGCGATCAACCCTTTCAGCCGGGTCAGGCCACGGACGAGCGTGTGCCGAGCGGAGAAGTCTGGACCGATGGCCGCCTGCTGGCCACCCTGGACCTGAACGTGGGTGATCGCCTGGAAATCGGCGATCGGGACTTTGTCATTGGCCGTGTACTGGCGGGGTTGCCCGACCAGGGCATCGGCTTTGCCGATGTGGCCCCGGCCGTGTTGATGGCGCGTGAGGACCTGGAGAGCACCGGTCTGGTACGCCCTGGCAGCCGGCTCAACTGGCGCCTGCTGGTGGCCGGTGAACGGGGACCGGTGGCCGGCTGGCAGGACTGGGCCCGGGAACGCCTGGAAGACGATCAACGCCTGCAGGATGTGAGTGACAGCCGTCAGGAGGTGGGCACCGCCATTGACCGGGCGGAGCGATTCCTGGGGCTGGCGGCCCTGGTCAGCGTGCTGGTAGCGGCGGTGGCCGTGGCCCTCTCGGCCCGGGAATGGGCCCGCCGGCGCCTGGATACCGTGGCCATCATGAAGACCCTGGGCACGCGCCAGAACCGTATCCTGGCTCTGTTACTGACCCAGATGCTGAGCCTGGGGCTGATCGCCGCCCTGATCGGCGTAACCCTGGGTTGGCTGGCCCAGTGGGGCCTGGTGGCGACCCTGGGGGGCCTGCTCGGCGAGAGCCTGCCGCCCGCCCAACCGCTGGCAGCGGCGATCATGGGCCTGGGTACGGCCCTGATCCTCCTGATCGGTTTCGCCCTCCCGCCCCTGATGCGCCTGCGTCGGACGCCGCCCGCGCGGGTATTGCGCCGGGAACTGGATCCCCCGGCCATGAGTGGCTGGCTGGTCTACGGCATCGCTCTGGCCGCCATCTGCACCCTGATCATGAGTCAGGCGCGGGATCCGATCCTGGCCGCGGCGGTGCTGCTGGGGGGTGGTGCCACTCTGGCCCTGTTGCTGGCCGGCGGGCTGATCCTCATCCATGCCCTGCGCCGGGTCGGTCGGCAGATGGGCAGCGCCTGGCGCCAGGGCCTGGCCAACCTGGTGCGCTATCCCGGCCGCAGTCTGGCCATGATGACGGCCTTCGGTCTGGGGCTGATGGTCCTGGTGCTGCTCACTACGGTGCGCAACGATCTGCTGGACGGCTGGCGGGCGACCGTGCCCGATGATGCCCCCAACCATTTCCTCATCAATATCCAGCCGGACGAACGCGAAGGGGTCAGTGAGCTGCTGGAAGAGATCGGCATTCCGTCCGCCCGCTTCGATGTGCTGGTGAGAGGCCGTCTGCTGAGCATCAACGATGAAGATGCGGATGCCATCGAGTACCCGTCGGAACGGGGAGACCGTTTCGTGCAACGGGATGCCAATCTCAGCTGGGCGGCCGAGCCCCAGGCGGATAACCAGGTGGTGGCCGGCGAATGGTGGGATGAATCCCAGCATGGTGAGCCACTGGTCTCCCTGGAAGAGGAGATTGCCGAGGCCCTGGGCGTGGGCCTGGGCGACCGACTCAGCTACCGCATCGGTGGTCGCGAGATCGAACTGACCGTCAGCAATCTGCGCAGCGTGCGCTGGGATTCCTTCAATACCAATTTCTTCATCCTGGTACCACCCGGGGTACTGGAGGACTTTTCGGGCACCTGGATCACCAGCGTGTACGTACCCGACGAGACGCGGCCGGAATTGCGTCACCTGGTGCGCGCCTACCCCAGCGTGACGGTTATCGACGTGGACAGCATCCTGCAGCAGGTTCGGGACATCATCGACCGGGCCTCCCTGGCGGTGGAGTATGTCTTTGCCTTCACCCTGCTGGCCGGCCTGACGGTATTGTTTGCGGCGGTACAGGCCTCGCGGGACCAGCGGCGTTTCGAGAGCGCGCTGGTACGTGCTCTGGGGGGGCGCCGTCGCCATGTGCAGGCGGTGGTGGCCACCGAATTCGGCATGGCCGGGGCCCTGGCGGGGCTGTTGGCCGGGATCGGCGCGGGCCTGGCCGGCTGGCTGCTGGCGACACGGGTCTTCGAGCTGGCCTACCAGCCGTCCTGGCTGCTGGTGCCGACCAGCATGCTGACCGGCATGCTGCTGCTCATGGGGGCCGGCTGGATCGCCACTCGCCGGGTGGTCAATCGCTCGCCCATGCTGGTGCTGCGGGAAGAGTAGCCGAACAGACAAATCGGCGGGATAAGCGCGGTCCATCTGTTGTCTTAGATTGCAGGGGAGCGTGAATCTGGACCGCGGCTCCCGCCCCATTCCAGCGCAAGCGTCGGCCCGGAGCCGCTATACTGATGGATATGAGCATTAAAGGTGACCCCCTTTCAGCCGGCGTCGTGGTAATTCGAGAGAGCAGCGATGGGCGCCGCTATCTGCTTCTGCGTGCCTGGAATCACTGGGATTTCCCCAAGGGCAAGGTGGAAGAGGGCGAGAGCCCCATGGAAGCCGCATTGCGGGAGGTGGAAGAGGAAACCACCATCACGGATCTGGACTTCGACTGGGGTGAACGCTTCCGGGAGACGGGCCCCTACAACCGGGGCAAGGTCGCCCGTTATTATCTCGCCCGCACTCGGACGCTGGATATCGACCTGCCCGTAAACCCGGAACTGGGCCGTGCTGAACACGCAGAATATCGCTGGGTCAGCCTTGAGGAAGCCTGGGAGATCACGTCCCCGCGCGTCCGGCAAATCCTGCGCTGGGTGGCCCGGGAAACCGGCGACCGCCTGCCTCGCTCCGCCCGCCGTGGCCCCGGCCACCGCAGCCGGCGACAGGGAAAACGCAAGGCGGCTTCCGAGACCGGGGAATCACGAGACTGAACCCGGCCCTGCCCGCAGACTTTTGGCGGCCTCCAGGGCCTGCTCGCGGCTGGCGCGATAATCCACCACCGGGCGTGGATACTCCATGCCCAACCGAACGCCTGCTGCGCTCAGTGATGCCTCATCCAGTTCATGCGGGGCATGGATCTGCTTGTCCGACAGACCAGCCAGCTCCGGCAACCAGCGGCGCAGATAAACCCCCGAGGGATCGAAGCGACGGCTCTGGGTAAAGGGATTGAAGATGCGGAACCAGGGCGAGGCGTCCGCACCGCAGCCGGCAGACCATTGCCAGCCCATGCTGTTGTTGGCCAGATCCGCGTCCACCAGGGTGTCCCAGAACCAGCGGGCGCCGGCCTGCCAGGGGGCACGAATGTTCTTGACCAGCAAGGAGGCGGCGATCATTCGCACCCGGTTATGCATATAGCCGGTGGCCCACAACTCCCGCATGCCCGCATCCACAATGGGGTAGCCGGTTTCGCCCCGCTGCCAGGCACGCAGCATGGGCGCATGGCCATCGCGCCAGGGGAAGTCGGCCCAGCGTTCGTACATGGCGTGATCCGGGGTATGGGGGAACTCAAACAGTATGTGGTGGGCGAACTCCCGCCATGCCAGCTGTCGCAGCCAGGCCTCACCACCGCGAAGCAGAGCAGACCGGGCGGCCATGACCTCATTGATTTTCTGCCAGAGCTGGAACGGGCTGATCTCGCCAAAATGCAGGTGCGGCGACAGGCGGGATACCCCGTCCTCGGCGGGCAGATCCCGGCCTTCGTGGTAGCGGGCCAGCCCCCGGTCCATGAACCCTTGCAAGGCCCTTGCAGCGCCCTGCTCTCCCGGCTGCCAATGGTCTTCCAGCTTGGGATACCAGGGCGTGGACGGCAGCAGGCCGAGTGCCGGCAGCGCCTCCGTCCCCGGCCAACGGGCCGGTGAGCGCAGGGTCCGGGGAACCTTCATGGGCGCGCGTGGTGATTCACGCTTTTGCAAGGCACGCCAGAAGGGGGTGAACACGCGGTAGGCTTCGCCCTTGCCGGTGCGCAGATGCCAGGGTTCCACCAGTAATGCCGACTGGAAACTCTGTGCGGCCAGGCCCTGCTGCCGCAGTGCCTGCTTGATGCGGCGATCCCGTGCCACAATGAGCGGCTCATAGAGGCGATTCCAGAATACCGCCTCGGCGCCGGTTTCCTGAACAAGCGCTTGCAGGGCCTCAAGGCTGGGCCCGCGACGCAGTATGAGACGACTGCCGAGATCCGACAGCTGGGCAGAAAGCGCCTTCAGGCTCTGATGGAGCCACCAGCGGGAGGCCTCCCCCGGCTGCCAGCTGCCTTCCTCGTCCGGGGCGTGGATATAGACGGGAATGACCCTTTCCGCCTGATCCACCGCCGCAGACAGGGCCGGATTGTCGGCAAGGCGCAGGTCGCGCCGGAGCCAGAGAAGAACGGTTTGCATCGAGGGGCTCCCGTGCTCGGCAGCAGGCCACTGGAAAATAGGGATGGTCATGATCCGTCAACGGTGGCATCGACAATACCGCCGCATCGCGCAACCATAGCGATGATGGCTTGATTCCGGCAACAATGAAACGGCTTGCCGGGCAACTCAGGAGGAAGAATCATGCCCAGATTCGGGAAAATATTTCTGGCCGGTCTGGCGACACTGCTGCCGGCCGTGGTGACCTTGTGGTTGTTGATCTGGCTGGTGGTGTCGGCGGAGACCGGCCTGGGCGGGCTGCTGCAGCTGGTATTGCCGGAACGGTTCTATGTCCCGGGGACCGGCGTGGTGCTGGCCATCGGTCTGGTGTTTGCGGTGGGCGTCCTGACGCAGACCGCGCCGTTCCGCCAACTGTTCAGTGTCGGCGGGGCCATCATGGATCGCATCCCTCTGGTCAAGACCGTATACGGCGCCTTCCGGGATCTGGTGCAGTTTATAGCCAGCGACAAGAAACGCAATTTCAACAAGGTGGTGATGGTCCGGCCCGGTCCGGAAGCGGATATCGAGTTACTCGGTTTCGTAACCCGCGAGGACTTCACCGGCCTGCCCGAGGGTATCGGGGGTGGCGATCGCATCGCGGTCTACATGCCCATGAGTTATCAGGTGGGGGGCTACACCCTCTTCCTCCCCCGGGACCGCGTGCGGGCAGTAGATATCTCCATGGAAGATGCCATGCGCATGGCCCTGACAGCGGGCATGTCGGTGAAAAAAGACGACATCGGATAGCGGAGAAGGTCGACTGCCGTTCGTGAGCGTAGTCGTGATCGTGATCGGCATTTGAAAGGCAGCTACAAGCCACAAGCTTCAA
>SL_3KL_010_SEDDRAFT_10002785_pt1 | contig 15920 bp, 12 predicted proteins | sample SodLakKL_010_SED_2_FD_10381 | JGI IMG/M metagenome (IMG submission 10381) | reverse complement strand
AAATATCTCCGGTAACATGCTTGGTGGGCGGCATGTATTTTAATGGTGAATTGGGAAACAGTTCCCGGCAAAGCTGGGCCTGGGCTATTTCCAGAAGCAGGCCGTCCTCCATGGCCGGGCTGATCTCGAAAGCATGCCCCAGTCCCATCTGTTCTTCTTTAAGGCCGGACCGCAAACCAAGCTGCTCGTTGATAAACTGGGAGGCAAGCACCGTATGACCCTGCTCAAAGGCATCAGCAGTGGTCAGGTAGTTATCTTCGCCGGTGTTGATGATAATGCCGGCATAGGCGTTAATCATCCTGGAGAAATGCTGATCGATAAAGGTGCGTTTCATGTTGATATCGCGGAAAAGAATGCCGTACATGGAGTCATTCAACATCATATCGAGCCGCTCAAATGCACCCATTACAGATATTTCGGGCATACACAGCCCGGAAGCGTAGTTAACCAGCTGAATATAGCGGCCGGTTTCTTCTCCCGCTTCATCAAGCGCTTCACGAACAATCCGGAAGTTTTCCTGGGTGGCATAGGTGCCCCCAAACCCTTCGCTGGTCGGGCCGTAAGGAACATAATCAAGCAGGCTCTGACCGGTATGCCTGATTACCGCAACTATATCTGCCCCCTGCAGGGCGGCAGCCTTGGCCTGGACGGCATCTTCGTATACATTGCCGGTGGCCACAATCACGTAGAGCAGTGGTTTGTTGGGCGGCATGGCTTCTTCTTTTTTTTGTTCCCTTTTATTCCTTGTACCCCTGATTTTTGCAGCCGCTTCTTCCGCCAGCCTGTCGGCAATTTCCCGCCACTTTTCTGCGGGAAGATCGGGAATTGAATCTACTTCAAGCTGTCCATCGGCCAGCTTTTCCGCTACCTCCTGCGGAGATTCTTCCCTGGCGGCAACTGCCCTGGCCAGCCAGGGCACCAGCCCCTTATCCAGGCAGCCTGCCTGCTGCAGTTTGTCAACCATAACATTGGCCAGGGGCACATCTCCCCTGTCAACACCATCAATACCAAGCAGTCTGGCAGCAGCCCTTTCTGTTGTGGTCGTAGTGTAACTGCCGATCCATGAATGCAGGTGATCGGCAATTTTAGCCGCTGTATTCCTGGCTAACTCAACCTTTTTCTGTTCAAGATTCAGTTTTTTATCCACCGGGTTACTTTCCTCCCCTGGTTTATTTGTTTTGCTTTTTATAAATTGCCTTCGTAAATCAAGTCAAAAACGGGACACGGTTTTAAGGCCTCTTTCATGCTTTCCAAGAACATCTTCGGGTCGTAGCCTCTGCCCCCCGGGTCGGTCGGATTCAGGGTTACCGCTGCCAGGTTTAACGGCTTCAAGACTTGTAACTTTCCTCCCCGGCTGGTGAAACGGTTAAAGCTTTCCGCCGATATAAAGATTTTTGTGGCATCCTTCACAATTATTGCCGGGTAAGGTGCCTCCAGTTTTAAAATGTTGTTCATGGTGCTATCTACAAGGGCTCCACCGTAAGCTATTGCTTCTGTTTCCCGGCTGTACTGCTCTAAGGCTTTGCGGGCTGCTAAAAGGGGGATTGCGGCATTAACCGGTTTAACTTCATATTGATCATCGTCAGAAGTAATTTTATTGATAATAGAAGCATCGCCTTCGCTTAAACCCCGGCTTGCTGCCTGATGTAGCTGCTGATCGGCAACCGGCGTGGTTTCCAGCAGCGCTTTCCTGAACACGGTTTTTTTTATTACATCATCCATGGTTGGGCCAAGTGCAGCCCCGGTTGCCAGGATAATTCCTCCGGTTAAGCTGGGAGAGGCAGAAGCGATGCGGTTAATGGCCCCGTCGACTAAAACTCTTTCCGCCCCAAAGGAAATCATCTTGTTGAGTAGTTTTCTTAACCCACTCACACTACCGGGCCCTGCCATTTCAACCAGGCCGCTTTCTTTAACCCTGGCCAGGTAAACCGGACCAAGCGGTGTTGAGAGTTCGGTTTCTTCAACTAACTCAAGCTGTGCTTCAGCCGCATCATAACAGGCCCTGGCGGTTGCCAGAAAAGCACCCTGCGGAGTATAAATACGTGGTTTCTCTTCCAGGGTCAGCCTGTCAAACCTTTCACCGTCATAGCCTGCCGATACCAGGCCCAGGCAGTGATCTTGCTCTTCATGCTTTTTAACCAGGTAGTTTAAGGTTACTGTTTTACCGACATTCTTAGTCATGCCAACGATGGCAACAGCACGGTAATTATGATCTTCCAGCAGATTGAAAAGGTCAGCCATCGTTTTAACCCCGTATACTTTCTCTAAGTAATAGAGTTAAATTTAGTGTACTAAATAACCTTTACGAGGTCATTCGCTTGAAAGGCTAAAGATTTTCACAATAACTTATACCTGATGTATAAAAGCGGCAGGAAGTAATCCAGAGGTGCCGAATAGTTAATTAAGGACTAATTATTACCTGGCGGAGGTTACTTATGGCTTTTACAGTCGCTGAAGCTCTCAAAATGGAAATCTTTGATCAGTGCCGTTTGCTGACCGGCCAGGCCGGCCTGCAAAATGAAATTCACTGGGTTAATATCCTGGAGATACTTGACGATTTAAGCCATATTGAACCCGGGGAATTTTTAATAACCACGGCTCACGGCTTTAATGTCGAAAGCAAGGATAAGCAGCGCAATATGGTAGAACTATTTGCCTCCAGGAAGCTGGCAGCCATGGCCATACAAACCGGACATTACCTGGAGTCAATCCCTTCTTCTTTTATCAGGTTTTCGGAAAACTACAGCATACCCTTAATCGAAATACCGCCGGAGGTCAGTTTTAAAAGCCTGACCAGGGCGATAATGAACGAACTGCTGCGCAGTGAATTAATCGAGTTAGACAACATGGATAAAACCTCTGGACGCAGCCGCCTGGAAAGCCAGGTAGCGGACATGAAGAACCTCTGGAAAAAGCTGATTATTGACGGTAATCATGAAGGCCTGACCATCCAGATGGATCGCCATAACTTAAAACCAAATGAGCCAGTCCTGGTTATGGATTTTAATATTTGTGATGCAGAAGGCAAGCGTCTCGACCAGGGGGATGAAACAACACAGGGCCTTTTTACCATCGCGGAGCAAAACGCGGCCCAGCTTTTAAAACAGCTTCATATCCCTTTTTTAATCGGCCCTTCCGATCATTTTCTAACTTTGCTAATTCAGACAGAATCCCTAAACCGGCAAACAACTACTTCCAGCGCCCTTGTGGCCAGGCGCCTCTTTGATAAGTTAAGCCTGCTGGTGCCGGAATATACCATTCGGATCGGTTTAAGCAATGTGCACGATAACATCGGCAAGATCAAGCAGGCCCTGGCAGAAGCCCATAAAGCCCAGCAGGCAGCCCACCTTGAACTTATGGAACATACCAATATTGTTTCCCTGCGTTCCATGAACCTCTACCGCTTAATTATGGACACTGAAAACATGGATATGCTAAGAAGCATTTACTGCGAAACTGCTGCACCACTGGTAGAGTATGACCAGAAATCTTCCGGCTCACTGCTGGAGACCCTGAGGACCTACCTGCATTACTGCAGCCTGAAAAAGGCGGCAGAAGTGCTCTTCGTACACAGGCACACCATGAAATACCGCCTGGATCAAATTGAAAAGCTAACCGGCTTTAATCCTCTCCTGCCCAACGATGCCCTGCAGTTAAACATCGGCCTTCACATTTACTACTACCTGAAAGCCCTCAAGCTGCTGCCTTAAAAACCTTGACGTTTTAGGGTTTAAATTAAGTAGACGGCGGTTATACCGATCAGCCCGGCAAAGGTAACGTAGTAAGTAAGGGGCAGCAGGGCCCGCCTGATCAGCAATCCTTCCACCCCGAGCAACCCGACCGTGGCACAGGCAGCAACAACGTTGTGAACGCAGATCATGTTGCCTGCTGCACCGCCTACCGCCTGCAGGGCAACGATAAAAGCACCGGAAATACCGATTTCTGTAGCGACCTGGTGTTGAAAGAAGGAAAACATCATGTTGCTGATGGTATTACTGCCGGCAATAAAAGCGCCGAGAGCCCCGATTAAAGGTGAAAAAAAAGGCCAGGCCCCCTGGACCAGGTCGGCGGTGCCCCGGGCCAGGACCATGGGCATACTTTCAAACCCGGAAAGATTTAGATTGGAATTGATAAATATTCGCACCATGGGCACTGCAAATCCCAGGGCAAAAGATGCCCCGGCTACAGTTGAAAAAGATTTATTCACAGCCCACCTGAAAGCAGAAGGTCTAATACCCTGGATAAAGTAAGCAGAAATAACAGCGAGTATAAACATGGTTCCCGGCAGGTACAGGGGTTGAACCGAAGTGGTTATCGGTGTGCCCAGGATGCTATCAAAATTTATAGTTAAAAGCGGCCCGGAAAGCAGTTCTTTTAACGGTGTCCAGATCCTGGTCAGCAGCAGGAGAAAAGCAACAACCAGGTACGGCGCCCAGGCCGATAGCAGGTTCATAGAACCGGATAGCTCAGGCTGATCACGGTTGGCTTCTCCCAACCAGGCAGGATCCCATTTTTCCCGGGCCGGAAAATCCCATTGTTTTTTGGGAATGAGGAAACCTTTTCGTGCGGCAAAAACTACAACTGGCAGGCCGATTAATGCGCTGATCAGGGAAGGAAACTCAGGGCCGATAAAGTTGGCAATTAAAGCATAGGGTATGGTAAAGGTCAATCCGGCAAAGAGGGCAAATGGTGCTGCCGCCAGACCGGCTTTAATGGAGCGATCCTGCCCGAAATAGCGGGTCAACATCAAGATCATCACCAGGGGGATAAAAGTGCCGACAATGGCATGGACAATACCGATATAACCGGTTATATGCCCGAGGTAGGCCATAAAGAGAGGATCGTACATGTCAGCAGAACCAAGCAGGTTGTGAATAACCGGGTGATCCAGACCAGAGCCCACACCCAGCAGCACCGGAGTGCCGACTACACCAAAAGAAACGGGAGTACTCTGGATAATCAGGGCGCAGAGCACGGCAGCTGCAGCAGGAAAGCCGAGCACTACCAGCAGGGGAGCGGCTACTGCGGCAGGAGTGCCGAAACCTGAAGCTCCCTCGATAAAAGCGCCAAACATCCAGGCAACAATGATCACCTGGATGCGTCGGTCGGTGGTTATTTTGGCAAAGGCACTGCGCATTACCCCTACGGCTCCGCTCGCCGTCAGAGTGTTCAGCATTAAAATAGCGCCAAAAACTATGTAGAGCAGGGTTGCGGCAATTATTAAACCCTGGATGGTTGAAGCCGCAGCAACAGTAAAAGGGACCTGCCAGTAAAACATGGCCAAAAGGGCTGTATACACCCAGGCAAGGGGCATGGCCTGCCTGGCCGGCAGGCGAAAAACAACCAGCAATAAAAATACAGCTAAGATCGGGGTTAAGGCAGTAAAAGACTGCATTACTGATCAAGTCCCAATTTCTTTAGGGTTTCGGGCAGGGGAATCCCTTCCAGGCTCCAGCCTCTTAAATTGTAATACTCGTATAGCATTTTCCCCAGGTGGGGCAGGCTGCCTGCTGAAGCGCCTTCTTTCCGATCATGTACCAGCAGTCGCGGCGGCAGGGTATCATCTTTCCGGCTGATGCCCAGCCCGGTGTTAATCTTGCGTTTCAGATTGAAAATGCGTTCTCCCGCTTCAAACATTTCTTCCACGGAAAAATCCCATCCGGTAACTTTACTGACCCATTCTGCTATGGCAGAGGGGGGCAAATGACCCCTGATTAAAAACTTGCATAACCCAAGAGCATTAAAAACAACCATGTAATCCTGCATGGTTTTAGCGAGCAGAGCCTTATCCTCACTTCCGTGCGGATCATACTCATCTTTCAAACCAATAATTGATGCGGGAAAAGCCAGGTTTTCATTAAAATAAGTCAGGCCTTCGAGATGACAACCACCACGGTTACCGGTGGCATAGATAATGGCCATACTGGTAAAGGCCCGCGGGTCGTGATAGGCAACTTCAAGCCCCTTATTGGTAACAACAAACTCTTCAGCCAATGGTCCAAAGTGTTCCGCTGCCTGCTTCACACCCCTGGCCAGGTATTCGCCAATCCCCTTACGGTAGGCAATTTTTTCTACCAATTCAAGGATCACTTCACCGCTGCCCCATTTATACTCTGAGCCATCAAGCAGCTCTTCCGGGATCAATCCGTGTTCATAGAGCTCCATGGCAAAAGCAACGGCAGAAGAGCCGGACATGGTATCAATGCCCAGGCGGTTGCAGAGGTCATTGGCAGCAATAATATAGGCAGGATCATCATTTAAACACATCGCCCCAAACCCGGCAACAGTTTCATATTCCGGGCCGTGCGAGACTGTTCCGGTGTGCGGGCCGAGGGGTACTTTCATTTCCTTCCCGCAGCGGATGGGACAGGAGAAACAGGCATAATGCTTGACAAAATAGTCTTTTTCCATGGCCTGCCCGGAAACTTTGGCTGCACCTTCAGTCCAGCTGCCGCCGGTCCAGTTACGAATCGGCAGGTCGCCCAGTTTTTCTACCACGGGCACCCCGCCTGCAGTACCGTAGGCGGTAAGCCCCTTGGCCTTTTCACGCAGTTCGGGTAATACCTTTTTACGCGCTTCTACCAGGCCGGATTTATCTGCTATTTCAGGCAGCTGATCACTTTTTTCCAGGGCTATTGCTTTCAAATTCTTCGAACCCATCAGGGCGCCCATTCCACAGCGTCCGGCGGCCCTGGCGTCACGTCCGTCAATCATGATCGCCGCAATCAGGGCCTGGTTTTCGCCGGCCGGGCCGATGGCCGCGACCCTGGTTTTATCGCCATATTCGGTCTGCAGCTGATCAACTACCGCAAAAACATCTTTGCCCCACAGGGATGCAGCGTCTTTCACCTGGAAGCTGCTTCCGTCATAGTGAAGGTAAACCGGTTTATCTGCTTTGCCGGTAATAATCAGTCCATCGTAGCCGCAGGTTTTCAGGGCGGCCGGCCAGTAACCGCCCACAATTGCTTCAGACCAGATCGAGGTGGCCGGGGACTTGCCGCAAAAAGCTGCCTTGCAGGCAGTAGGAATGTTGTAACCGCTTAAAATACCGGTTAAAACTATTAGCGGAGCTTCTTCAGACAGGGGGGCTAAATCGGCGCAACTTCGCTGATCGTAAATATGTGCGGCCAGACCGCTGCCTCCCAGGTATCGGCGGTAACTCTGTTCTTCTATTACTGTTTCATGCTGCTTACCGGAGCTTAGATCTATTTCCAGGATCTTTCCGTAAACCCCACCAAACCGATCAGCCATTAAAAGCGCCTCCCTTAATTTATTTTACTTTCTATATTGATCAACATTAATAACCTGGGTCCGGGCCAGCATGTCCCCCAGGCGGTATCCGCGATCATGGACCAGCAGCACGATCAGTTCGACAATACTTAAACCGCCCAGGGCGCTCAAAGCCCAGATCACAATATTACGCACAAAAGATTTTCCTTTATCACAGGGCATATTATTATCAAGATTTACAACCATCAAGCCGCAGATTTTTTTGCCCCAGCTTTGCCCGGCACCAAATCCATCGCGCAGCAGGTAATAAAAAAGACTCCAGGCCAGACCCAGCAAAACAATAATTACCATAAGGATTACCAAAACTACATTAGGACCGGCCGGGGAAGGTCCACCGGGCTGTCCTGTTACCTGGGTATAAGTAAGAAATGGAATTATGGCCAGTGGTACCAGGATCGTCAGGGGCAGGCCAGCGATAATGCTGTCTATGATATAAGCAATAATCCTCATGCCGGAGCTTGACTTGGGGTAATGGTAACTTTCTCCTGCAGGCGGTGATACAGGAGGTTGCGGGGGCACCGGCGGAGAAGAAGAGCTGTCTCTGGGTGGTGACGGCGGAGGCCCATGGCCATAACTGACCGGGGTTGGCGGACCTTCATCTTGATCTTCCACACTGGGTGGAAATTTATCCTCCTGGAAGCCGGTCATGGAAGGAGAAGGTACAGGGGGAACGGGCGGCGCTGTTTCCAGGTCAGATTTGCAGTGTTTACACCTGATAGCTCCGACTAAAATTTCTTCAGCACAAAAAGGGCAATTCTTATATTTTCTTTCTTGATCTGACATGTAGGCACCTCCACTTTTCCGCAGATAATTGTCGAACCTGCTGAAATAGTATTTTCGCCGATGGGCAGTTCATTTCCTGCTATTTTTATGCAAGATGGTCGGTCCGGTTATAATAGGCAACCTTAAAGCGACCGTTCTCTTTGCGAATCAGGCTAATCGAAGCGTTTGCAACTTTCAAATCCCAAAATCCAGCAGTATCCATACCGAGAACATTGAAAAGCAGGGCCCTGATTGAACCGCCATGGCTAACAGCGGCAATGCTCTGTCCGTCATTTGCCTGGTGTTCAAGGTGCTCGAGGAAGCTTTTCATCCTGGCACAGACCTGATCGAGGGTCTCTCCACCAGGTGCAGACCGGTTGAAGGGATCATCCAGCCAGTTCCTGATTTGGTCGCCATACTGCTGCTCAATTTCATCATAGGTCATGCCTTCCCAGCGACCAAAATTAATTTCTCTCAGCAGGGGGGTAACTTCCGGTTTAAGGCCACTGGAATTACCGATTACCCGGGCAGTATGGAACGCCCGGGCAAGATCACTGCAGTACAAACCGCTCAGGTTATGTCTACCCAGGAAATGAGCTGCCTTCTCTGCCTGGCGGATCCCGGCCGGGGATAAGGGTGATTCACTCCAGCCCTGGTAACGCCGCTCTATATTTGATTCCGTTTCACCATGGCGAACCAGGTACAGATCCATTTCTATCGTGCTCCCTTCGAATCGGAACTAACATTGCTGTCATCCTTGTTACTGACGTTAGCATCTTCAAATGTAGCCATCTCCAGGGTGACACGGGCTGCCGCCTCAACCAGGTGCATTCCTAAAACTGCGCCCGTACCTTCACCCAGCCGCATGCCCATGTTCAGGTAGGGTTTCAGGTTAAGATAGTCCATGAGCAGGGCATGGCCCGATTCTGCCGAAAGATGCGAAGGCACCAGGTAATACCAGGCCTGCGGGCAGAATTTAACCGCAGCAAGCGCAGCAGTGCTGGAAATAAAACCGTCAATTACAACCGGTATACCCCTGCGGGCTGCGCCTAGTATCAGACCGGTCAGGGCAGCTATTTCCAGACCACCTACCAGCTGCAGGACTGCCAGCGGATCGGCAGGATCAGGCTGGTGCAGTTCAAGCGCTTTTGATACCACTTCCTGTTTATGGCGCAGTTTGTCATCATCCAGGCCTGTTCCCCGCCCAACAACCAGGGATGCGTCGTAGCCGGTCAGGGCTGCCATCACAGCGCTGCTGGCCGTGGTATTGCCGATACCCATCTCGCCGGTTGCCAAAACCTTAACCTCGTCAGCAGCTGCTTCTTCGGCACACTCAACCCCGGCCGCAATAGCCTGCAGTGCTTCTGTGCGTCTCATCGCCGGTTTGCGGCGGAAATTGTCGGTGCCGGCTTTGATACGTACCCTTTTGACTCCGGGCAGGCTGGTATCAACCTTAACTCCGATATCGGCCACCACTACTTCAACATCACCCTGGCGTCCCAGGACGTTGATTGCGGCCCCGCCACCGGTAAAGTTAGCTACCATCTGGGCGGTTACTTCGGAAGGATAAGCGCTGATTCCCTCTTCGGTCACCCCATGATCAGCCGCCATCACGACTACTCTTTTTTTTGTATCAACCGGGAAAAAATCACCGGTAATACCGCTTAACTGCACGGCCAGATCTTCCATTCTGCCCAGGCTGCCCTGGGGCTTGGTCAAAATATCCATGCGACCCCGCGCTTTGTTCATCGCCGCTTCGTCAAGCGGTTTGATCGCTTCTACTAAATTGTTTAATTCCTGTTCCATTTTCTTTTCTTCACTCATTAAAAAAACAACCTCCATTTCATTATTAAGTACTACAACTGATCGAACTGTAATGCCATGATGTTTAAGAAGCTTATGAAGATAACTGAAGCGAGCGAAGTTCTCTTCATTAAGCAATAAAAACCAGGTAGATATTATTAAATCAAAGTTGCTAAACCTCTTTTTTGATGATCCGGTAAACCTGCTCCATATCTAAATTTTCACGAACCAGGTCGGCCAGGCGATCATATTCCTGCTCCTTGAAATCCTGGTAGGTGCCGGGCAGGGTACTGTCCTGTTCGGATAAGCCCCGGCGGCGTCGCAAACCATTTAAAAGTTTGTTAGTCCAGGAAAAGTTATCAAAAATACCATGCATGTAGGTGCCGAAAACGTTCCCTGCAACATTGACCGCGCCTTCCCATTGTTCCATGGTTTTTAAATATACAGGATGTTTAACCCCGTAATACTCTGTCCGCCCCATATGAATTTCATAGCCGGTTAATGGTTCTTCCTCGCCCATGGCAGAAAAAAAGCTATGATCGCGGTAGCGCCAAATGGCTTCCACCTGCCGGGTTGATTTTTCTGCTGCCATTATCGTATCGAGCGGCAGAAGGTTAAACCCATCTACTTCCGGCTCGGTGCTTTCCACCCCATCCGGGTCAAGCACTTTCCGCCCCAGCATCTGGAATCCTCCGCAAATACCGATCAGCAAACCACCTGAAGCGGCATAATCACGAATTGATTCTTCCCAGCCTTTCTTTTTCAGGTGAAGCAGATCTTCGATCGTGTTTTTTGAGCCGGGTATGATCAATAGGTCAGGACTGTTTAGCTCGCGCGGTTCGCGGATATAAGTTAAATTAACATCGTCGTGCAGTTCCAGGGGGTTAAAATCGGTAAAGTTTGAAATACGCGGCAGTTGAATGACCTGGATTTTAAGGGCCCTATCATTGGAGCGATTACTAAACTTGTCGGTCACACTATCTTCATCATCAAGGTTAAGGTGAATATAGGGGATTACACCGAGCACAGGTATATTGACCAGGTCTTCCAGCTGGCCGAGCCCGGGCATTAGAACTTCCGGGTCACCGCGGAACTTGTTAATAATCAGGCCCTTTACCAGGTTCCTCTCTTCCGGCAGCAAGAGCTCTACCGTCCCGTAAAGCGAGGCAAAAACGCCGCCCCGGTCAATATCTCCGGCCAGCAGCACCGGGGCCTGCAGGCGGCGGGCCAGACCCATATTAACCAGGTCCTTATCGCGCAGGTTAATTTCGGCCGGACTGCCCGCACCCTCGATCACAATAACATCGTGCTCACCGGAAAGTTTGGCAAAAGCTTCATCAATAACCGGCAGCAGTTCTTCCTTCCACTGCATGTAGTCCATCGCTTTCATATTGCCCACAGCTTTGCCCATAACGATAACCTGGGAACCCTGGTCGGATGTAGGCTTGAGTAAAACAGGATTCATCTCCACCTGCGGAGCCAGGCCGGCCGCTTCAGCCTGGGACACCTGGGCCCGGCCCATTTCCAACCCATCAGCCGTAACGAATGAATTAAGGGCCATGTTCTGCGACTTAAAAGGTGCCGCTTTAAAACCGTCCTGTTTCAAAATACGGCAAAGCGCGGCACAGAGCACGCTTTTCCCGACTGAAGAGGCAGTTCCCTGCACCATGATCGTTCCTTTCATTTACTTTCCACCTCCACTATCAAGAGCGCTGTCACCTTGAGTAACGCTATCTAACCAGGCTTTAACCTCTTGGAGCAGACGCTGGTTTTCCGGGCGCCTGCGCACGGCAATCCTGAAATAACGCCGGTCTAAATTATTAAAGTTATCGGCCCGCCTGACCAGCACCCCCCGCCGGGCCAGGGAATCCTGAAACTGATTAATATCAAAATCAGGATCCAGGCCTTTGAGCAGCAGGTAGTTGGCAGCGCCTTCAAACACTTCAAAAGCGCCTGTGGCTTTTAATTCGGCGGTTAAATAAAGCCGTTCCTCTTCAATCAGGGCCAGGCTTTCTTCCAGGTAGCCGTCGGCTGCCAGGCAAAAAAGTCCCGCTTCCTGGGCCAGGTAGTTTACCCGCCAGGGGTCACCCCATCCGGTTATTTTACCAATCTTGTCAATCGGCCCGAGGGCGCATCCGAGGCGCAACCCGGGCAGACCCCACAGCTTGGTCAGGGAGATGGCCAGCCAGAGATTATCCGCCTCTATATCACGCAGGCTTTCTTCAGGCCTGCCGGTCAGGGAGACAAAGCTTTCATCAACCATCACGGCTGCTCCCCTCCGTCCTGCCTCATTTACCAGTTCAGCAAGTATGCTGCGCGGATAGAGAATGCCGGTTGGATTGTTGGGGTTGCAGAAGACCAGCATGTCACCTTGGTCAAGCTTTTTGGCCACCCTGGTAAAGTCATCTTCCTCACCCGGCAGCAGGGAATAATACTCTACTGCAGCACCGGCCAATTTCGCAGCCCGCTCGTATTCGGAAAAAGAAGGGGCCGGGATAAAAACCCGCCCCGGCCTATTCCAGAGCAGGATTAAATGAATCAGCTCATTGGCGCCGTTTCCAAGCAGCAGTCGGTCAACCGGAACCCGGAGAAATTCAGCCAGTCCGGCCCTAAGCTCACGGGCCTGCGGGGTAGGATATGCCACAATATTAGGCAACAGGCTGCCCAGGTGCTCAAGCAGTCCCGGCGGCGGCCCAAGGGGGTTTATGTTGCTGCTGAAATCAACCAGCTCTTCCTTACTGTAACCCCATTTTTGCGCAGCCAGGGCCAGGTCACCACCATGACCTCCCGTTTCATCGTTATAGTTACCGGACATATCAGATCACCGCTTTCAGGACCAAAGTCATTTTTTACAGGTTAAAAACAATATATAGTCCAACTAAAAACAGCATTTCTCCCACTTCGCTGGCCGCTCCTAAAATATCGCCGTTAATCCCACCAAGACGGTGGGAGGCATAAAGGGCAAGCAGGTAAGCCGCAGCCAGGGCCGGAAGAGATCCAACCAGGACGGCTGCCGCATGGAAAGGCTGCCACAAGGCAAATAAGAACAGCAAAGCAACTGCTAAAAGAGAGGCTTTCAAAAGAACAGGCCATCCGAGTCCCCTTAAAAACATATCACCCAATCCGCGGTCACGGGCAGGTGTAAAAAAAGCTCCGGCAAAAACTATGGACCACCTGCCGACCAGGGGCATAAACAACAGGGCCAGTGGTAACAGGGCTGTTGTGAATTCCATAAGCAGGGCAAATTTTAGCAGGTAGAGGAAAAACAGGACTGCTGCCCCCATAACCCCGATCGCACTGTCATCCATGGCCTTGAATGCTTTTTCCCGGGTGGTAGTTCCGATCAGGCCGTCGGCCGTATCGGCCAGGCCGTCAAAATGCAGACCGCGGGTTATAAAGAAGCTCAACACCAGGGCGATTACCGCCGTCGGGCCAACCGGTAGGATGTTAAGCAGCAACCAGGCAGCAGCAGCAAGAACCAGGCCAATTGTTGCTCCGGCCAGCGGGAAGCAAACAGCGGAGTTGGAAAGCTCCCTGCCATCGGGGCTGAAGCGGACAAAAGGCAGCGGGATAATGGTTAAAAATGAAAGTGCACGCAGGTAATTGGTCAAAAGAGCATAACCTCCAGGATTCGAATCCAGTATGTAAGGAACAGCATGGTAAGCAGCGCCAGAACGGAAGTCGACCGGAAAAGAGTCAGCCCCCTGCCTATATCGCTAGCCAGGGCAGCTTTGCCTGCTGGATTGATCCGGGGCCGTTCTATCACGTCACCGCGAAAATAATCACGCCCGCCAAAACCAACACCGAGAACTCCGGCGGCAGCAGCCATCGGCCAGGCACTGTTCGGACTCTGGTGCTTGTTGCGGTCTGCCGATAATACTTTCAGGCCCCTCTGCCACTTTCCATGCAGCAGACCGGCCAGGATAATATAAAGAGCCGTTAAACGGGCCGGGATAAAGCTTAAAATGTCGTCGGTTTTTGCGGCAAAAAACCCGATATCTTTTAACTCCTCCGTTTTATAGCCGAGCATTGAATCCAGGGTATTAACCGTTTTATAGAAAACTGCCGCTGCCGGACCGCCGATGGCGGTATAAAAAAGCGGTGCCACCAGGCCGTCGGCGCTGTTTTCAAAAAGGCTTTCCAGGGCTGCCCTGGCCACTCCGTTTTCATCAAGCTCTGCAGTATCACGGCTGACCAGCAGGGCCACCGCGGCCCGGGCCCCGGGAATATCTTCCTGAGCGAGCCTTTTTTCAACTGCCAATATATGGCTGCGTAAATCTCCCCCGGCAAGGGTGGTAAAGATAATATAAACTTCAACTATAAATCCTGCTGCCGGATGCAGACCGTAAGCAAGCCTGACCAGAGCTATAACCACCGCAACCGAACCCAGCCCGGTTACAAGCAGGATCAGCGCCCCGCCAACTTTCAGCCCCGCCGGGGTTTTGAAGATTCTGCGGACTGTCCACTCAGCGATTTCAATTATTTTACCGAGCAGGCGCACCGGGTGAGGCCAGCTGCGCGGATCTCCAATCAGAAAATCTAAAATATAGGCAACTGCCAGGGCCGCTAATGTGTAGAAAACTTTCTCCATTTATTTAAACCTCTGGGGGATACCGCATACCACGAACCAAACCTGGTCTGCCGCCGCAGCAAGAACCTGGTTGGCCCGTCCGGAAAGATCTCGAAACGCCCTGGCCACAGGGTAATTTGGTACAACCCCCATACCGACCTCATTGGTTACAACCAGCACATCGGCCGGACAGTCGACTGCTGCAGCGCAAAATTTCTTTATATACTGATGAGTCCGTTCAACTGCAGCGTCGATAATTTTCTCATCGGCGAAGATATCTTCTCCTTCTCTGACCGCCCCGTGTCTGTCAATATCTTCAAGCATCCGGTTGGTAATGAGCAGGGTCAGGCAGTCCATTAAAATAATAGAATCACTGTCTTTTTCCTGCTCAAAAACCAGGTGCGGTTCAAGCGGTTCTTCCACTGTCCGTACATTTTTATGCCGCCGGCTCTGGTGAAGGGCAACGCGATCTCGCATTTCGTCATCTTCAACCCTGGCCGTAGCCAGGTAGGTTATTTTCTTGCCGCTTTCTTCTGCCAGTTTTTCAGCAAAACTGCTTTTCCCGCTGCGTACTCCCCCGGTAATTAAGATCAGACCGGCACGCTCCCCTTTAAACTGGTCAATCATCTTTGCTGCCTCCATTCCCACAGACCAGTTCAGTAAGTTCTTCGATACCTTTCAAGGCTACGGCACCTTTACTGACCAGGCGGTCCATCAACTGCCGGGCCCTCCCGCTGTAATCACGTTCTTCCACCCCTTCAATATCGATGATATAAAGCCTTTGACCTTCTTCTAAAGCTTTTTCAACTTCTTCAAAAATGGGCAAATTTCCCTCACCAAAGGGTATAGGGGGGATAATAACCGCATCTGCCCCCCTCAACAGTTCAAGATGTTTTTCCCGGTGCTCACTCTTTAAGCTGGTAAAGGGTGGAACTATAATCACCGGCAGGCTGTGGAAGTGAGCAAAACGGCAGCTGCTGTCCTGGGCTGAAACAGGGCCAACCGACATGAGGCATCCTTTTTGATCAAGCAGTTCCAGGACCGGCAGTGCTTCTTCACCTCCGCCTATAACGTGAACAGCCGGACCGTCATGGCCGCTCTCGCCGGGCTTTCGCCCTTTGGCAACGCTGACCTGTAGAACTCCGTGCAGTGGGTGACGATAAGTTGAAGCCGGCACACCATATGATCTTTGAATATTTTCCGGGGTGATCACTTCTTCAGCCCGCCCTGCCGCCAGGACCCGCCCCCCGGCCAGCAGGATAAACCGGTTGAAGTGGTGTACAGCCAGGTTAATATCATGGATGGCAGCGATAACGGTAACACCCTGTTCACGGTTTAGACGGGCGGCCAGTTCCAGCAGCATAGTCTGATAACCGATATCAAGGTTTGCGGTTGGTTCATCTAAAAGCAGCACTTCCGGCTGCTGGGCAACTGCCCGGGCCATAATCACGCGCTGTTTTTCCCCACCGCTTAAAGTGGGAATAGAACGCTCTCT
>SL_3KL_010_SEDDRAFT_10002784_pt1 | contig 15927 bp, 11 predicted proteins | sample SodLakKL_010_SED_2_FD_10381 | JGI IMG/M metagenome (IMG submission 10381) | reverse complement strand
GAGGCCACCGAAGTGGCCAGGCCCGAACTGGACAACATTCCCACCCTTGAAGAGCGGTTCACCTTTGAAAAAACAGAAGATAAGGCCGATCACGACCCCAATGAATTTTTCGTGATCATGGGCAGTTTTCGTAGCAATGAAAACGCCCACGGGTTTAAGAATACTTTAACCAACAAAGGGTTCAAACCGGTGATTCTGCTTTCAGAAACCGGATTTCACAGGGTATGTGTGGATTCCTACACCGATGAAAGAGAGGCCAGGTTAAGGGTACATAATATCCGCACCAACTTCCCGGAATATGATGATACCTGGCTGCTGATAAGGAAAGAATAATTGATTTGTTTTGCTTTCCCAGCCCAGACAAACCAAAGACACCTGAATGCTTTTTGCCACTTTTGTTTTCAGAAGTGGCAATTTTTTTTCTTTACCTTTGCACTTTAATACCCCCCTCCTCATGAGCGATCAGATAAAACACGAATGTGGCGTTGTGCTGCTGCGGCTGTTAAAACCCCTGGAGTATTACGTTTCACACTATGGTACTGCGTTTTACGGCCTTGACAAGCTTTACCTGCTGATGGAAAAACAGCACAACCGGGGGCAGGATGGTGCCGGCATTGGCTGCATCAAGTTTGGAATGGCCCCGGGTACCCGTTACATGGAACGCATACGCAGCAACAATGCGAACCCCATCAAAGATGTTTTTGACCGCATTCACAAACAAATTGCCATTACCACGGAAAACCATCCGGAAAGACTTAAAGATGTCAACTGGTTAAAAAACAACCTGGATTTTACCGGTGAGCTTTTCCTTGGACACCTTCGCTACGGAACTTTCGGACGCAATGGCCTGGAATACTGCCACCCCTTTCTCAGGGAAAACAACTGGATGTCAAAAAACCTGATGATCGCCGGCAATTTTAACCTCACCAATGTGGATGAACTTTTTGACAGCCTGGTGAATATCGGGCAGCATCCCAATGAAACCAGCGATACGGTTACCATACTGGAAAAAATGGGCCACTTTCTGGATGATGAAAACGAGGATCTTTACCGCAGGTTTAAAAAGGCGGGATATAGCAAAAAGGATGTGTCGCCCATGATTGCCAAACACCTGGATTTGCAAAATGTGTTGTTTAATGCCAGCAAATACTGGGATGGGGGCTATGTGGTTGCCGGAACCCTGGGCCATGGGGATTCTTTTATCATGCGCGACCCATCCGGAATAAGGCCCGCCTTTTATTACCAGAACGATGAAGTGATTGTAGCCGCCAGCGAACGCCCGGTTATTCAAACCGCCTTTAACCTGCCCAAAGAACGCATCAGGGAGCTCACACCAGGCCACGCCCTGATTATTAAACGTGATGGGATGGCCCTGGAAACAAGGTGTCAGGAGCCTCGCAAAATCGCCTCCTGCTCCTTTGAGCGCATCTATTTCTCAAGGGGAACTGATGCCGATATTTACCAGGAAAGAAAACAGCTTGGAAGGCAGCTGGTGCCACGCATCCTGAAAGCCATCAATTTTGACCTGAGCAACACCATCTTTTCCTATATCCCCAATACTGCCATATCGGCCTTCAAAGGAATGAATGAAGGCCTGAACGACTTTTGTGACCGGGTAAAAAAGGAACGCATCATAGAAATGCAGGGGAAGATGGATGAAAAAAAGCTGAAAGAAATCCTTTCCCTCCGGCCCCGGGTAGAGCAGATCGCTGTGAAAGATGCCAAACTGCGTACTTTCATTACCGAAGACATTAAGCGGGATGAGCTGGTAACCCATGTGTATGATGTTACTTACGGTGTGGTTAAAAGGGGCGAAGACAACCTGGTAGTGATTGACGACAGCATTGTAAGGGGAACCACCCTAAAGCAAAGTATCGTGCGCATGCTGGATCGCCTCGGGCCCAAAAAAATCGTGATCGTTTCCTCTGCCCCGCAGATCAGGTATCCCGATTGCTATGGAATAGATATGAACAAGCTGGGGGATTTCATCGCCTTTAGGGCGGCCCTTGAATTGCTCAAGGATACCGGGCAGGCAGGCATTATCAATGAAGTTTTTAAAAGCTGTAAAGCACAGGAGCACTTACCACTGGAAAAAGTAAGAAACTGTGTGAAGGATATATACCGGCCATTTGAACCGGAGGAGATCTCCCGTAAAATTTCCGATTTGCTGCATCCTCCTCACGTAAAAGCACAATTGGAAATAATTTATCAGACCATTGAGGATCTCCATGCCGCTTGCCCTGCACATACCGGCGACTGGTACTTCACCGGCAACTACCCAACTCCCGGGGGAAACAAAGTGGCAAACCGTTCGTTTATTAACTACATTGAAGGGCGCAACCAGAGGGCTTACTGATTTTTACCGGACAACCCGGCTATTCAGCCCTTTTTCGCGGCTTAATCTTTTGAATTTTAAAACCATGTCCCAATATATTCAAAAGCTTGTTTTACAAGGGGAACACCAGCAGCAAGACTTCAAATTCCAGGTAAATGATTCAAAAAAAATTGCAAGGACCCTGGTGGCCTTTGCCAATACCGATGGGGGAAAATTACTGATCGGTGTCAAAGACAACGGGGTGATCGCCGGCATTCGCACCGAAGAAGAGTACCATATGATAGAGGCTGCTGCCGGCATGTATTGCAAACCGGAGATCGATTTTGCTTTTCGCCACTGGAACATTGACGGAAAAAAAGTGCTGGAAGTGGATGTGCCTATGGCACAGCTTAAACCTTGCTTTGCAATGGCAGAGAACGGAAAATGGATGGCTTACATCCGCGTTCACGATCAGAACATCCTGGCCAGCACCATCATGATCAAATACTGGAACCGGAAAAACAGCCCCAAGGGGACCATAATCCGCTACTCAGATAACGAAAAAATATTGCTGGACTTCCTGAATGTCCATCCCTTCATCACCATTGGCAAATACTGCCGCCTGGCAGGAATACCAAAATATCTGGCCGAAAATATAATTGTTAATCTAATGATCGCCGGCCTGATTGAAATGGGACAGAACGAAAAACATGTTTGGTTCAGGTTGAAAGACCCTGCCATTGAGAATGAAGATGAAAACGGGAAAAAGAGATAAAATCCCAAAACACTCATTTCTTTAGTCCAAACAAACGGAGCAGCTTATTTACCGCCTACCTGAATTTACCCAGAATGCTTTTTACGCTTCCCAGGTAGCCTCCCCCAAATAGGTTAACATGAACCATTAAGGGATAAAGGTTGGCAATCTCCATGCTTTTTTCCCATCCTTTTTCCATGGGATATTCTTCCTTGTAGGCCTGATAAAAGCCTGGAGCATATCCCCCAAATAGTTTCGACATACCCAGGTCCATATAGCGATGCCCGTAATAAACTGCAGGATCAATAATTACTGCTTGCCCGTCTTCAGCGGTCATGTAATTTCCGCTCCAGAGGTCCCCATGGAGTAGTGCAGGAGGTTCTTCGGGAAAAAATTCGGAAAGGTAGGGATAAAGCCCGCGGAATAAACGCCCCAGTTCCGGCCCGGCCTTTCCGGTATCGCTGGCCAGCTTAATTTGTGCCTCCAGGCGCTGCTCCACAAAAAAATCGATCCAGTTAGCGGCCGGCTTATTCGCCTGAAAAAGACTGCCAATATAATTGTCATGATCCAGACCGAAATTCTTTCCAAAGGTTTTATGCAAACGGGCCAAACCCTTTCCAAAATCTTCCCAGAAGTTTGCTAAGGGACTGCCCTCTTCAATGTTTTCGAGCACAAGCACAGCCTGATCCTTTGCCTCAGCGTTACCATATACTAACGGCACTCTCAGCTTGCCTGCATCGCCTAGAATTTCCAGGCCAAGGGCTTCCTTTTCAAACATTTCAGGAAAGCGTGACGAATAATTGTATTTCAGGAAAAAAGTACCCCGGGAAGTAGCCACGTAATAGGAGCTGTTTATGCACCCTCCACTGCAGGGGGTTACCCGGGAAATGGTTAAATTATCAAAATGTTTTTCTATAACTTCAAAAAAAGCAGTTTCAACAGGCTTTGGCAACATAAAAAAAAGTTTTTTTTCTTTCATATTCAGGCCCGGTGACCCTCACCGGGTTTAAATGTATTCAAAACTTTGTACACAGGCCCCACGGGTTGCAGGAAGCTCTCAATCAGGTAAAATTCATTAACCCTTACCTGGTAAAAGGGCTTTTCCGAAAATTCTGTTTCCAGGGCATTGAGTGCGTGAATATCCTTGATATTCTTTTTGATTCGGCCAATGGTCAGGTGAGGGGTAAAAAGCTTTTTATCCGGCTGGAAGCCCAGTGGTTCCAATTGATGGTTTACCTCATGATAAAGTTCGGAAAGACCGGATGCGTCTTTAATACCAAGCCAGATCACTCTTGGCATCTGCGGGTTGCCAAAAGTACCGCATCCTTCAACAGAAAAGCCAAATGGAGGAACGGCTGCTGCAGCACGGTGAAGGGCTTCCACAATCGGTTGAACCTGGCGGTTGGGAGTTTCCCCGAAAAACTTCAGGGTAATGTGCAGGTTTTGAGGTGCCACCCATTTTATGGCTTCTGTGCCAAGTTCGCGTTGGAAAACTTCAAGTGTTTCGGTAATTTCCTCAACAGGAGGTATTTTTACAGCACAAAAAAGTCTTTTCATAAATGAAAAATTATTTTGCCAATTTAATAAAACCTGTTAATTTTGCAAACCAGAAAACGGGGAATTAGCTCAGTTGGCTAGAGCGTTTGGCTGGCAGCCAAGAGGTCATCGGTTCGAGCCCGATATTCTCCACCCAAAGCCCGCGAAAGTTATTTTTTGCGGGCTTTTTTAATGTTCTTTCCACTGGCGCGAAAAACTTTTACCGGCAATCTCGGGCAATTCACGCCTTGGTCCCCAGGCTTTGCGCATGGTGGCTCTGAAAAAAAAGTTTTTTATTTTACCAGGGGCCAGGTCCATCCATTTTCTTTTGCTCATCATTTTTTTAAATCCAACCATGCTGTATTTCTCAACCTTGGTTATCATTTTGTTTCTGACAGCCATATTCCGGTTTTGAAGCAGCTGGTGGTGCAAATCAATGTTTACAGGACAAACTTCCGTGCACTTTCCGCATAAAGAGGATGCGTAGCTCAGATGTTTATAAGCCTGAAAGCCTGACAGGTGCGGGGTGATTACGGCCCCAATGGGGCCGGAATAAACCGTGGCGTAGGAGTGCCCGCCAATGTTCCGGTAAACCGGGCAGGCATTTAAACAGGCCCCGCAACGAATACAGGCAAGGGCTCTGCGCTGCGGGATGGCGGAAAGCAATTGGCTTCGACCGTTGTCCACCAAAATCACCACCATCTGGTTAGGACCGTCTGCCTCTCCGGGGGCTGCCGGACCGTTTATAAGCGAATTATATGCCGTGATTTGCTGTCCTGTTCCATGGGTTGCCAGCAATGGCCAGAACAAAGAAAGGTCCTCCATGGAAGGGATAACTTTTTCTATGCCGGCAATGACAATATGAATTTTGGGCATGGATACCGAAAGGACCCCATTTCCTTCGTTTTCAGTTAAAACAACTGAGCCGGTGTCTGCTGCAAGAAAGTTCGCACCTGTGATCCCGGCATGTGCGTGAAGGAATTTTTCCCTCAGGGTTTGTCGCACAAATTCCGTTATCTGCCCGGGGGTGGCATCAAAGGAAAGCCCAAATTTATCATGAAAAATCTCTGCAATTTCTTTTGCGGTCTTATGCATTACGGGAGTGACAATATGATAGGGTTTATCTTCCGATATCTGAACAATAAACTCCCCAAGATCTGTTTCCACAGATTCTATCCCGTTTTTCTCAAGGAATTCTGTAAGCCCAATTTCTTCGGTGATCATGGATTTGGATTTGACCACCAGTTTAACGTAGTTTTTTTCCAGCACCTCCAAAACAGCTTTCCTGGCTTCTTCCTTATCCTGGGCCCATATTACTTTTCCACCCCTGCCTGTGAAGTGATGTTCAAAGTCTTTCAGGTAATTTTCAAGGTTTTCAATAACCCGGTGTTTTTTCATGGCGGCCCGCCGGCGGGCAAGATCCAGGTTTTTAAATTGTTTTTTTCCAATACCCACGGCCTGATCATACCTGCCTATGTTGAAAGCAATGGTTGAGCGGTGCTTCAAATCAAAGGCCTTTTGTTCACTTTTCCTGGCAAATTTCTGAGGTATGGGCTCCATAAAATTTCTTTAAAAATGTTTTTCAAATCCGGAAACAGCAATCAGGGGCAGGGGATTTTATCCAGCCTTCTCTGGTGCCTTCCTCCTTCAAATGAGGTATTCAGAAAAACTTCCACCATTTCAATGGCCTCTTTTTCACCTGTAAAGCGACCCGCTAAAGCCAGTATGTTGGCATCGTTATGCCGGCGGGCCAGGCGGGTAATTTCAACATTCCAGCATAGGGCAGAACGAATTCCCTGGTGCTTGTTTACGGTCATGTTTACACCGTTTCCGCTACCACAGATTACTATACCTTTGGGAAAAACCCTTTTTTCAATGTCTGAAGCCAAAGGGTGGACATAATCCGGATAATCCGTACTTTCCTCCGAATGGGTTCCGTAGTCTTCTACCTCATAGCCCTTTCCCAAAAGGAATTCCTTTATTTTAATTTTTAAAGGATACCCGGCATGGTCACTTCCTATAGCAATTTTTTGATTACGATCTTCCATTGTTAATAATTATTTTTAAAGTCTTTTCAAGGCAAAACTACGAAGAAATTCTACAAATTTTATTTTTAACGCTTTACGTAAAAAAAAAAGAATGCAACAACATCTTTAGATAATTAGGGATGGGTTAAAAATCAATTTTTTGCACTTTTTTAACATTTCTTTGTTAAAAACCCCCTGAAACCAAATCAAAAATTGTGGCAAAAATTTTTGCCTTTTTCCAAAAGTAAATTGCTTAAAAATTTTTCTGAATTATCTTCAAATTTACTTCCCTTTTTTTTATAAAATTCCAACAAAATCTTAACAAAAAATTAATTAAAAAAGCATGTTAATATTTAGGATTTTTTAAACAAAACTCAAAATAAGTAGTGTGTTAATAATAAATAAAATTATTGATTGTACGTGTTTTAATATTAAAATCTCTTCCTTTTGCTGTTAATAAAATTTCAAAAAACAAAAAGTCAACTTTTTTTGAAAATTAAATTAAACAATGCTAACAGGATAAAAAACAATAATAATAGTTTTTAAAAATTAATATTTATTATGAATTTAACAAAATGATAAAAAATCCTTGCTTAAAATATTTAATTGGGTTTCGTTTTAATTCAGGATTGTGGTAATCAAAAAAAAATTGTAAATTTGATGATTGTAAAAATTCAATTTTTCCAGTTTTTTAAGTAAACGTTGGTTTTAAGTTGAGAAAAACTTAAAACTAAACATATGTTGTAATTTTAACTTTAAATTATATGGCAAAAGTCAAAATTTTAGTTGTAGAGGATGAAAGCATTGTTGCCAAGGATATTCAAAATTCGCTGAAAAAACTTGGGTATCAGGTTCCCACAACGGTTAGCAGTGGTGAAAAAGCCATTGAAGAAATTGAAGAAAACCGGCCGGACCTGGTTTTGATGGACATAATGCTTAAAGGGCAGATGACCGGTATTGATGCCGCCAATGTGATCAAGGAAAGGTTTGGTTGCCCAGTTATTTTCCTTACGGCCTATGCTGATGAAAATACCCTGAGCAAAGCCAAAATTACTGAACCTTACGGTTATATTATCAAGCCGTTTAAGGAGAAAGAGCTTCAAACCACCATCGAAATGGCCATGTACAAGCATGAGAAGGATGAAGCAGTTAAAACCGAACGTAATTTGTATCATTCGATCATTGAGAACAAAGAATCAAAAGATTCCATTTTTGTGCGGGCTGATTATCGCTTAAACAAAATTAATTTTGATGATATTTATTATGTGGAAGCCTTGAAAGATTATGTGGTTATCAACACCTCAGACAATAGTTATACCACACACACCACCATGAAGGAAATGGTTCGCATCCTTCCTTCCAAAGATTTTGTAAGGATCCATCGTTCCTTTATTGTAAACCTCAATAAGATTTTCTCTATTAAGTATCCTGACTTGGTGATTGAAGGAAAAATGAAGGTATTGCCCATTGGCGGGCTTTATCGCAAAGAGCTTTACAGCCGGCTTAACCTGATTTAAGGATGAATAATTCAAATAAAAAAGCCCCTTTCCGGGGCTTTTTTATTTGAATTCAATGCTCTTCAGGTTCTATTCCAACAGTTCAAAATCCAGCTCTTTCTTAAGAAAGTTGGCCCTTTTAATTATTATCCTCACCGGGCTGCCAAGCTTGTATTTCTTTTTCTTGTTTTGCCCGATCACCTGGTAATTTTCTTCATCCAGAAAATAAAAATCGTCATCCATATCACTCAGTCTAACCATTCCTTCGCATTTGTTTTCTTTTATTTCAACGTAAATGCCCCACTTGCTTACCCCGGATATAAGGCCTTCGTATTCTTCTCCTATTTTGTCGGCCATAAATTCAACCTGCTTTAATTTTATGGAATCGCGTTCGGCCTCCTGGGCCTTTTTTTCCATATCAGATGATTGTTTGCACATGTCCTCATATTCTTTTTGAGAACCCGGGTTTTGATCTTTTTCATAAGTGAATAAAAGCCGATGTACCAGCATGTCAGGATATCGCCTGATGGGAGAAGTGAAATGGGTATAATAATCAAATGCCAAACCGTAATGGCCAATATTTTTTGTGGAATATACCGCCTTTGCCATTGAACGGATGGTGAGGGTTTCAATCAGATTTTCTTCGCCTTTTCCCTGAGATTGCTTCAGGATATTATTAAATGAATTTGCTATGTTTTCCCTGGTATCCGTTTTTAATTTATATCCCAGTTTGGAAACAAAATTTGATAAACTGTTTAGTTTCTCCATGTTGGGAATGTCGTGAATGCGGTAGACAAAAAGTTTTGGTTTTTTTCTTCCGGAAGGCTTTCCAACTTTTTCAGCCACCGTCCGGTTGGCAAGCAGCATAAATTCTTCAATGAGTTTGTGGGCATCTTTTTGCTCCTTAAAATAAACACCCAGCGGTTTGCCTTTTTTGTCCAGATTAAATTTAACTTCCTGGCGGTCAAAATCAATGGCACCATCTTTCATTCTTTTTTTTCTCCAGATTTTTGCCATGGAATTTAAAGTGGTAATCTCTTTCAGGAAATCTCCCTTTTCTTTTTCTATTATAGCCTGTACTTCCTCATAAGTAAATCTTTTGTCGGAATTAATAATGGTTTTACCTATCCAGCTTTTGGTAATCTTTCCTTTCCCATTCATGGTAAGCACTACCGAAAAAGTGAGTTTATCTTCATTTGGCCTGAGAGAGCACACCATGTTGGAAAGTTTTTCAGGTAACATTGGTATGGTACGGTCTACCAGGTAAATGGAGGTAGCACGATTTAAGGCCTCTTTGTCCAGTTTGGAACCGGTTTTTACATAATGGGTTACGTCTGCTATATGGATCCCGATCTCCCAATGCTCATCATCGATTTTTTTTACTGACAAAGCATCGTCAAAGTCTTTGGCATCTGCCGGATCAATAGTAAAAGTGGTTTCTTTTCTGAAATCACGCCGGGATTGTATTTCTTCTTTACCTATTTTTTCAGGTATTTTTTCTGCCTCTTTTTCCAGTGACTTATCAAATTTTGCCGGCAAGCCGTGTTCAGCAAGTATGGAGTGCATTTCCACTTCGTTGTCTCCGGGATCTCCCAGAACTTCCACTATTTTTCCGAAAGGGTTTTTTGCCGGGGGCTCCCATTCGGTTATTTCACCGATAACTTTTTGGCCCTCTTTGGCCCCTTTTATCTTGTCAAGGGGAATAAAAATGTCTACCGGCATGGATTTGTTGTCTGGAACAAGAAAAGCAAAATTTTTGCTTCTCTGAAGGATGCCTACCCATTTGGTTTTTGGGCGCTCTAAAACCTCAATGATCTCACCCTCGGTTTTGTGGTTTTTTCTTTTAGGAAAAAGCCGCACTTTTACCAGGTCGTTGTGAAGGGCGTAACCCGTGTCATTGGACTCTACCAAAACATCTTCCAGAATATCTTCGGTAATAATATAGGCTTTTCCTGTTTGCTTCATATCCACCCTGCCGGTAATGAAAGGCCCTAATTTTTTTTGTTTTTCAAGGTGAAGAGGATTCACTTTGAACTTTCCTTTGTAAACCTCAATGAGGAGGCCTTCTTTGGCCATCTTGTACAAAATACCGGAGATGAATTTTTTGTTTTCCTGTCCTTCATCGCCCAGTGCTTTGGCAACCTGTTTGTAGTTATTTATTGCCTGCGGGTTGGAAAGGAAATAATTAAAAATTTTGTCCTGTAATTCTTGCTTAATTTCGTTTTTCTTTTTTGCCATATGCATGATTGGTTTACAAAATACGTTCTTAATATAATAAAAAGAGGAAGTTTAATTTATCCTCATTAACAGCATATCTGCAATTTAAGGAATTTTAAAATTTTAAGGGCCTTTTTTTTATTAAATTTATGATTCTCAAAAAAACAGGTTTTTATGACCAGGAGTTATGACCTTTTAATTGATAAACTTGATCGGTTTATTCGACGGTATTACTTTAATTTGTTGATTAAAGGAGGATTACTTTTTGGATCCTCCTTACTTTTGCTTTTTTTGGTTTTTATCACCCTGGAGTATTTCGGATATTTCGGATCCAACATCAGGTTTATATTGTTTTACGGTTTTTTAGGTTTTAACGGATTCGTTCTTTTGCGCTTCGTTTTAATCCCCTTTTTTGGGTTGTTAAAAATTGGCAAAAGAATAGGGCCTGAAGATGCAGGAAGAATCATTGGGAAATTTTTTCATAAGGAGATAAGTGATAAGATCACCAATACCCTGCAGCTAAAAAATTACCTGGATCAAAATCCTGAAAATGCCGAATTGATCATGGCCGGAATTGATCAGAAGGCTTCAGGCTCTTTGGTTGTCCCGTTTCAATCAGCCATTGATCTTAAAGGAAATTTCAGGTTTTTACCATTTTTTATCATTCCCCTGTTATTTGTTATTGGCTTTTTACTGTTGCAACCTGCCTTTATTTTAGAACCAGCAAGCCGGATCGTTAAATACGAAACTTTTTTTGAAAAACCTGCTCCTTTTACTTTTGAAAAGGTCAGTTCTGAGCAGGGCTTCCGGAATGAAAACCTGGATATCTTGTTAAAAAGTCGTGGAGATGTTTTACCTTCCGGTGTTGAAATTTTTTACAAGGGGGAAACTTACCGGATGAATTCTGTTGAAAAAGGGGTTTTTTCCCATACTGCCCGAAACCTTCAGGAATCATTTGATTTTTTTGTTCGCTCAGGAGGCTTTAATTTCGGACCCTTTCATATTCAGGTTGTTCAAAAACCCACATTCAGTCATTTTAATGTGAAGGTAAATTATCCTGCTTATACAGGACTCCCCGATGACAGTTATTCCAATATAGGCGATATTAATGTTGCCGCAGGAAGCCAGATTGAATGGGAGTTCAATACTTTGGGTTCAGGAAATGTGCAGGTTTTTGTAGAAGGTCAAAAGAAAGATGTCATTGAAAAGCGGGAAGGAGTTTTTGCCTTTGATTATGACGCTTTTGAGTCTTTTTCCTATAAAGTATTTGCTTACAATGAAGAAGTAGGAAAAGGAGATTCCCTTCAATATTTTGTTCAGGTAAAACCAGATGCCTATCCGCAAATACAGGTGGAAGAACATCGTGATTCGGTTTTGCTTGCCCATTTGTTTTACCGTGGAACCATCCAGGATGATTATGGTTTTTCAGGGCTGGAGTTCAAATACCGTATTCTAGAGGAACAGCAGTATGACAAGGACGATGAAACTTCATTTATTAGTGAGAATCTCGACTTTGATCCCTTATTAAGAAACCAGGTATTTCATCACCACTTTGATTTGCAATCCATTTACATTCAACCTGGTGAAACCGTTGAATATTTTTTTGTAGTTTATGACAATGATGCCATCAATGGTCCCAAAAGCACCCGAAGCAGGATTTTTTCCTATTACGTGCCCTCAGAAAGGGAAATGCTGGCCCAGAGCCAAAAAGATCAGGAAAGGGTTAAGGAAGAACTAAGCCAGGGTGTTGGGCAATCCCGTCAGGCCCAGGATGACATTGAGGACTTAAAACGTGATCTGATTGATTCTGAAAGAATAGGATGGGAGCAACGAGAAAGCGTTAAAAATCTTCTGGATCGGCAGCAGGAGATCCAGGAAAACTTTGAGCAACTGAAAGAATTTAAAAAAGAAAGCGAAGTTAGACAGGAACAGTTTAAGGAAACCAATGAAAGAATCAAAGATAAGCAACAGGAACTTGAAAGACTTTTTGAAGAAGTACTTTCTGATGAACTGAAGGACCTTTTTGATAAAATCAGGGAGGAGCTTGAAAATCTTGATCGGAACAGCATGTTTGAAATGCTTGAACAAATGGAATTCGAATTTCGCGATCTGGAATTAAGAATGGACCGGGCATTGGAATTATTCCGTCAGCTGGAGCTGGAAAGGATTCTTCAGGATAGTATGGACCAACTTGGCCAATTAGAAGAAGAACAAGGAAATATTGCAGAAGAAACCGAACAAGGTGCTGAAAATGAAGATCTTGCACAAAAACAAGAGAAGTTGAAAGAAGATTTTGAGATGATTAAAGAGTTGTTGGAGGAGTTTCGGGAAAAAAATGAAAACCTTAGCAGGCCTTTTAATATTGATGATACAAGTATGATGGAAGATTCTATTCTTGAAGATATTCAAAATGCCCTTGAACAATTAAAAATGGATCAATCCGGAGAATCGCTTCCATTTCAAAAAGATTCCCAGGAGAAGATGGGCGAATTGTTCAGTGCATTGGAAGGAATGCAGCAGAATATGTTTCAGGATAAACTTGCAGAAGATGCGCGGGCACTTCGTCAGATCCTTGAAAACCTTCTAAAAAGCAGTTTTTCACAGGAGAACCTGATGACCGAAACCCGTGGTATTAATGTAAACGATCCCAGATATGTTGAACTGGTGCAGGATCAGCGAAAAATTAAAGATGATTTAAAAATGATAGAAGACTCACTGGTTGCACTAAGCAATAGGCAAATCCAGATCCAGTCTTTTGTAAATCGCGAAATTGCAGAAATCAATCTTAACCTTGATCAGGGAATTGATATGCTGGTTAACCGGAGGAGATACAATGCTGCCAGCAGGCAACAATTTGTTATGACCCATATCAATAACCTGGCCTTGCTTTTAAATGAAAGCCTTCAGAATATGCAAAACCAGATGGCTATGCAACAGGGCATGGGAATGCCTGAGGATAGCAATGGAGAAGGTATGCCTTCCTTCCAGAATATGCGGCAGATGCAGGAAGAACTCAACCAGATGTTGGAGAATATTCAACAGGGACACCAGCCTTTACCTGGGGAACAACCCCTGGATGGCATGTCCATGAGTGAAAGGATGGCCAGAATGGCCGCCGAACAGGAGGCCATAAGAAATAAACTGAATGAACTTGCCGAAGAAATGCGTTCACTGGGCCTCGACGGTGCTTCCGATCTGGAACAGCTTCGCAGGGATATGGAAAGGAGTGAACTGGATATGCTAAGAAAGGATATTTCCAGGCAAACCATGCAACGACAGGAAAGAATTCTTACCCGGCTTCTGGAGCATGAAAGAGCTGAAAAAGAAAGGGAGCGAGAGGAACGCCGGGAAGGGACTACTGCAAAAGATTATGAAATTAGTAACCCTGAGGAAATTTTTGAGTATAATAGGATAAGAAACCGCGAACTGGAGATGCTCAGGAGCCTGCCTCCCGGACTAAAGCCTTACTACCGGTCTCTTGTAGAAACCTATTTTCTTAACGTTGAATAAATCTGACCTATGGTTGAGAAAGAGAAACACCTGTCGGTTGCCGCGCGAATTGACGCCATCCATGAAATCGAAGCCTTTGTGGAAAAAATTTGTGACGATTACAATATTTTTCATTCCTACTATGGAAATATATTGTACAGCGTTTCCCAGGCTTTTGAATTTGCAATTGAAAGAACAGGGAAAAAACGCAAACATGTAGATATATGGTTCGAATCCAGACCACATGGGTTGGTATTTAAGATTTTTTTAGGAGATCGGTTTCTTGAAATTGCTGCCTTTTTTGAAAAAGATCCCGAAGAAGAACTCAAATCCGATCACCTTAGCGAAACAGAAAAAGCATTGCTTACCATTCGCATGCTGAGCGATGAAATTAACTTTAACGCAGAAGAAGAAACCATGGAAATGGTTTTCTATATTTCCAGTATCAATGAACACCTCACCCAGGATCGTATAAAATTACTGGATCAGTATTTTGAAAACCTTAAAGTTAAAAAACCCACCACCTGATTGGCAGAAAATTACATCATAGAATTTTACTACCTGAATGTCAGGATTGATTCCTTTGATGAAGACAAAGTCCGCGATCTGGTTTTGAAAACCATAAAACAGGAAGAAAAAAAGGCAGGTACACTTCAGTTCATTTTCTGTGATGATGATTATTTGCTGGAAATGAATCGCACTTTTCTAAACCACGATACCCTTACCGATATTATCACTTTTGATTATTGCCAGGAAATGGAAGGCATTAGTGGTGATATTTTCATCAGCCTGCCCAGAGTCAGGGAAAATGCAGAAAAATATTCTTCAGGTTTTTTGGAAGAGCTGCACCGTGTTATTTTACATGGCGTATTGCATCTTCTTGGATATGGTGATGCAACCGAAAAGGAAAAAAGGGTGATGCGATCCAAAGAAAATTATTATTTAACTTTGCTTTTCTGAAATTATCCCGATTAAGAAATGTTTGAACACTACGATATAATTGTGGTAGGAGGGGGGCATGCCGGTTGTGAGGCTGCTGCTGCTTCTGCCCGCATGGGGTCCAGGGTTTTGTTGATCACCATGAACCTGAATGTTTTTGCACAAATGTCGTGCAATCCTGCTATGGGTGGAATTGCCAAAGGGCAAATTGTAAGGGAAATTGATGCTTTGGGTGGGTATTCCGGAATTGTAACCGATCATACCATGGTTCAGTTTCGCATGCTGAACCGGAGCAAAGGTCCTGCCATGTGGAGCCCCAGAGCGCAAAGCGACAGGGTGTTGTTTTCCCTGAAGTGGAGAGAAATTCTTGAAAAAATTCCCAACCTGCATTTCTGGCAGGACATGGTTATGGAAGTAACTGAAAAAAAGGGGAAAGTACAAGGTGTGAAAACACAGTTTGGAGGAATCATTTCCGCAAATGCTGTTATCATCACCAGCGGCACTTTTTTGAATGGGAAAATTCATATTGGCAAGAAGAACTTTGCAGGAGGCCGGCTGGGGGAGGCAAACGCAACCGGGCTTACTTCCAACCTGAAAAAGTTTGGAATTTTATCTGACCGGTTAAAAACAGGTACTCCTGTTCGGGTAGATGGAAGATCTATAAATTTTTCCAAAATGGAAGAGCAAAAAGGGGATCGCAATCCCGGCAAATTTTCTTTTTTGGATAGCCCCGCCCTTAAAAAGCAAATGAGTTGTTTTCTGACTTATACCAATGGAGAGGTCCATGATATCCTAAGAAAGGGATTTGACGATTCACCGCTTTTCTCTGGCAGGATCCAAGGGAGCGGCCCAAGGTATTGTCCTTCTATTGAAGATAAAATAGAAAGGTTTGCCTCCCGGGAGCGGCATCAGCTTTTTGTGGAACCAGAAGGGTGGGACAGCAATGAATATTACATCAATGGTTTTTCTTCCAGTCTGCCTGAAGAAATTCAATTTAAGGCACTGCGTAAGATTCCCGGCTTTGAAAATGCCCGTATCCTGAAACCGGGATACGCTATTGAGTATGATTTTTTCCCTCCCGTTCAGATCGATTTTAACCTTGAATCAAAAAAAGTTGAAAATCTATTTTTTGCAGGACAGGTAAACGGAACTACT